>Ga0265295_1007843_pt1 | contig 12074 bp, 10 predicted proteins | sample Munlansysbiofilm_FD_192503 | JGI IMG/M metagenome (GOLD analysis project Ga0265295, IMG submission 192503) | Leachate microbial communities from a municipal landfill in Southern Ontario, Canada - Methane capture system biofilm | ecosystem: Engineered > Solid waste > Landfill > Unclassified ... | reverse complement strand
TGCATCGCTTTTGATCCACGGCGCACTTTTGAGCGCCGCTTTGTATTTCGGCGCACTTTATAAAAAGCCGCCGCAGATACAAGAGAATAAAATCGTTATGCAGCTAAGCAGTTTCGTGCCGCACACAGCCCCCAAGCGAGAAGTTCTCCCTCAAAAAATAGTGCATGCCGTGCAGCCCAAACTACAACCGCAACCAAAAAAAGCGGCGCAAAAAACGCTTCGCAAGATCCCGCAAAAACAACTAAAAACCGTGCAACCCACACCTGTTAAAGAGGAGCCTATTGCACAAGAGGTTGTACAAAACGAGGCGGGATCTTCCGAGGCGTTTACGCCTCCTATGCCCGACGAAGTTGCACAAAATGTGACTTTACACGAAGAAACACCCTTGTATTCTCCTGCTTTGCAACCATCCGTGCAAAACCAAACGGCACTTCAAGAGCCATCGGCGGGCGAGTCGCTCGATCATACTACACTCAGCCTCATTCGTAGCATGATCCAAAATGCACTCATCTACCCGCCGCTTGCAAAAAGACTCAAACTTGAAGGTGTCGTCGTCGTTTCTTTCACCCTCACGCGAGACGGACGCGTCGAGGATGCGCTTATCTTAAGTCGTTCTGCAAGCGCTTCGTTGGACACGAGAGCCCTTCAAACCGTTACAAGTTTGAGCGGCTCTTATCCGGAATTACCAAAAAAAACAACACTCGAAATCCCTATAGCGTTTACGCTAAAAAAATCCTAAGGAACCCCACATGCCAACTATGCAAAAACTCTTTTTTTTACTATTTTTGAGCCTTTCGCTTCACTCCGAAATAGTAAACGAAAAAGTAGAAAAAGTGTTCGGTTCATCCCCGCCGATGAACTATCTCCTCTATGCGCTCAACCCCGAGAAGATGATCGGGCTAAATTTTAACGCCAAAAACCCGAACAACTACGCCGATGCGACATTGCTCGACAAAAAGTTTCTCACCCTCCCCGTGATAGGCTCTTTTCACGGAGGCGGCGTGGGGATCAACCTTGAAAACATCCTCAAGCACAAACCCGATCTGATTTTGCTTTGGGAAGATGATCTGCTTGTTTCGCGCGTACAAAGAGAAATAGCAAAAACAAAAATCCCGACTCTCACCCTCCCTTTTAGGAAAATAACCGACATGCCAAGCTCCATAAAAAAAGCGGGCGAAGCGATCGGGGAACAAGAGCGGGGGCAAAAACTCGGCGATTACGCCCAAAAGATCATTGAGGAGGTAGCAAATGTTACTCAAAAAGCTCCTAAAAAAGTGCGCTACTACTATGCGGAGGGGATCGACGGTCTCTCGACCGAATGCAGCGACTCGTTCCACGTCGAAGCGCACAACTTCGCAGGGGGAGAGAACGCGCACAAATGCACCCAAAGCGGTGTTTTGGGCTTAGAGAAGATCACTTTTGAAACCCTCTTAGGCTACGACCCCGACGTGATCGTGGTGCAAAACGCCCTCGTTTACAACGAGATCGTAGATAGCCCGCTCTGGAAACACCTGCGCGCGCTTAAAACCGACCGTGTCTATCTCGTGCCGAACAACCCCTTTAACTGGATCGACCGACCGCCGTCGTTTATGCGCGTTTTGGGGATTCAGTGGCTTGCACATATTTTTTACCCCGATGCGTATGCCATCGATATAAAAGAGCGCACAAAAGAGTTCTACGAGCTCTTTTTAAACGTAAAACTGACCGAAAACCAACTCAATTCACTACTAGGAACGACCAAATGAAAACATCTGCACTCACCCTTTCGCTTGCACTCAGCACCCTGCTTTGTGCCAATCCGATCAGCATTGAGCAGATCGTCGTCAACGACACCGTCGATGCGTCCGAGAGTCTCTTTTTAGCCGATGAGAACCTCTCGGCTAGCGAAAACAAAATCGGTTTCAGTCCAAAAAGCATAGCGACCCTCTCCACGCATGCCAAGATGAACCCCTACACGGTGATCGCCTACTCCCCGTCGGTGCATTTTACTCCCGTTGATAGCGCGGGAAGCAACGAGCCCTCCTATCACGACCCGATCCGCATCCGCGGCAAAAGCCAGTCGGGTCCGGGTGGGGTTTTTATGATCAACTCGATGCCTCTTTCATCAAACCCCGGCGGCGGCAAACAGATGCTTGATATGGAAAACGTCGCCTCGATCGATCTGCTCAAAGGCTACCTCAGCGTCGATAAAAATCTCGGGTTTTCCAGTCTCATCGGCAAGGTGGACATGCACGTCCTTGCGCCCAAAAACAAAGCGGGTGCCACGGTGTCGCAGTCGTTTGGAGGCGATGCGTTTACGCGTACCTTCGTGCGTGTCGATACGGGCAAAATCGGCGACATAAGCGCATTCGGCTCTTTTTCACTTCTTGCCAACGAAAAATATAAAGGCGAAGGGGATCTGCAAAGAGTAAACGGCATGGTGGGGCTCTCCTACATGCCAAGCGACACCTTTAAAGCCGATCTTTACGCCATTCGCAACAGCGACGAACACCACAATTACGGCTCGCTTTCGTATGCCCAAGCTAAAGATTTAGGCACCAATTTTTCTAAAGATTTCGCGACTAAAAAGCCCTCAAGCGCCAACGACGTCAACTACTACGACTGGAACAAACAGGATTTTACGACCACGAATATTTTTGCCGACATCCTCTACAAAGTCAGTAAAAACGACACGGTAAAAATCAAACCCTACTACAAAGAGGATAAAGGGGAATATTGGTTTTCTAAAACCAATGCCGACGCCGCCAAAAACCGCGTCATGAACTGGCAGATGGATCACGACCTCTACGGCGTCGTCGCGTCGTACGAGCACGCCTTTAGCCAAGAACTTCAAAGCAAAATCGGCTACTGGTACCACAAACAGCTCCCTCCCGGACCCCCAAGCGATCAGCGTAAATACAAAGTCGATGCAAGCGGTAACCTCGCCTTTGACGGCTACGGCATCTTAAGCGACAACGACTACCATGTATTACAAGCGCCTTTTATGGAACTAAGCGGCGAAATCGCGAATTTCGTTTATGCGGCGGGCGTGCAGTACCAAAACTTTAAACTGGGCTCCATCACCGCACGCACGGGCACCACGGCGGCGACAAGCACCGATTACGACACAGCTTTAGCCACAAGTGCCATCGACACATGGGCAAGCGTAGAGGCAAAAACCTTTAAAACATGGATCCCCTCGCTGTATGTTGCATACAAGCTTGACGAAACAAGCGCCGTTTATGCCGATTATTCGCGCTCCTACGGGTTTGACGTGAACCTCTTTCCGACCTATGTAAGCAACCGCGCCGCATTTGTCGCAAAAAATGTCACCTTGCAACAGTTGTGGAATAAGCTTGAGCTTGAAACCTCCGACAATATCGACGTGGGGTATAAGACGATGATCGGCGGTATAAGCCTGCACCCAAGCGTGTTCGTGAGTTTCGTGCGCAATAAACAAGCCAATATTTATGACCCTACCTACGGCGTCAACTACCCTGCGAATCTGGGCGACGCGTTGGGGTACGGGGCAGAATTAAGTGCTAGCGGCGCGATCAGCGAGACGCTTGAGTTCACGGCAGGGCTTTCGTATAACCGCTACGCCTTTAGCGAAGATTTCAAAACCAGCGCCACGGGAACAAGCGCCATCAAAGGGAACCAGCTCCCCGACGCGCCCAAAATCATGGCAAAAGCCGCGCTTTCGTACTACCTCGATCAATGGACCTTTACGCCAAGCCTACGCTACACCTCAAGCCGCTACGGCGACGTCGCCAACACCGAAACGATCGACGCCTACACGCTCGTAGATCTGGACATCTCCTACAAAGCACCGAACTTTTTAGGTTCTAAAAGCACCATCTTTCGTGTGACGGCAACCAACCTCACCGATGAAAAATATATCGCCACGATCACCACCCCCGACAACGTTTTGGCGGCGAGCACCACCTCAAGCACCTACCAAACGGGCGCGCCGCTTGGGGTCTACTTTAGCGCGACGCTTGCTTACTAATGCAGACGATGAGAGCCTCTAAACAACGCACGCTTTTGATCGGTGCGACGCTTTTGCTCATGGCAACGGCGCTTTTTATGCTCCTTTGGGGGCAGTACCCTATCGACATGCCAACTTTTAGCGCCTATCTACAGATGAAGTTTACAAGCGCGCAGACGCTCGATCAGGCGACCTTTTCGCTGATCGATAACATCATCATCGAGATACGCCTGCCGCGCGTTTTGCTTGCGATTCTTATCGGGGCGGCTTTAGCGATTAGCGGCGCGGTGTTTCAGGCGATGTTTGTCAATCCTTTGGTCTCTCCGGGTATCTTGGGGGTTTTGGCGGGAGCGTCGTTCGGTGCGGCGTGCGGGATGCTTGTCAGCGAAAACTGGCTCGTGGTTCAAGGCATGGCATTTGCCTTCGGGTTTATCGCCGTCGGGTTTGCCGTACTCGTAGGGTCGATGGTCTCCTCGACGCGTTCTAGCGTCATGCTGGTGCTTGGCGGCGTCATCAGCGGGTCGCTTTTTACCTCGCTTTTGTCGGTGGTTAAATATGTCGCCGACCCCTACTCTACCCTGCCTGCCATCGTTTACTGGCTGATGGGGTCGCTCTCCATGGCGCAGTTAAACGAGGTTTTAGGGGTGGCGGTGCCGATAGTATTGAGCATTGCGGGGATGATCTTTATGAGTAAATATTTCGATCTTTTAAGTCTGGGCGATGAGGAGGCAAAGGCGCTGGGCGTCAACGTCAAACGCATTCGCATTATCGCGATTGTACTTGCCACGCTTGCAAGCTCTTTGGCGGTCGTGATGGCGGGGATCATCGGGTGGGTGGGGCTTATTATCCCCCATATTATCCGTATGGCGGTGGGTCCTTCGCACCGTCTGCTTTTGCCCCTTTCGGCGCTTTTTGGCGGGGCGTTTTTGCTTTTAGCCGATGCGGTGTCGCGTTTGGCTTTGAGCGTCGAGATCCCCATCGGGATTTTGACCTCGCTTATCGGGATTCCTATCTTTATCATCGTACTTAAAAACGCGAGGGCGGCATGGAACTAAAACCGATTTTAGAGGTGGGCGACCTTCACTTTTCGTACAAAAAAACGCCCGTGCTTAAAGGGATAGACTTCACCCTTTACAAAGGGGAGGTGGTCTCGCTTTTGGGACCCAACGGATGCGGCAAAAGCACGCTGATGCGCCTGATGCTCAAGCTTTTGGATTCCAAACGGCGCATCAAACTCCACGGCGCTTTTTTAGAGAGTTACTCCCACAAAGAGGTGGCATCACACATCGCCTACATCCCGCAGTACCACAACGTGCCCTTTAACTATTCGGTTTTGGAGATGGTGCTTATGGGGCGTATCTCCAAGCTCGGGTTTTTCGGCATGCCCACGCAAACCGACCGCGACAAAGCCCATGAAGCGCTCGAAAAAGCGGGCATTTCAGAGTTAGCCAAACGCCCTTTCGGGCAACTCAGCGGCGGGCAAAAACAGCTTGTGCTTTTAGCGCGCGCCCTTGCTCAAGAGGTGAACCTCTTTTTTATGGACGAGCCCGTAAACGGTCTGGATTACGGCAATCAAATCCGTCTTTTGGAGCTCATCGACTCCCTTGCAAAGGAGGGGTACACCTTTTTAAAAACCACCCACTACCCCGACCACGCGCTTTTGGTCTCAAGCCGCGTGGCGGTGATGAACGGCGGCACAATCATCGCCGACGGCGCGCCCGACGAGGTGATCCGATCATCGATGATCGAGAAGGTGTACGGCATCAAAGCCGACATCATCACACACGGTGCGCACGCAAGGTGTGTCCCTGTGTTTCATAACAAACACTGAAACGCTACCCGTATCTTTCCGATACGAGAGAGATTTAGATAGCGTTATATAAAAAAATATACAACAAAAGGAGAACTTATGAGAACCGTTTTATTCTTTATGCTTCTTGGCATGTCGCTTTTCGTACATGCCAAGCAGATCACCGACGATTACGGGCGCGTCGTCACCGTACCCGATAGCGTGAGCAAAATCTACGCCGCTTCACCGCCTTTGACGATGAGCCTTTTGGCGTTTAACCCGGATCTCATCGCAGCACTTAACACCCCCTATAGACCGGAGCAAAAACCCTATGCAGGCTCCTCCTATACAAAACCCGTCGCAGGCGGATTTTTCGGGCAGGGCAACACGCCGAATTTTGAGGTCTTAGCCGCGTCAAAACCCGAAGTTATCATCATGTGGGCACGTATGAACGGATATGAAAAAGCGCTTGCAAAGTTTGAAAAACTGGGGATTCCCGTTTTGTTGGTGCGCAACGACTCGATTAAGGATTTGGTAAGTCAGTTTCGACTCTATGGCATGTTAAGCGGTGATAAAGCGCGCGCCGATGCGCTCATCGCCTATACGCAAGAGACCCTCTCCCTCATCGACTCACTCCAGCCCAAAATCGCAAAACTAAAGCCCACACGCTACTACTTCGCCCAAGGAGTCGACGGACTTTTTAGCGAGTGCGAAGGGTCGTTTCATCTTGAACCCTTTAGCTACAGCGGAGGGGTCAATGCGCTTGATTGCAAGATGAGCTCCAACTACGGCATGGAGAAGATGAGCATGGAGAGCGTTTTGCTTGCAAATCCTGATGTCGTTATCGCTATGGAGAGTAGTTTTGCAAAGAGCGTTATGCAAGATCTACGTTGGAAAAACCTTCAAGCGGTTCAAGAAAAGAGAGTCTATCTTGTCCCCTCTACCCCTTTTAACTTTATCACACGCCCCCCGTCGTTTATGCGCCTTATGGGGATCCGCTGGCTCATTCACACCTTATATCCCGGAGTTTTACAAGGCTCGCTAGAGGATGAACAAAAAAAATTCGATGCGCTTTTTTTTAAAGCCTCCAACTTAAAATAAAGGAAATACAAAGTGAAAAAAATAGGAATTCTTAGTGCCTTGGCATGTTCGGTTTTACTCGCGCAAGCGGATGAAATTAAAGTCTTAGAAGCCGTCAACGTCAATGGAGAAAACAGTTATGTTTCGCGTGACGATATCGATCTGAGTTCGCCTACGAACCTCTACCGCATAGAGAAGAGTGCGCAGTTTGGAACCGAGGTACTCTCTCAAAAGGAGATAGAAGCTTATAAACCAAAAGATATTTTTGATTTATTGAATAAGGCGACGGGATTGGATTTGACCTATCAAGGGCGTAAAAGTCCGTTTTTTATTAATATGCGAGGAGGCGGAAGCATTACCTATATCGTCGATGGAGCTATTTTACCTTCAACGAGCAACAGAATTTTGCAAAAAATTCCTATGATAGCCATTGAAGAGATTCAAATCGTACGCAGTTCCACGGCACTCTCACTTGCACCGACGATAGGTATAGGCGCTTCCAACAGCGGTTCAGGCGTCAATATAGGTTTTGTCATTATCCGCACAAAGCAACCAAAAAAGACACAAGGGCTTATCAGCACGTTTTATGAGCAAGCGGTGAGCCAACCCGCTGCAAACGGTCAAAGCCTTTACGCAGGAACAGCTTTTGGAGATATTAGAGGGGTTAACGGATATGTAGGCGGCATGGTTTCAAGATTTGATAGACCAAGCAAAGATGAGTGGTTCGACGGAAGCGACGCACAATCGGGAATGATAAACGGCGGGCTAAATTACGGCGGTTTTGCATTAAACCTTATGGGGTACAAAGATAGCGGCAGATTTGAGATGCAACGCGGTGTGAAAACCGACGGAACCATAGATACGGCAAAGTGGTACTATGACCCGATTGACACGACAATCCTCTCTGTAGATGCGAGCATGGCATGGAGTGAAAATCAAATAACGCTTTTTAGTATGTCAAAAACAGACTATGAACAAGAGGAGCATAATGAAAATTTTGCAAACAGCAGTGTTGCAGTAAAAAATTATGAAGAGAAGACGCAAACCTATAGCTTAAGACATAATGCACGATTTGGAAATACCTTTGTGCAACTTGGAGGACAGCTTACAAACAGTAAAGGGTTTGGTCCGAACCTCTCCAACAGCTTCAATAAATTCGATACGACGGTTCGAGGGTATGCGCTCAGCGTAGAGCAAACGTTACTTGGCGGTGACCTTGTACTCGATGCAGGGTACCGACAAGACCAAAAACATATCGATAACTCCGTTGCCGCGAAAAATCAAACGCAATTTAATGCAAATCTCGATGCAAACAATGACGTTTGGCTCTCTCCTGCTAACGTATTTGCCTTTGGAGCGCTTTACAATATTGACGATACCCATAAAATCAACGCACGCTATATGCGTGCCAATGAGGGAAGCGGAGCCGACTTTGATATCGTCGCAGAAAATAATGCAAGCTTGCATGAAGAGGAACAAGCCCGCTATGAAATAGGGATAGAAGCCCAATACGACAAAGCATTCAAGCCTATGGTTACCTATTTTGACGTCCATATGAAAAATCAAAAATCGGCTACAACAAAAACATACACCGATACAGACGGCAATGAATACTACTACTACACCGAATCAGACAGTCATAGAAAAGGTTTGGAATTAAGTATAAAAGGTGTGATTGCAGGAACGACGCGTTACAAATTCTCTTGGACACGTATGTTAGCCAACGAGACAGTAAGTAGTACGGCAACTACGGATAGTATAGGTACATCAAGCCCCCGTAATATTTATAGTGCGCTTATTAGTCACGCTTGGGAAGAATACCTCTTTAACCTCTCTGCAAAAAAAGCAGATCCTTACTCTAGCTCTACGAGTGCTATGGGGGTATCAACCGATGTCAGTCTAGGTGACTATACACGCATCGATGCCAACGTAGCGCGTAATTTTAAATGGGACGGCGTAGCGACAACCGTAAAACTTTACGGAAGAAATCTCACTAATGATCAATATGCGACACGATACACCACGGGGTATTACTACGACCGCGGACGCACTTTAGGTGCTGAAGTCTCATTCGCGTTTTAAGGCAAAAAGATGAAAAAAATAGTTACTGCGGCTCTTATTTCGGCAACACTTTTGAGTTTTGCCGATGCAAAAACCCTTAAAGACATGATGGGTAGAGAGGCAACTATACCCGATGCTCCGTCAAAAGTTTATGCACCGTCACCCTATGGATCTTATGCTTTGTATGCTATGGATCCGGCGCTTCTTGTAGGATGGATTTTTAACATAGAGAAAAAAAATCTGCCTTTTTTACACCCGAAAATGAAAGAGCTTCCTACCATAGGACGGATATTTGGAGCAGGACAAGGTGCAAATTTGGAGGTTCTTCTATCGTATAAACCCGACCTTATTCTTATGTGGTCGCACCAAAATGAATTTACGAAAAAAGAGGAGGAACGCCTCAAACTTTTAAATGCACCCGTTGTTTATGCGAAAGAGGAATCGATCACCGAGTATCCGGAGGTGTTTCGTTTTTTAGGCAAAGCCCTGGGCAAAGAGCAAAGAGGCGAAAAGCTTGCCGCTTATACACAAGCAGTTTTTGAAAAAGTCGCAAAAACGGTTGCATCCGTAGAGGCGCATAAAAGACCGAAAGTTTACTATGCAGAGGGGCTTGACGGGCTTGCTACGGAGTGCGACGACTCTATCCACGTCGAACTTTTAAGACTCGCAGGAGATGTCAATATCCACAGATGCCACACATCAAGTCACAAAGGATTTGAAAAACTCTCCATGGAGACGCTGCTTCAATATGATCCTGAGATTATTCTCGTACAAGAGAAGATGTTTTTCGATGCCATTTACGATAAACCTCTTTGGTCGAACTTGAGAGCCGTGCAAAACAAACGTGTCTATCTTATTCCGAGACAACCTTTTAACTGGTTTGACAGACCGCCCTCTTTTATGCGTATACTAGGGCTTCAATGGGCTATGGCACATCTTTATCCAAAAGAGTATGAGATAGATATTCTCAAGGAGACGCAAGATTTTTACAACCTCTTTTTAAATGTATCGCTCACGCAAGAGCAGCTTCAATCACTATTCACAGGAGAATAAACATGAAACTCACAATCCCAAAACTTAGTTTGTGTGCAGCAATTGTACTCACCATGAATCCGCTCAATTTAGCTTTAGCGGAAAATCTGCCAAGCACGACAAAAACAGACAAAAAAAGCCATGAAAATTATGACATTACTGCAAGAGGGATTCATAAACCTATGTACGACTACTATGCACATAAAATCAAGCAAACTACACAGATAACAAAAGGGATTTGTCTGGATGTCGGTTCAGGCGGAGGCTACATGGGGCTCTCTTTGGCACAGATAACGGATCTTGATTTTATCTTTTTAGACATATCCGAAAAGGCACTTGAGAAGGCAAAACAGCACATTATCGAAGATTCCCTCCAAGCACGTGCAAAAACACTCCTTGCAGACGTACATGCCATCCCTTTGGATGATAATTCGATAGATCTGGTCATTAGCCGCGGTTCTATCCCGTTTTGGAAAGATCCTGCAAAAGGGCTCAGTGAGATTTACCGTGTTATGAAAAAAGGAGGCAAGGCGTATGTCGGGGGCGGCAAAGGTAGTCCTGAAATCTTGGAGCAGATTAATAAAAAACGTCAAGAACTCGGTATGAAACCTTTTAACGGACGTACGAAACAGCATGGAGACGGCATGAAGAGAGATTATGCCGCATTACTTGAAAGTGTCGGAATAACGCAATACAAAATCCACCAAGGAGATGACGGAAGATGGATAGAGATGTGGAAATAAGAAAAAATAGAGGGGCGACAAATCCCCAAAGATTTGACACGATCGTTCGTGAAGTATTCGCACCCATCTACCCTGTAATCTCACAACAGATTATTGCAAAGACGGGTGTACGAAGCGGGAAATGTTTAGATGTAGGATGCGGTACGGGAGCGCTAGGGCGTTCTATCGCCAAACATAGTGATTTGCATGTAACTTACTTTGACCAATTGGTAGAGATGATGCAGCTTGCTATGGATTATGCCAAAGAGGAGAATCTCATTAGGCGTAGTGACTTTTTAGTGGGCGATATCCATGACTTAAAGCTACAAGACAATTCTATAGATCTTGTCATCAGCCGCGGTTCCTCACCTTTTTGGGTCGATTGGTCTAGAGCTTACAGTGAAATACTACGCGTCCTCAAAATAGGCGGTAAAGCCTACATCGGCGGCGGTTTCGGCACGGCACAACTGCGCGATGAGATCGTCGCTACGATGCACGCGCGCAATCCCGAGTGGCGCAAAAGCTTTCAAGAGAAGCTTAAACCCGAAAGAGAGGCACTCCCCTCGATCATGCAACGCTTAAACCCTAGCGCGTTCGAGATTATCGACGACGACAGCGGTTTTTGGATCCACATCATAAAATAAAGGAAAAAATATGCAAAACAACCCACAAAACAACAGTTGCCAAAGCGGCAGAATCAACTCTTTTACGCAAGTCTCACAGATGCAAGAGCGCCCTAACCGACCCCGTTTCGGAGGCGAAGAGGTGCGCGTCGTGGAGGCGATGATCGACATCATCTTCCCCGCCGTAGTGTTTCCCTCAAACAAGATTTTCAAAGCGTTAGACGAAGAGAAAATTCGTGCGATGGTGTGGCACCACCACGAACTGCTTCTCAAAACAAAGGTCGGCAAACTTTTCCCCGCCAACGAAGAGGCGTTTAAAATGGCGGTCGATAAAAGTGCCGACTTTTTCGTCGAAGCCCTCGGCGGCGGCGACGTGTTTACCTCCGTGCACGGGGAACCGCACCTGAGAATGCGCCACTTCAAGATCCCCATCGACGAAAACGACCGTGAAATATGGCTGGCGATGTACAAAAAAACGCTCAAAGAGATTGCCTTTCCAAAAGAGCATTTAGAAGAGTTCTGGAACTGGATCGAGCCGCTCTCGATCCGCATGATCAACCGCCGCACCAACATGGAAAACATCAAGCGCCACTACTGGAGCGACGTGAAAAAAGAGTTTAGTTTATAAAGGAACCCACGAATGAAACAGCGACACATCACACTTTCAGCCCTTCTTTCGCTGCTTTTGGCGCAAAGTTTTTTACATGCCGACGACGCGCTTACGCTTGAAAAAGCGCACGTAGAAACAGAGGTGATCGAGGAGTCGGGTATCGGCGCCAAAGCGGTCGTCAACGCCAAAG
>Ga0265295_1007842_pt1 | contig 12076 bp, 10 predicted proteins | sample Munlansysbiofilm_FD_192503 | JGI IMG/M metagenome (GOLD analysis project Ga0265295, IMG submission 192503) | Leachate microbial communities from a municipal landfill in Southern Ontario, Canada - Methane capture system biofilm | ecosystem: Engineered > Solid waste > Landfill > Unclassified ... | reverse complement strand
CTTCGTAGGAAAGTTGGTGGTAAAAGCCCCCACTACGCCAAGCCCCGGAACGTTGGGCAACATACAAAGAAAGCCAACACTAAAAAACCAAAAGAGCTGTTTCTTGCCAACGCTCGACAGAAAAAAGTAAATTATATTCCAAATAAGTTAATATATTTGCGTAAAACAAAAATATCTTGACAAAGATTGAAATAAATAGAATCAAGGTTGCTCTAGCCGAGACTAGAAGAAAAAACAAGTGGTTAGCTGAACAACTTGGGAAAGATGAATCAACCATATCTCAGTGGTGTTCAAACGCAAGACAACCATCATTAGATAACTTACACAAAATTGCTCTTGCTCTAGAGATTGACATTCGAGAACTTTTAAATCCTACAAAAAATAACAATGACTAGGAAGAAGACATATATAGACCTTTTTGCAGGTTGTGGTGGACTTTCTCTTGGATTGTATAATTCAGGATTTTGGAAAGGGAAATTTGCTATTGAAAAAAGTCCAGACGCTTTTGAAACGCTTCAATATAACTTGATTGAAAAGAAAAATCATTTTGATTGGCCAGATTGGTTGCCAAAACAAAATCACGACATAAACGAAGTTATTAAAAACCATAAGGACAATTTAAAATCTCTAAGGGGTAAAATTGACCTCGTTGCAGGTGGTCCACCTTGCCAGGGATTTTCAACAGCAGGACGAAGAATTGAAGGAGATTCAAGGAATGAATTAATTAAGTCTTACATCAAATTTATTAGACTGGTTCAGCCAAAGGTTATCTTTTTTGAAAATGTAAAAGGTTTTACACAGAAGTTTGATAAAAACAAAATCAAGGGAAAAATCTATTCAGAATATGTTACAAATGCTCTAGAATACGATTCTCCTAAAGGCGATTTCCAAGGATATAATGTTGAGGGTAAACTAATTGATTTCTCAGAATTTGGTATTCCGCAAAAGCGTACAAGATTTATTTTAGTTGGTATTAGAAAGGATATTGTTAATCAAGTAAAACCAAACGGATTTTTTGAGCAAATCCAAATGCAAAAAGAAACTTTTTTAATTAAGAAAGGAATTGGATTGACAAATTCTTTAGAGGATGCTATTTCAGACTTGCTAAAAATTAATGAGGTTGTATCTCCCGATACAAAATCATTCACAGCAGGTCTTTACAATCCCATTCAATCAAAATATCAAAAATTACTTAGAGGTAGAGTTGATTCAAAAATTCCAGACAGCCATAGATTTGCAAAACACAGCGAGGACACATTAAGAAAATTCGAGTTTATTCTCCAAAATGCTGAAAAGAATAAAACACTTTCAAACGAATTAAAAGAAAGATTTAATCTTAAAAAGAGGACGGTGATTCCATTATCAGGTAATAGACCTACTCCAACAATAACAACGTTGCCAGACGACTATATTCACTATTGTGAGCCTAGAATTTTCACTGTTCGTGAGTATGCAAGAATTCAATCATTTAATGATTGGTATGAGTTTAAGGGAAAATATACTACTGGAGGTAAAAGAAGAACTCAAGAAGTTCCAAGATATTCGCAAATAGGAAATGCAATTCCACCTTTATTTGGTGAACAAGCTGGAATTACACTAAATAACCTGATTTAATTATGCAGAAACCACTTCAATTTAAAATAAGTTCTGCATTAAAAAATATAATTGGTCGAGACTTAATTACAGATGATTTTATTGCCGTTTTTGAACTAGTAAAGAACTCATATGATGCCCACGCAACTAGAGTTGACGTAATTTTCGAAAATATTTATTCTGATAATGGGAAAATAATTATCAAGGATAATGGCAAGGGTATGAGTTATCAAGACTTGCTCGACAAGTGGCTATTCGTAGCACGATCTTCAAAAAAAGAGGGAGATGAAGAGGAGAGCTATAAAAACTATAGAGATAAAATCAAAGTAAAAAGAGCTTATGCTGGTGCAAAAGGCATTGGTAGATTTTCGTGTGACAGACTAGGTAGTGAGCTTTATCTAGAAACTTTAAAGGATGAGGAAAATGCAAAAATAGAAGCTCTAGTTACAGATTGGAACAAGTTCGAAGAAGACAGTAATAATGAATTTGTGAACGTTAGTGTACTTCACGAAACTTTAAATAAAAGCTCATATAATTTAACACAAGGAACTGTTCTTGAAATCTCGAATTTGCACAGTGAATGGAATAGAGATAAATTTCAATCACTTAAAGATTCATTAGCACGTTTAATAAACCCGTCTACTATAAAAGATGATGATTCGTTTAAGATTTTCTTGTCTGTAGATGAAGAACAAGGAAATGACAGCAAACAAATTAAAAAGAACAAAGACCTTGTAGAAAAAGGGAAACTCGATGAATCTGAAGTTGACTATTTTGACATCGTAAACGGAGAAATTAAAAATCCCATTTTCGAGACCTTACAATTAAAAACCAGTTATATTGAGTCAGATATTAAAAAAGATTCTATAATCACAACTCTTTTTGAAGGAGGAGAATTAGTCTACAAAATTGAGGAAGAAAACCCATATTCTGACTTTAGAGATATTCATTATTCAATTTACTTCTTAAACCAATCAGCAAAATCCACTTTCACAAGGAGAATGGGTGTCCAACCTGTTGAATATGGTCACATATTCGTCTATAAAAATGGGCTTAGAGTGTATCCTTATGGAGAACGTGGTGAGGACCCATTTAAAATGGATGTAAGGAAAAGTCAAGGTTACGCCAGAAATCTTGGAACTCGTGAAGTAATTGGATATATCTCTATACAAGGAACTAACGACAATTTAAAAGAAACTTCTAGTAGAGGTGATGGTTTTATTAAAACCTCTGCCTATTTCAACTTAGAGAAACAATTTTACGAAACTTTAAAAAAATTAGAAAAGTATACGATTGACATTACCGATTGGGGAAATTTTTTGTCAGATGACGATTATATCAACATCAACGAATCATTTATAAAAAATGAAGGAACAAAAAATGAAAGAGTTTTTGATGTAAATGAAAATCTAAGTCAACTCATCTCGTCCATTTCAAACTCAAAGTCAGTCAAGAAATTTGAAGTTTCACCTAACATTCTTCAAATTTTAGATTCGAAAAGTGAAAAATCGGCTCAAGGTACTTTAAAGAAATTATCGGAGAAAATTGATTCTGATGTTTATGACAAAGATGAGGTAAAGAAAACCATTAAAAATGTTGAAAAGAAACTTTCTGACTTAAAATCGAGAAAGGAAGAAGCAGAGGAGGAAGCTCTTCAAAAGTATATAGAAAATGAAGAGTTAAAAACGGAACTAGACAGAGAAATTGCAGAAAAACTTTTTGACAAATCAGTTGAGGGAAGAGAGAAAAAAGATTTGTTGGCATTACAACATCAAATTATACATACCGCTGGAAACATTACCTGGAGTTTAGATTCTTTAGTTGATTCATTAAACAAGGATAAGCCAAAAGAGGAGTTAATTGAGAACATCAAGGATATAAGTTTAGAAGTTCAGAGAATTGTAAGTGCTTCACGTTTTGTAACAATGGCTGGATTCAATACTCAGGCTGAGAAAATAACTAAAGATTTGGTTTCTTTTATTAATGATTATGTATTCAATATTTATAAACCAGCAGATTCTTTTATTCACAGTAAAAGACCAATTAAAATTTCAATTAAAGACACGAACTTGAAAAAAGTATTAAAGTTCCGTCCATTTGAAATTACTGTAGTGCTGGATAATTTATTTTCTAATAGTAGGAAGGCTAAATCAACTGAAATATTGTTAGAATGGTTCAAGGAGAAATCAAAATTAGTTCTTTCATTTAAAGACAATGGAAACGGTATTCCAAAGGATGTAGTGGATAAAATATTCGAGTTTAGATATAGTAATACAGATGGCTCTGGAATAGGTCTTTATCACGTTGAAAGCATCTTAGAAAAATATAATTCAGAAATTGAATACGTTCCAAGTAAAAAAGGAACAGAATTCCATATAATATTTCCACTATGAAATTAGATTACAAAATTATTTGGGTTGAGGATAAAATAGATACTAAACCTTTCCTTGCTCTCAGACAAACTATAAATGAACATTTAGTAAATGAGTTTTTCAATGTTCAAATTGAAACAGCTGAAGATTTTAATGAATTCAAAGAAAAATATGAAGCAAGTGAGACATTTGACCTAATAATAACTGATCTGAATTTAAATGAAAGTCACGGTTCTCAAGTAATTGATTTTGTGCGTGATATCAAATATATTATGACTGAAATATTTTTTTATTCTGCAAATAGTGAACTTTCTGCGACAAACTTAGTCAATAGTAGCAGAATTACATTTCATCAGATGGATGAGGCTAATGCTTATAGAGAACTTGGAGCATCAATTACAGACTTAATAAATCTGACTATTTCTAAGTTTCAAAATATTGTAACAATGCGTGGTATGATAATGCAAGAAACTAGTTCACTAGATTTAAAAATGGACAATATTGTGAAAGCACAATTAAAAAATCCTAAACTTTCAGACGAAATCAAGCCAGTGATTGAGAATCTATTTGATAATATTTTTGCCAATGCTGAAGAAAAGTACAACAAGGCTAAAGCAAGAAAATCCAAGGACATATTAAGAGATAATATTTTATTCAATTCTTCTCAAAAAATATTCGCCTTAGGGGAAATTTTGAGGATTCTTAAGGAAGAAAATTTTTCGGAAGATTACTCGAAGGAAATAATCCTAATAAGAAACCAATTTGCTCACGCAGAATTATTGAAAAACGAAGATGGAAAAGAATACTTTAAAGTAAAAGGTGAAGAAGTGTACTTTGACGAAAATCTGTGTAGAGAAATAAGAAAAAATATCATAAAACACGTGAACAACATCTCTAGTCTTGAAAGCAAATTAGATTCCAACGCTTAAAGCCATACACATTTGCAATTCGCTACAGCCAACACACAAGCCAAAAATTGCAAAAGAGTATGTCTTTGCCAACGCTGACAGACGGACGAAAAAAAAGTACGATTGCCCAACAATGGCTATACGTAATGCGGGTGAAAGCGCTGATATGAAAGTAATTACATTAAATAAACTAACAGCTAAACGGAAAGTGAAGTGCATTGAAGTCCCGCACTACGCATAGCCGAGACCGTTAGTGCCAAGGCAAAGAAAAGACAGGAAATAATGAGAAAGATATTGCTATTCATCATTGTATTGCCCATAAAAATCACATTTGCTCAGACAAATATATATCATCCATTCCCTGACTCTAATTCAGTTTGGATAGGAACACATATGACTTATTATGAATATCCATGTTTCATTTATGATGACTATAACTTATTCATTTCTGGTGATACGACAGTTGGTAATTATACCTATCATAAACTTTACCGTGACGGACATAAATATTCAAATTGTCCTCCTCCCGGTTTCTATTATTACAATGAGTATTTTGGAGCATTTAGACAAGATTATGAAAATAAAAAAGTATATCTACTAGGAGATAATGAATTAGATACAATAGCATACGATTTTAACCTAAATATTGGGGACACTTTACCTCCTACATGCCTTAATTGGTACTCACCTGATAACTATGTTGAATCAATAGATTCTGTGCTTGTTGACGAGAATTACAGAAAAAGATTTTGGATTAGTAATGAGTATTATCAGAATTTCATATCACTTATTGAGGGAATTGGGTCGGATCATGGAGCATTTGCCCCATTTGTAGAAAACTGGTCAGAAAGCAGTTATGATTTGTGGTGCGTGTATAAAGATAATGATACAATTTGGAATTATTATTCGAATGGATTTGGTTGCGAATTAATAACTTCAATTAATAGCTTGAGCATTAAACCTAAAATCAAAATTTTCCCAAATCCATTTAAAGTTTCTACCCAGCTGAAAATAGAAGGGAATTATAACGATATTACATTAATTATATACAACTCATTTGGACAAAAAGTAAAAGAGATTAAAAATAGTAACAACCAAATAATTAAAATTGAAAGAGAGAATTTAGTGAAAGGACTCTATTTCATTCAAATATTACAGAGCAATAGTCTTATTATGACAGAAAAAATCATAGTTAGCGATTGATAATAAAGCACAGGCACTAACAAATAATATAATTCATGCCGCAGCTAAGTCATTCAAAGAAAATGATTTGTAAATTTGACGATATAGAAATTATAGAAGATTTATTGAACAAGATGCGGCACGCATCATATTCAAAACGTTGTATGCCATGCGAAAAAAAAGCCACCGCACAAATAGCACATTTGGTTTTTGCCGAAACACAGGCAAATACTGAAAAAACCAAAAGAGCTATTTTTTAGCCACCGCTCGACCGAAATAGAAACTGAATTGAATGAATAAAAGAGACTTATCAGAATCAGACATAAAAGCAAAGTTTATCACTCCTGCGATATTGAATTCAGGTTGGGACGAACAGACTCAGTTAGGTCGTGAAATATTCTTCACAGACGGACGAATCTATGTGAAAGGAAAACTGACTGCAAGAGGAAAGCGAAAATTTGCTGACTACATTCTGTTTTACAAGCCTAACGTTCCGATTGCAGTAATTGAGGCAAAAGACAATAAACATTCTGTCAGAGGTGGAATTCAACAAGCACTTGGATATGGAAATACTTTAGACATTCCTTTTGTTTTCAGTAGCAACGGAGACGGATTTTACTTTCATGACAAAACAGCCACAGACGGAGAAATTGAAAAAGAAATATCATTAGAGGAATTTCCAAGTCCGCAAGAATTATGGACTAAATACAAAAAGTACAAAGGAATTGAAAAGCCAGAAGTTGAAGAAATAGTTTCGCAAGATTATTTTCAAGATGGTTCTGGACGTTCTCCAAGATACTACCAACAAAATGCAGTAAACAGAACTATTGAGGCGGTTGCCAAGAAACAGCAACGAATCATTTTGGTAATGGCAACTGGAACTGGCAAAACTTATACTGCTTTTCAAATTATTTACAGACTTTGGAAAAGTGGAGCTAAAAAACGGATTTTGTTCTTAGCAGACAGGACTGCTCTAATCGACCAAACTGCAAGAGGTGATTTCAGACATTTTAAAGATGCTTTGACCATTATCAAAAAGAAGAAAATTGATACTGCTTACAATGTTTATTTAGCACTTTATCAAGGACTTTCTGACAATAAAGGTGATGATGCTTACAAACAATTTAGCCGTGAGTTTTTCGACTTAGTAATAATTGATGAGTGCCACAGAGGAAGTGCAAAAGAAGATAGCAAGTGGAGAGAAATATTAGAATACTTCAATACTGCAACACATATCGGACTTACTGCAACACCAAAAGAAACAACAGAAGTTTCGAATACAGAATATTTTGGAGAACCGATTTACACCTACTCTTTAAAACAAGGAATTGATGATGGTTTCCTTGCTCCTTATAAAGTAGTGAAAGTTACATTGGATATTGATGCAGAAGGTTGGCGACCACCAAATGGATTTTTGGACAAAGACGGTAATCCTGTTGAAGATAGAATTTACAACCGAACTGATTTTGACAAAAACATTGTTGTTGAAGAACGGAGAAAAATAGTTGCTGCTAAAATCACAGAGTTTCTAAAAGGATATGACCGTTTTGCAAAATCTATCGTTTTCTGCATTGACATTGAACACGCAGAAGGAATGCGTACCGCATTGGCTAACGCCAATGCTGATTTATTTGCTGAAAACAGCAAATACATTATGCAAATTACTGGCGACAATGAGGAAGGAAAACGAGAGTTAGACAACTTTATCAATCCAAGTGAAACCTATCCTGTTATTGCCACCACTTCAAAACTAATGACAACAGGTGTTGATGCTCAAACTTGCAAACTGATTGTATTGGATAGCAACATTGGTTCAATGACCGAATTCAAACAGATTATTGGTAGAGGTACAAGAATTAATGAAGAATACGGCAAGACCTATTTTACCATTATGGATTTTAGAAATGTTACCAATCTTTTTGCTGACCCTGATTTTGATGGCGACCCAGTAATGATAAAAGATGTTGGCGAAGATGAAGACCTTTCTGGAACAGAAGAAGAAACAACCGAAACACCAATTATTGATGTTGATGGTGAGGAAGTCGATTTTCCTGACCCTCCTGAATATCCTGAAATTACTGGCGGAGGTGAAATTGTAGAAGAACCCAGAGTTAAAATTAGAGTTGACGGTGTTCAAGTGAGAATCGTAAACGAAAGAGTACAGTATTTAGGTTCTGACGGCAAAATCATTACTGAATCGTTAAAAGATTACACAAAAAACAGCGTAACTAAGCAATACAAAACCTTAGATGAGTTCTTAAACTCTTGGAACAATGCCGACAAGAAAAAGGTAATTGTAAATGAACTCGAAGAACATGGAGTTTTCTTTGAAGCCTTGCAAGAAGAAGTCGGGAAAGAGTTTGACCCTTTCGATTTGATTTGTCATGTCGCTTTTGAATCAAAACCACTCACAAGAAAAGAAAGAGCGGACAACGTAAAAAAGCGAAACTACTTTACTAAATATGGCGACCAAGCCCAATTGGTACTGAACAACCTTTTGGATAAATACGCCCAAGATGGCTTGATTACCATTGAAAGCACAGAAGTATTGAAACTTGACCCATTAAATAAATTGGGAACTCCTATTGAATTGGTAAAAGCTTTTGGAGGGAAACCGCAATACTTAAAAGCAATTAAAGAATTAGAAAAAGAACTTTACAAAATAGCATAAATGGCAAACGTAGGAGCTGTAATCAGCAGCATAAGAAACATAATGAGGCAAGACAGAGGAATCTCTGGTGATGCTCAACGATTAGAGCAATTGGGTTGGATGTTGTTTCTTAAAATTATTGATGACAAAGACCAAGAATTAGAAATAACCAAAGACAATTATGTTTCTGTAATTCCAGAGAAATTTCAATGGAGAAGTTGGGCAACAGACACAGAAGGAATTACAGGTGATGAACTCTTAGAATTTATTGATAGCAATGCACAAGACAACAAAGGTTTGTTTGCAACACTTCGTGAATTAACAAGCATTACCAACCCGAAAAGAGCAGCTATTGTAAAAGAAGTTTTTGAAGGCTCCAACAACTACATGAAATCGGGTTATGAAATGCGTAAAGTCATTAATAAACTCAATGAAGTTGATTTTAACAACTCGGAAGACAAACACATATTTGGCGACATTTACGAGAGCATTTTAGTAGAATTGCGTGATGCAGGAAACAAAGGCGAATACTATACGCCAAGAGCCGTCACACAGTTAATGACCCAAATGATTGACCCTAAGTTGGGCGAAAAAGTGCTTGACCCTGCTGCTGGCACGGGTGGTTTCTTAACGGCAGCCATTGACCATGTGCGAGAAAATTATGTGCATACTGTAAAAGACGAACACCAACTGCAGAAAAGCATTACAGGTTGGGAATTTAAACCTGTTGCTTATGTGTTGGGATTAACCAATTTGATACTGCACGAAATGGATATTCCAGACTATCATTATATGGATAGTTTAAAAAAGGAATACAATAGCATTGGAGCAAAAGACCGAGTAGATGTTATTTTGGCAAATCCTCCATTTGGGGCAAGTATTGCTGATGGTGTAGAAACCAACTTTCCTGCAACTTATCGCTGTAAGGAATCTGCCGACTTGTTTGTGATTTTAATGATTCAACTCTTAAAACCAAAAGGTCGAAGTGCAATAGTTCTTCCTGACAATTCAATTACTGGTGATGGTGTTAAATTTCGAATAAGAGAAAAATTAATGTCTGATTGTAATCTTCATACTATAATAAGACTCCCTCAGTCAACATTTTTTCCTGCTACAGTTGGCACGAACCTATTGTTTTTTGAAAAAGGAACACCAACAACGGACATTTGGTATTACAAACATGAACTACCATTTGGACAAAAAAGCTACTCAAAGAAAAAGCCTATTCGATTTGAAGAATTCCAACCAATAATAGAATGGTGGAATAAAAGAGAAGAAAACGAACAAGCCTGGAAAGTTAGTATTAACGAATTAGACTTATTGAATTTAGATATTAAAAATCCAAACAGACAAAAAACTGAATTAAGCTACGATCGCTCTGAAATTATAAATGAATTAAAGACTTCTCAGTTTAGAATTAATGAACTTTTAAATCAATTAAAATAATGTCTCTAAGCTTTAAATACATCCCTTTATCTTTTCAAACTGACCAAGCAGAGATAAAACAGCAAATAATCAACACACTTATTCTAAAGTACATTTATGTAACATTTGGTAAGTCAGAACCTTTAGATAAGCTTATTGAAGGCACACAGTATGGCTATAATGCTTCTGCACAAGACGAAGGAAGAAACAAATTTCTCAGAATTAGTGATATTAAAAATGGAAACGTTAATTGGGATACTGTTCCTTATTGTAATTGTGACGATGAGGAAACTTATTTACTAAAATCTAATGACATTTTAATTGCTCGAACTGGTGGCACGACAGGTAAAAGCTTTATGATTTCAGAACCGCCAAATCTTTCTATTTATGCGGGCTATTTGATTCGTATTCGAGCCAATGAAAACAACAATCCTAATTTTATCAAACTATTCTTAAACAGCTATGCCTATTGGTCTCAAATTGTCTCACTAAATGAGGATAACTTTAGACCGAGAGTAAATGCAAACTCACTAAAATCCTTATTAGTTCCAGTTTGTTCTACTCAGATTCAACTTGATGCAATCAAGATTGCAGATGGTGAACGCATAGAAGGATATGATAAATTACATGATGAGATTAACCAAATGGCAAAATGTAATGATTTAGAATATGAATATCAAAAAGCTATTCTCCAAGTTCAAAAATTAAAAGAAGCAATGATACTTGATGCATTTATGGACAAAACAGATGTTGAAGTATGAACAAAAGAAAAATAATATGTGGCCAGTAATTATTGGTGCAGGTGCAGTAGCTCTTCTTCTAAAAGCACTTTTTGAAGATGAAGAAGAATCAGGCAAAGAAATAAAGAAACGTATCTTTATCAGTTTTGCTATTGAAGATGAGCAATACAGAAATTATTTGGTATCGCAGGCGAAAAGTGAACGGTCACCTTTCGCATTTGTAGATATGTCCGTTAAACAACCTTGGGACGAAAAGGTGTGGAAACAAAAGTGTCGTACTAAAATAAAATCCTGTGATGGCATGATTGTTCTTTTAAGCAAAAACACTTGGCATTCAAGTGGTACTCGTTGGGAAATAAAATGTGCAAAGGAAGAAGGTTTACCTGTAATCGGAATGCATATCAAAAAAAACAATCAAGGAGCCATTCCACCAGAATTGAGAGGTAAAAAAGTAATAACATGGTCTTGGGACAATTTATCCAAAGTCATTAAAAAGATATGATATGAGAAAAGCACTTGTTGTCGGTATCAATAACTATCCAAAAGCAGAATTATTTGGTTGTGTCAATGATGCTTCTGCATTTGGGAGTACATTGGAAACTAACGGAGATGGTTCTCCCAACTTTGATGTACGTTTACTTACAGATGTGCCAACGAAGGGAGAATTAAAAGGGCACATTAAGGAGCTTTTCGCAGGTGATTGTGAAACTGCTCTATTCTATTTTTCTGGTCACGGATTTTTTGATGAAACTGGTGGCGGAATAATTGTAACTCCAGATTTTACAGCGAATGACGAAGGTATTTCAATGGATGAAATTCTAAACATTGCAAATGAATCAAAAGCAAAAAATCGTGTGATTATCCTTGACTGTTGTCATTCAGGAGCATTCGGAACACCAAAATTAGGTGGCAATCAGAATGCTCAAATTGGTGAAGGAGTTTCAATTCTTACAGCAAGTAAAGATGACGAACCTTCTGTTGAAGTGAATGGTCATGGAGTTTTTACAAATCTATTATTGGATGCTTTGCAGGGCGGAGCAGCGGATTTGAGAGGACATATAACTCCTGGTAGTATTTACTCTTATATTGACCAAGCCCTTGGCCCATGGGACCAAAGACCAGTTTTTAAAACAAATATTACTCGCTTTACATCATTAAGAACTGTTTCACCACAAGTTTCATCTGAAATATTGAGACGATTAAATC
>Ga0265295_1007841_pt1 | contig 12076 bp, 10 predicted proteins | sample Munlansysbiofilm_FD_192503 | JGI IMG/M metagenome (GOLD analysis project Ga0265295, IMG submission 192503) | Leachate microbial communities from a municipal landfill in Southern Ontario, Canada - Methane capture system biofilm | ecosystem: Engineered > Solid waste > Landfill > Unclassified ... | reverse complement strand
AAAAAAACAACAAGCTTTTTTTTGTTTTGAATACATTGGCCGATCGCCTGGAGCAGAAAATTGATCTGCAGTCCTCAACTGCCGATTGAAAGTTCGCGATGAAATTCTCTCTTGATTCTTTTTTTGGTCAACTATAGGTTCCCTATATCTTTTCATTTTTTGCATGAGTTTTTATTTTTTTGGTTCTAACTTATTCAATCCCAATCGATTCTGAGAGACTTTATGAAATTTATTATTCCAGTTTGTGTTTTGCTTTTACTTGTTGCGTGTAAGCCTGTTAAAGTTACACAGCAGTACTACAATGATTATGTCAACCCAGTAGCAAGTATCGATTACGAAGACACTGTTTCTGCAAATATTCCTGCAGAATTATTGGATGATTATTATACTGTCGATAGCAAGATCGTTCGGCTGGCAACCCAGCTTGATCTTTTCGATTCCCGGATTGATAGTGACAAAATTGAATATCAAAAATCAATTCATCCGTGGATCAAACAGATGGCAATTTTTGATCAGGACCAGCTTTTCATTTCCGGTGACGACACTCTCGGGTTTGATCCGCAAATTCGTGCAGAATTAGTGGATTTGACTCCTGAAAAAGACAGAAATTTTTTGTTTAAAAATAATCGACAATTTTTTATTCATGTGATTTTCATGCCTGACGGACAATATAAAGCGACCGTTGTTGAAATTGACATGGACATTCTTGCTGCTGAAATTCCAAATCATAGAACCGTGATAGCTATCGATGATCAGATTTGCGGACCAGCAATTGCTAATCTTCCCGAAGCATGCATAAACTTGAGAAATTCAACCAAATATTCTGGAAGTATTGAGATTGATGGTAATAACTGGTATTGGATCAGAAGCATGGGTTCTGACAACCTTGTATATTTATATCTGACTCAAGAGTAATATTTATGCGTCAAGTAACTGTTGTTGAACATTTGCTCCTTCGTCAAAAAGAACGGCCCATGGCTTCCGGCCGCTTCACCAGATTGCTGACCGAGCTCATTCTGTCTGCGAAAATTATCGACCGCGAAGTCTCCAAAGCCGGTCTTCTTGATGTTCTTGGTGCCACCGGGGAAGTGAACGTCCAAGGAGAGGTCGTCCAGAAACTGGATGATTTTGCCAACCAGGTGATCATTCGAAGAATGGAACGGGCCGGCGTGCTTTGTGCCATGGTTTCGGAGGAAAACGCCGATTTCATCGGGATTCCCCGTCAGTATCCCGTCGGCGATTACATTTTGATCTTTGATCCTCTTGACGGTTCGGCCAACATTGACGCCAACGTGAGCATCGGGACCATATTCAGCATTTATCGGCGCACGACCTTCGATCAGCAGGCCGTCAGCGTGGGCGACCTGCTTCAGAAGGGTTCGATGCAGGTAGCGGCCGGGTATATCATCTATGGGTCCTCCACGATGATGGTCTATACCGCCGGTAACGGTGTCCACGGATTTACCCTTGACCCCAGCGTGGGTGAGTTTCTTCTTTCGCATCCGGACATTAAGATACCGGAGCGGGGACGAATCTATTCCGTCAACGAAGGGTATTTTTCGTATTGGGATGAACCCACGAGAAATATCGTAAATTATTTTAAATCAAATGATAGCGCCACAGGCCGGCCGTACAGTTCGCGCTATATCGGGTCCCTGGTTTCCGATTTTCATCGGAATCTGATTTACGGCGGAATTTTCATGTATCCCGCCGATTCTCGCGATCTGCGCAAGCCTTCGGGTAAGCTTCGTCTCATGTGTGAAGCCGCCCCCATGGCCATGATCGCCGAGCAGGCGGGTGGTCTTGCGACGGATGGAAAGCAACGCATCCTGGACATTGAGCCACAGGAATTGCATCAGCGTGTGCCCTTGTTCATCGGCTCAAAATCCGACGTCGAGGTTGTCCTCAAGTTCTATGCAGATGCCGCCAAAAGCTAGGAACTTCCTTTGCCTCCAGCTTTTTTCAAAGACGTGCGCTGATGATTTGTCTCGGTATTGAAACGTCCTGCGACGAAACATCCGTAGCACTCTGGCAAGACGCGCAACTCGTCACCGATCTTGTGCATACGCAGATACCTATGCATTCGGTTTTTGGCGGGGTCGTGCCGGAATTGGCATCGCGGGAACACCTGCGCCTGCTGGACGGGCTTGTCTCATCCGTGCTGCAGAGCGCGGAGCGCCCTGCGGGGCAGGGGATCGACCTAGTCGCCGTCACGCGCGGGCCGGGTCTGCTGGGCGCGCTTTTGGTGGGTATCTCCTACGCCAAGTCGTTGTCTTTGTCGCTTGGGGTTCCCGTCATTGGGGTCAATCACCTCTATGCGCATCTGCTGGCCTGCGATTTTACCGAGCCCATCGAGTATCCGGCGCTTGGCGTCCTCGTTTCCGGAGGACACACGCATATCTATGAAATGCCTGCCCCCTGTGAATTTAACCTGCTTGGAAAAACCCTTGATGACGCAGCAGGCGAAGCGTTCGACAAGATTGCAAAACTTTTGAATCTTCCCTATCCGGGTGGTAAGTATATAGACATTCTGGCTCGACACGGCACGGCAGAGCCGCGTCTTTTTTCGAAGCCGTATCTGCAAAATGATAATTGCGATTTCAGCTTCAGCGGACTCAAGACAGCGGTTGCCCAATATGTGCATAAAAAATCTTTTGCCGCCATTGACTACGCCGTCTTTGACGTGGAATTGATCCCACAGGAAATAAAAGATCTTTGCGCTACGGTGAATGAGACAATTGTCGAGACCGTGCTCGAAAAGACCAGACGGGCCGTGGCCCGCTGCCATGATGTCAAGACGTTGTGCCTGGCCGGCGGGGTCGCCGCCAATAGCCATCTTCGGCATAAATTCTCGGCATTTGCCCATGCCAGTGGATTCAAATTTTTAGCTCCCGCGCAAAACTATTGTGGTGATAATGCGGCTATGATAGCGTACGCAGGAGTTAAGTGGGCGAAAAAGGGTCTCATGAGTTCCATGGATTTTGAGGCCGTCCCACGGGGAAAGATTGTTCCCAATGATTTTATTGTAAACCCTTTCTTCAAGGAGTGAATAATGGCTGCACAAGTGAACGATGCCGGATTTGATGCGGAAGTTTTGAAAGGTGATCTTCCTGTATTGGTTGATTTTTGGGCACCGTGGTGTGGACCGTGCAGGGCTATTGCTCCTGTAATTGAAGAATTGACTCAGGAATTCGAGGGCAAGGTCAAAATCGTAAAGATGAATGTTGACGAAAACCCCGGCACTCCGAGCAAATATGGTATCCGCGCTATCCCCACCTTGATTCTTTTCAAGAATGGCGAAGTCGTTGAGCAGGTCACCGGAGCTGTCTCCAAGGCCAGTCTGAAGCAGATGCTCAGTGACAAGGTCCTCTAATTGTTGTTGATCCTTGAGATTGATTGATAAGGGTGGCTGCGAAAGCGTAGTGGTCACCCTTACTTTTTTATGGTGAGTTTGGCGTATTTTGTAGGCGACACGCAAAATGCTTTTTAAGCTCTTCCCATCACCTTCATTTACCGTGAGCCAGGTAATTGTAATGCGCAACTATTTGATTCTTTTTTCTTTTGTCCTGCTTTTAAACGGGTGTGGAGCCATTGATTCCTATTTTTTGACTCCGCCTGAAGACACTGCTCAGGAGCTTTTTGAGAACGCGCGCGGGTTCATGCAAGACAAAGAATATGCAGAAGCCGCCGACTCCCTGACCAAACTCAATGACCGCTATCCGTTCAGCCCATATGCTACGGAAGCCAGACTTATGCTTGCCGATGCATATGCCCTTGATTTGAAGTATCTGGAAGCTGTTGACGCGTATGAAGAATTTCTGAATATGCATCCGCGTCATGAATCCATTGATTACGTCCTGTTTCAGATTGGTGTGAATAAATATAACTCACATCGGTCGATTGATTTGCCGCATACTCAGCTTGGTGAAGCGGTTGAATCCTTCAGAAGGCTTGTCAGCGGATATCCGAAGAGCATTTATCGGGAGCAGGCTCTCGATTATATTGTCAAATGCAGAAAGCTGATGGCGGAGCACGAAATGTTCGTTGCCGACTTTTATTTCAAGTCTGGATCATACAACGCTGCGTGGACCCGCTATGTGTATATAATTGATAATTTTCCTGAACTGGAAGAAATTGTGCAGCTGGCCAAGTCAAAGTCCAAGGTCGCATATTATTACGCGCAAGAGAAAGACAATGATACTGTACGGCATCCAAGCAAGTTAAAACAATATTTAGACTGGCTTTGATACGGATCTCGTCTTTATTTGGGATTATCGGGGGCGTCTGTGACGCCCCCTTTTTTTACATCAGCCGAAAAACATCAATTACGCCAGCCTCTACGCACAAATACGTTCTGTGAGTTGTCTCCTGTCAGAAAACGATTCTTCCCATCTTTAAAGATACAACTCGGGTTCGCGGCGTTCTGCGAATTTTTCATGCAAGGTGCGCCCCAGTTCCAGAATTTTCGGGTGCGTCATGACCCTCGCGCCTGTCGGACAGACTCGGATGCAGGCGCAGCAGCGCAGACATTGCATTTTGTCGGTTACCACGGAATCGTTGACCAGTCTGATGGCGCCGGAGGGGCAGGATCTGACGCAATCTCCGCAAAGGACGCATTTGTCAGCTTCGGTCTCCGGGGAGATCGGAGCCGGCTGTACTCCATCGCGGTACGGAAAATTTCCCGGCACAGACAGCTGTTGGGGCTTGTCGGCAAAATTTTGAACGTCGAGCATTTTTTCCTTCACGCTTTTTCCAAAGTTCAGCGCCTTTTCCAGATCCATGCTGTCCGGCCGCCCCTCGGCTACGGGCAGGTCTGGGGAGGAAAAGGAATGTTCCCCCACGAAGGCCGCTGCCGCGACAGGTACAAAGCCGAGTTCCACTGCCATATTGTGAAGTTCAAGCAGGGCGTCATCATAGGCCCTGTTGCCGTAGACAACGACAAGGACTGCCCCTCGACCCCGCCCTTTCACTGAAGAACGAAGCCTTTCCGCTGCCAAGGCGGGGATGCGCCCGGCATGGACCGGCATGCCGATAATCGCCATATCAGTCTCTTCCATTTGATTCCTTGCGGATTCCTGATCAGAATCAGAATACGTCAAGTCCAGTTCAGACCAGGATTTTGGTGCCAGGCCCAGGGTAATGGATTCAATAATTTTTCTGGTCGTGCCCGTGGGGGAAAATACTATGCGTTGCGCATGATAGCTGTGCATGCTTTGTTGCTCCTGTTGATATTGAAAAAAAGTTCTTACCTGTAAATCCGCTGAGTTCATTTTGGCGAATTATTCTTCATTTTCCGAACCATTGTTTTGGTGAATCAAGAAAGGCCGTCACACATCTGTCACGTTCCCGTCATCCGATGTTGACATTTAGATCGCACAAAGCACTTAAAGATTTTGTCATATAATTTTTAAGATTATCCACTCCACTCATCTTTTTGTTCAAGGTGTCGTTCTAATGGAAAAAAATCTTGGATTTCAGGTCAAGCTTTCTGTTGTCACAATAGCCATTGTTCTTGTTACAGTTTTATGTCTATCCCTATCGCAAATGTATATGACGAGAAACGATGTATTGCGTCAGGGGCGGGATGGGCTTTCGAGTATCTCTTCCACTTTGGCGGAATCAGTAGCCTTGCAGCATAGTCTCATGCAAAATAAAATCAATATCGATCGCGATATTATGAAAACCCAGTTTGAATTAAGCGGTTTTCCTATTCCTGAAGTGCTTATGGATGCCGAATTTGATCTTGTGGATCAGGATGGCGGAGAGTCGCAAAAAACAATTATTCCAGCGCTTAAGCACGGCTCGGTCTATCTGCATGAGGATGATTCCGTAATGCGAAAGGTTGCCCAGCTTACTGGAGGAGTGGCTTCGGTGCTGCAAGTCTATGAAGGCAAGTTGGTGCGCATTTCCACGTCCCTCGAATCACCTGTTCCGTTCTGGGGAAAAGGTTCTTTCATGGGCGAGGGTTCCCGGGTTCAAGCCGCGATCACCTCCGGGCAGAGCTGGGAAGGGCTGGTCTGGCTGGGCGGCGCGTGGCGCATGGCGGCATACGTGCCTTTCACCGATCTCAATGAGGGCAAGGTCATCGGGGCGCTGGAAATAACGCATGATTTGATCAGCGACGCCTTTGCCGATTTTGTGCGCAATGTCCGTGTCGGCGGGCACGGCGGGACGCTGGCCTTTGACGCGCTTGGGCGTGACATCATTTCTTTGCCCGGTGAGGGCGGTATAGCGAAGGGCGTTCGCGAGGCCGGGGCCAAGAACGGCCATGCCGCTTTTGTCATGAAGGACGGGCGGCATCTGGAAGTTGTCCTGCAGACCTTCGAGCCCTGGAATCTGACTTTCGCGACCTGGGTCGCCACCGAGGATCTTATGGCCGGGGTCACTTCGCGGCTGATAAAGAATTCTCTGGTCAGCCTGATCCTGCCTCTGGCCTTGTCCGTGATCCTGATCTGGATCGCAGGGCGCGTCCTGTTATCCCCGGTGCGGCGCATGGCCGAACTGGCCGACGAGGTGGCAAAGGGCAACTATACGGCGACCATTACCTACCCGGCCCGGGATGAGATCGGGCAGCTCGCCGTTTCCCTGAATTCCATGGTCGCCAGGAGCAGGGAGGTGCTTGCGGAGATCGTCGCGGCCACGGGTTCGCTGTCCGGCGCATCTGCTGAGCTTGGCACCATATCGCACGGACTGACTGACAATTCCGCCGGGACTGCGCGCCGGGCCGAGGCCGTGCATTGCTCGGCCAGGTCCGTGAGCGAAAATATGCACTCCGTGTCCGCCGCCATGGAACAGGCCACGGTCAATGTCGGTAGTGTTGCCGCATTCAGCGCAGAGCTGGCGACGACCATTCATGGCGTGGCCCAGAGCACCGAGTTGGCCAAACGCACGACCTCGGACGCCGTGATCAAGGCCGGGGAGACCACCCGCCACATGGACCAGCTGGGTCAGGCGGCCAAAGAGATAGGCTCCGTGACGGCAACCATTGCGGCCATCTCGTCCCAGACCAATCTCTTGGCCCTCAATGCCACCATCGAGGCTGCCAGGGCCGGGGCCGCGGGACGGGGCTTTGCAGTTGTCGCCGGAGAAATCAAGGAGCTTTCCCAGCAGACTGCGGCCGCCACGGAAAACATTCGCCGAACGGTTGCGGCCATCCAGAAGGTGACCACCGTCACCGCAAGTGAGATTGCCGAGATCATTTTCGTCATTGAGGAGATGAACGAAATCGTCATCTCCATATCCGAGGCCATGGAGGAGCAGGCTGTCATGACCAGGGACATCTCCGAAAACGTGAAGCAGGCAGCCCAGGGCATCGCCGAAATCAGTGCCAGCGTAGCATCGAGTTCCGTCATGACCCGCGAGATCAGTGACGAGATCGAGGGGGTGCTGGACTCCTCAAACACCATGCAGGACGAAAGCAGGATGGTTTTGAACCGCGCCGGCGGGCTGGCCGATCTGTCAGCTCACTTGCAGGAGTTGGTCGGCCGATTCCGGTTTTGATCACTGTGCTGGTTCCAGACGCAACAACTGGCCGGGATCGTGGTCTGTGAGCAGCCACAGGTTGCCGTCCGGTCCGGTGCGCACGTCACGGATGCGCAGTCTCAAGTCCGTAAGCAGGCGCTCTTCCTCGACCACAACTTCTCCGGCCAGTTTCAAGCGTGCGAGATGGCGGTGGGAAAGGGCTCCGACGAAAAGATCTCCTTTCCATGCGGGAAAGGCATCACCCGTGTAAAAGGTCATGCCCGAGGGGGCGATGGATGGAGTCCAGTGATGCAGGGGGTCTGCCAGGCCGGGCTTGTGCCTCAGTCCGTCTCCGATGGTGAAGCCGGTGTAGTCGATGCCCAGGGTCACGACGGGCCAGCCGTAATTGACGCCGGGACGGATGATGTTGATCTCGTCCCCGCCTCTGGGACCGTGCTCATGCGTCCAAATTTCGCCGGTCTGCGGATGCACGGCCATGCCTTGGGGATTGCGGTGCCCATAGCTGTAGATTTCCGTCCAGGCATTTTCTTGACCGACAAAGGGATTGTCCTCGGGAATGCGTCCATCCTCATGTATGCGCAGAATTTTTCCGGCATGGTCGTCGAGCTTCTGGGCCCGTTGCATCTGGCCGCGGTCGCCGACGCTGATGTAGAGATGCCCCTGGCGGTCAAGGCTTAGTCTGGACCCGAAATGGATCCGCCCCGCCGAGGCCGGTTCCGCTCGAAAGAGCACCGTCACGTCTTTGAGCGTGTCGTCTTCAAATCGTGCCCGGGCCACATGCGTGGTCACCTCGTTGCCGAGGCTTGCCGAGTAGCTGAAGAACAGGATGCGGTTCTGCGCGAATTCCGGGTGGGGCAGAAGATCGAGCAAGCCGCCTTGCCCGCGGGCCCGGATTTGCGGCAGGCCGCTGACCGGCGCATCCAGCAAGGCCCCGTCGCGGATGATGCGCAGTCGTCCCGGGCGCTCGCTGACCAGGATATCGCCGCCTGGCAGAAAGGCCACGGACCAGGGATGTTCCAGACCTGTGGCAACGGCCGTGACGCGGAAACGGTGATGCCTGGAGGAAAATTCCTCAGCTCCCGCCACATCAAATGGCAGAATGAGCATGACGCCGAGAAAGATTGCCACAAGCAAAGATTCGCCGCGACTGAAGATGCTTCGTCTCATGAAATTTCCCTTTGCCCGCGCACTGGCGTTCGCTGCCGCGAAATCTTGCAGCGTAGTTTTCGTTTATTAAAGGATGATCGGCATCAAACGTCACCCTCGTCGTTCCGGCAACGACGGGGGCAAATTCAGTTTGAAACATTAACAGAAATTTTTTCCGTACGCAAAAAGGGGGCGTGCGGAAAGCTTCCAAGCAGTCTCTTTTGGTCATCATGCCGAAAGCTTAGAGTTTTTTTGGCATTCTTTGACAGGAAATCGACCACTCCGTTCGCATCGGGCTTCATGCCCGTGTCGCATTTCTGCCATCCGGCCGGGCATAAAATTTAACTTGTCTAATCAAATTTTCCGAACCACCTTGCATTGCCGAGCCACAAGGTGCTGTAAGCGTGCACAGCAAGGGTCAAGCCCGTTACGAATCGGAATAATTTAAAAAGGATCACACATGAAATACAAGACAGTGGTTTTTGACATGGACGGAACTCTGCTCGACACCCTGGCCGACCTTGGCGACGCCATGAACCGGGTGCTTGAGCAGCACGGATTCGCGTCCCATCCCATAAACGCCTACCGCCAGTTCGTAGGCAGCGGGGCGGGACAGCTCGTGGCTCGTGCCCTGCCTGCGCATGAACAGGATGAGGATTTGAAAAACAGGTGCCTACAGGCTTTTTTGCGGGAATATGAGGCCGGGTGGCGGATCAAGACCTGCCTGTATGAGGGCGTGCCCGAACTCCTTGACGCTCTTGCGGCCAGAAACATCCCTATGGCCGTGCTAACCAACAAGCCGCAGGACTTTGCCGAGCTGTGCGTGCGGGAATTCCTGTCGCGCTGGGATTTCGCCCTGACCGTGGGGCAGATGCCGGGCGTGCCGGTCAAGCCCGACCCGGCCGGACCTCGCCAAGTCATCCGTCATCTGGGTGTGCAGCCGGATGAGATCCTCTATCTTGGTGACACGGACGTGGACATGTTCACGGCCGTTAATGCCGGGATGTATCCCGTGGGAGTGCTGTGGGGTTTCCGCCCGGAGCAGGAATTGCTTGAGTCCGGCGCGGCGGCGACGCTGACCCACCCCATGGAGCTATTGCGCTTTCTGGATTGAAATATACGTTTACCTGCTGCGCGCGAGACGGGATCCTTCAAAAAGTCCCTGAAAGAAATTGCCCGCGTTCACGCCCAGGGAGCGGATGCGGTATCCGCCTTCCTGCACCACCACGGTGTGTTTGCCCAGCGCCCCGATCAGCTTGCCGTTCAGGTGGAAATCCTTGGCCTGAAGGCTCCAAGTGCCTGTAGGGTCGCCCTTGGCCGGGTCCAGCCCGAGGCACACCACCAGAAATGCCGGGTCAAAATCGCGGATGCAGCCCAGGGCCCGGCGCAAGACTTCGGCATAGCCGACTCCGTCCATTTCTTCGGGCAGGGCGTAGTTGCGGTTGAAGCCCTGGCCCTGGCCCTCGCCCGTTTCTTCGTGGAATCCGCTGAAGTACGGATAGGCGAAACTGGGATGCCCGTGGATGGACACGGTCAGAACGTCGCTGCGTTCATAGAAGATGTTCTGCGTCCCGTTGCCGTGGTGGTAATCGACATCGAGCACGGCCACCCGCCCTTGGGCGCTCAGGTGCTGGGCGACGACGGCGGCGGTGTTGAAATAGCAGAATCCGCCGAAAGCCCGGTGTTCGGCATGATGTCCGGGGGGGCGCACCAGGGCGTAGGCCAGGCGGCGTCCGTCAAGCACCTCCTGCGCGGCGGTCATGCCGCAATCCACGGCCCCGCGCGCGGCGGCGTAGGCGTTGCCGTTTAAGGGCGTGAAGGTGTCGATGCAGTAGTACCCGGCGCGTACCGCCAGGTCCTTGGGCGGACGGGCCGCGTTTCTGATGGGAAAGACGTAGGGGTATACGGATTTATTTTCCGGCAGGGTGGAGCAGACCCGCTTCAGATAGGTCACGAATTTCTTGTCGTGCACGGCTGTTATGTACTGCTCCGAAAAATGCCGGGGGTCCCGGAGCGTGAACAGCTCGGTTTTCTTGATTTCCTTGAGGATCGAATCAATGCGCACCGGCGCTTCCACATAGCCGCGTTCGCGGATGTGATGGATGCGATGATTGTGGTTGCAGATAACAGCGATCTTTCGATCGGCGCTGATGGTCTGCCTGTTCGCGGAGATTGTTTCCGTCAGGTAACGGGTTTCGCGCAGAGCCAGGGGGCTCGGCGGAATTGAATCCAGGACCATGCGTACATACTGCGGCGAACATTTTTCCTTGTATTTTCTTTCGAGAATGGCGCGGATGATGCTCCGGGCCCGTGGCCTGGACAGCTGGAACGGCTTGTCCAGCGGATCGGCCACCAGATAGGGGGCGCAGTCGTCTTCGGCCGAAAGCGGTGTTTCGTAGGCCGTGTTTACGATGGGGCGCGCTCCGTAGCGTTCGTAAAAACGCAGCCGGGCTTTGTTTTCCTGCAGCAGGGTTTCGTCACGGCACAAGAGGGGATCATCGGGCAGGCATTCGAAAAAAAGTGCCGTGTTGCCCAGAGCCCTGGCTTCTTCCCGCACCCTTTCGTACAGAGCCGAACCCACCCCGCCTCCGCCATGACTTAAGCTGACCGAAAGAAAATCCAGGTAGCAGAAACGCAGGTCGGAGAAGTGGCAGAGCAGGGCAAAGCCTTGCACGGTCCGGCGTTGCCCTTCGGCCACGAAGAGAATGGTCCGGTAGCCTTTGGCCATGGGATTTTTGAGGGTGGCGGGCAGATCGGCCACTTCTTCCGGGGCGATGAACGGGAAGCGTTCGGCCAGAATGGTCTGGACCTGCTCCACGCACAGGCTGTCGACAGGGACAGTGGTGTCGTAGATGGGGCGGATGCGAAACATGATTTTTTGTCCTGCCGATTGTTGTGGGATTGTTTCAGACCGTTCGCACCAGCCCCGCCTCAGACGCCTTGGCCAGCGCCAGGGAACAGATGGCCATGTCCTGCAGGGCCATGCCCGAGCTGTCGTACACGGTGATCTGCTGCGGGGATGTGCGTCCGGGCGCGCCGTTCAGCACCGCGCCGATGGCGGTGACGTTTTGGGCGTCCACCAGTCCGGCCCTGTGCGCTGCCTCGTATTCGCCGATGCCAAGCGACTGCCGGACCACATCGGCGAACAGGCTGGCCCTGGCCATGAGGGCCGGGTCGAGTTCCTGCTTGCCCGGCGCGTCCGCGCCCATGGCCGAGACATGCGTGCCCGGTCGCACCAGGGATGCCTCGAAGAGCGCCTCGCGCGCGGCCGTGACCGTAACGATGATGTCGGCGGCCTGCACCGCTTCCCGGCTGTCCGCGAAACGGGCCTCAAGCCCCAGTTCGGCCTTGATGCGCCGGGCGAAGTCCTCTGCGGCCTTGGGCGAGCGGTTGGCGACCAGTACGGCCTCGATGGGCCGGACCTCGCGCACGGCCAGCAGTTCGAACC
>Ga0265295_1007840_pt1 | contig 12076 bp, 9 predicted proteins | sample Munlansysbiofilm_FD_192503 | JGI IMG/M metagenome (GOLD analysis project Ga0265295, IMG submission 192503) | Leachate microbial communities from a municipal landfill in Southern Ontario, Canada - Methane capture system biofilm | ecosystem: Engineered > Solid waste > Landfill > Unclassified ... | reverse complement strand
ATTATTGTTTGGGGACGGATGGTCGTTTCGATAATTTTGGTTGAGATGAAGAGCGAGACTGGCCAAGAATTCGTCGGAACTCAGATTACCGTCGAGCGGTGTTGATCATGAATAAATCAACGGGCTGATAGGGCCGAAGCGGTCCGATACCCTTGGCCGGTAGAACCGGCCCGGGTATGCCCGCCGGATCTCCTTGTCTTTGACCATCTGTCCCAGCGTGCGTGAGAGCGCCCTGTGCCTGGTCTGTGCCAATTCCCCGAAATCAGCGAAGCCGAAGCTCTGAGCAATCGGTATCTGCTCGACCATCTGCCTCACGGCATCGATGACGCTTTCCATTCTCATGCCCTTAGCCCGCCTTTCACCGTAAAGAAGAAGTACGGTAACGCCATATTTTGGCGCTAATGTACTTCACGTAGTCCCGTAGTGCCATGTTTTGGCACTACAGGACTACATCCCCAACCCCACCCACCACTTGTCGCCGAAGCCCTCGGCATTCATGCAGCGCCAGGAGCAGCCCTGGTCCTCCCCATGCGCGATCAGATGGAAATGCCCGAAGAACCATTGCTTCGGTCGAAACTCCTCCAGAACCGTATATCCGCCATGCGCTTCCTTGAAATACTTGATGGCAAGCGGTAATCCATCTTTTTTTGAGTTAGACCTTGTGGCTTGTTCAATTTCGTCGTCTGTCGGAAGTTCTAGCACTTCTGACGCCAGTTTGTGACCAGTTTCGTAGTCATCGAAGAATGAATTGAGATGGTCGTGGAGCCATGCTTGAACCCTAATGAAATCGCTCTTCAGTTGTTCGAAGATAAGCTTTGTGGCTTCTTCATCAGTGATGTGGAGCGGGACGGCGGTGATGAGCTTTTCTGTAGTGATTGTAGTATTTCCATCTGTATCCGTATTGACTTTGCGGTGTCCGATCGAATTGTCTGACAGTAATTTCGGGTTACCAGAGGGAAAGGCATTCATTGGGGAGGCTACGATCTTTTGAGTGGCAAGGGAGTTCCAATAGATTCTATAACGGCTCCACAATTTTTGAAGCGATCCAATGGTTGCTTCTTGGACAGCAGTCTTGCGACGCGTCATTTTCATGAAGTGATACTCCATAAAATCGACCAAGAGTATTTGGACATAGGATGGGTCAGCAAGAAGCTTTGGTGAAATAGGTTGATGATTGGCGGCTTTATGACTAACGAATTTGGCAAAAGTTGTTCCAAAGTCTCTGAGTGCGGTATCCTTGGCTTTGGATCTAGCGATTGTTTTTAGGCCATCGAGGAATGCATTTGTAAATAATTCGCCCAGAATGGGAACCATATCGTTGAGAAGGACGTTGTATTCGGTCCCGGATTTGCTAGTCAGGAGATATGGGCGTAACTTATATACCTGTGCATCATTGAATTCAATTTTATCAAAAGCCTGTACCAAATCTTCTGGGATTTGCCCTACTCCCTTTGGCTTATGGCTTGCAAACAGAACGGGAGTTTTAAGTCGTTTGAGCACCTTGTAGAAATTATACGCCATGGCGACTCGGCTAGCGTTGGCGAAGTTGATAAACCGTTTAGAGCCAAGGGCTCCATAAAACAGGGTTTGCAAGGTCCGAAAACGGACTGTAAAAAAATCACTGGCGGACGATATGGGAGGGGCATCAAGAACCCTCAAGAAGCAGTCGAATAACAAGAGCGCTCTCTTACATTGCCACTGCCCTGACCCAGATGTCGATGCTAATGAGGCTGCTGCTAACAGCAGTTCCAGCGCGTGGCCTCGAAGGCGTTCGAAATGCTCTGCCGGGTTTGTCCATTCCTCATTAGTTACCCGTAGGAGGCTACGGCTGACAGTTGTCAGACTACCGTTTTGTTTATTGCGGGGGGGAGTCATCCTAATTATCACCTTTTTTTAATGGGTTATGGAATAATTATCAAAGCTGACAATATGTTGTCAATCCGGGAAAGCTCTGGCAACCATTTTGTGGAATGGGGCGTGCTTGATGTGCCCCTACCCATTCCCGGCCTGGACGCGGGGACGTATCCGGCCCTGTTGTCCCACAGTGGCAGCAGGGGCGCGGGCGGGGAAGTGGCCAGGCACTACAGCGCCCTGGCCCGGCGTCTGCATCCCGAACTGCCGCGCCACCTGGGGCATCTGGCCTGGCTTGGGCTGGACACCGGCGAAGGCCGGGAATACTGGAGCGCCATGGAGCTCATGGGCCGCTACAGCGCGGCCAATCACGCCCTCATCCATGCGGCCGTGGCCGGGCATCTGGGTCTGACGCCCCTGTGGAGCATTGAGAATCATCATAATTTCGCCTGGTGGGAAATCCATGCAGGGCGCAGGGTGGTGGTGCACCGCAAGGGCGCGACTCCGGCCGGCGCCGGGATTTTCGGGGTCATCCCCGGCACCATGGTCGATCCGGCCTTTGTGGTCGAGGGGCTTGGCAATCCGCTGTCCCTGTGCTCGGCGGCCCACGGCGCGGGACGGACAATGAGCCGCCAGGAGGCCCTGAAGCGTTTCCGCAGGGCCGACCTGGAGCATGCGCTGCGCAAGAGGGGTGTACGGCTTTTGTCGGGCGGTTTGGACGAGGCGCCCATGGCCTACAAGGACATACGGGAAGTCATGGCCGCCCAGGCCGATCTGGTGCGGATTCGCGGGACATTTTTGCCGCGCATCGTGAAGATGGCGCGTTGAGGAGAAGAGCATGGCTTTGGTCGTTCAGAAATACGGAGGCAGCAGCGTGGCCAGCGCGGACAAGATACGCGATCTGGCGCGGCGCATCGTGGCCCGGCACGACGGCGGCGACCGGGTGGTCGTGGTGGTTTCGGCCATGGGCAAGAGCACCGACGCCCTGGTGGCCCAGGCTCGGGAACTGGACGAGCGCCCCGACCCGCGCGAGATGGACATGCTCGTTTCCGCCGGGGAGCGAATCTCCATCGCCATGATGAGCATCGCCATCAACGGCATCAGGCCGGGGCTCGCGGTGTCCTTCACAGGTTCGCAGATCGGGCTCATCACCGACTGCAACCACGGTGACGCCCGTGTCCTGGAGATTCGGGGCGACCGCCTGCGCGAGGCCCTGGATCAGGGCCGGATTGCCGTGGTCGCCGGATTTCAGGGCGTGTCCACCAACCGGGAGATCACCACGCTTGGCCGGGGCGGTTCGGACACCACCGCGGTGGCCGTGGCCGCTGCCCTGGCGGCGGATGTGTGCGAGATCTATTCCGACGTGGACGGCGTCTACACTTCGGACCCGCGCCTTGCTCCCTCGGCCCGCCGCCTGGACACGGTGGATTACGACACCATGCTCGAAATGTCCGCCGCCGGCGCCAAGGTCTTGAAAGACGACGCCGTGGAATACGCCCGGCGTCTGGGAGTGCGCATCGCCGCCGGGTCGAGCAGTTCCGGTCTGATCGGCACCATCGTTTCCAGCGAGAACCTGAACCGCGACACGCTTCAGGCCATGGTCTACAATGACCGGCTGCGCTGGGTCGCGTTCGGGGCCGGCGTGCCGTTGCCGCCGGACTGCCGTCTGTGCCAGTCCGTGGAGGGACGCAGCGTGGTGGTCGTGGACGAAAAGCACGCCGGAGCCCTGGAAGGAGTCCCGTGCGTGAGCCTGTCCCTCATCGGCGCGCGCGTGTCCGCCCAGCGCGAGCGGGTCGGCGAGGTTCTGGCGCGGCTGGAGGAAGTGGGGAACCGCGTTCTGGCCATCAGCAGCACGGCTTCGAAATATGAGATTTTTCTTGAGGATCCGCTTTCGTCGGCCCAGGTTTCCGCCATCCACGACATGCTTTTCATCTGAAAATCAGGGTGGCCAAGGGAATTCGACCCCGCTTCCGGATTCGGGAGCGGGGTCGGTCGTTTTTTAGTGGCTGATCCACAGGGTCGCGGATTCGAGGTGCTTGAGCAGGTTCATGCTGACCGAGCCCAGAAGGTGCAGGCTTCTGCTTTCTCCCCGTCCCGTTCTTCCCGTGGCCAGCACCCCGTAGGCGCCGTCCTGGGCCTCACGCAGAATGGCGTCCGAGATGGAGCCGGCCTTCACGATCTTGCGATGGATGCGGGCGGCGGCGATGCCGTTCTCCTCGAGCATGCGCCGCGCCCCGGCGATGGCCTCTTCCGGGATTGCGGAGGATTCCTGCGTGGCCACGTGCAGCAGGGTGACTTCGTGCCTGGGGTTGTTCTTGAGCATGAATCCGACATGGTCGGCGCAGCGCAGGCTGGCGGGGGAGCCGTCGGTGCAGAGCAGCACGCCCGGCGCGGGTTTATCATGACTGCGGCAGATCCACAGGGGGATGTCCATGGGCGTGGTGAAAATCTGTTTGCTGACGCTGTCGTCGATGAGTTCCTCCAGGCGCGACAAGCCTCTGCGGCCCAGGGCGATGGCGTCGTACATGCCTGTGAAGCCTTCCTGAATGATGTCCTTGGCTGTGCCGAGCTGCTTGAAGGTGATCTTCTTGTGAATGTTGTCCTTGGGGAAATGCTTGCCGACAAGCATTTCCTCGGCCCTGTCCAGGGCGGTCTGGGCCAGGCTCCTGGTTTGGGCTTCCCGGCGGCTCAGGTTTCCGTAATCCTGGATGATTTCCGCTTCGGTGAGTCCCGCCTTGGGGTTGGGGGCGACATAAAGCAGGGTCAGGCTCGGCTGCTGTTCGGCGGCGAAGAAGCCGGCGACGAAACGCACCGCCTGCAGGGAGCTGTAGTCGTCGCTGACGGTCAGCAGAATGTGTCTGTCCATGGAGCATCCTCGTGCGAAAGTTTTACTGCCGCATACTGTAGAACAAAGGGCACCCTCTTGCAATGATGCGCTGATTTTTGTTTTAGCGTTCCGCCTCCGTCGTGACGCGCGTCGTCCGCGCATCCGTCACCGAAAAGGGCGTGAGGCGCACGGTGACTCCGTCCGCCTCGCGCAACGGCGTCAGCAGGAAATAATCCCCAGGTTGGACGGCGCAGATCTGGCCGTCGGGCGTCTTCTCCCAGGGCAGGTCGTCGAGGGCGCGCAGATGCCCGTCTTCGATCCTGGCCACGCCGAAATCCTTCAAGGGAAGAATGTCCTTGCCCAGGACGCGCAGCGTCCCGTCGGCAGGGAGGGCGGGGCTCATTTCCCAGAATTGCCAATCGGCGCCGTCAAAATACTCCACCCCGCCGAAATCCGCCTCGCAGCGGGCCGGAACGCCCAGGCTGCGCAAGGCCGCCGTGGCCAGCACCGCCTTGTCCATGATCGACGAACAGACGCCGCCTTCAAGGGTCTGGAGCGGGGTCAGGGGCGGCCCGAAAAGCGTCGGGGGCAGGACGGTCAGACCGTCGATGCGGGCGCGGACAGTGCTCATTTTCCTGTCCAGGGGAAGACCGACGGACTGCGCGAGCCATGGTTGCAGCTGGGCGCGCCAGGGCGTCCAGGGTTCGAGATGCAGACGCGGCGAGAGCACGAAGTTCAGGAACAGGTCGTCGTCGTAGGTCAGCCCGGCCTTGGCCGAATCTTCCCGGGCCCGAGTCGCCAGTTCGATGTCCCGGGGTAGGGATTCCGGGTCGACCTGGATCAGATCCTTGTCGTCGAGGCTTGCCACCAGGGCCTCGGTCAGGGCTGTGCTCTTGCTGGCCGGGTGCTTCAAGAGCCGAACCCAGTCCGGCGTGCGTTCGCCCGCCAGGGGCAGTCGTTCCCGCAGCTGCTGCGGCAAATCGCGCAGGAAGGGGGCCCAGCGATTGGCCCGTTCTGCGCGCAGACGCTTGAGTTCGATGCTGGGTTCGGCCTTGAAGGACGTCGCGGCCTGGCCGGGATGGGAGAGCTTCAAGGTCGCGGGAAGCTCCCTGGCCTCGCCGTCATGCAGGCGCACCCGCGTTTCGTCCATGTCGCGGGTGTCGAGCAGGGTCCAGGCCAGGCCGCCTTCCACGGCACAGGAGACGAAGTAGGTTCCGGGGCCCAGAACCACCCTGGCCATGCCGTCGTCGTTGGTAACGGCTTTGGTCACGGGCCGCAGCCCGCCCATGGAGTAGACCGAGAAGAAGACGTCGCGGCCCGCTCCGGGCTGGTCGTCCGCCGTGCGCACCCCAATCCGGACCGTCGTGCCCCGGGTGTAGGCGGGAGTGTTGTCGAGGAGGGCGAAGCCGGGGCCCGTGCGGTAGACGGAAGGGTCCTGGGGCTGACCGAAGGCGTGGGCCACGACCTTGGGCATGCGCGGGGCCTGGGTCGCGAACCAGGTCTGGTTCAGGGCGGAGAATGCGGTCCCGCTTTCCAGGAATTTCCAGCCGTCCTCTGTCCAGGCTTCGACCCAGGCATGGTTGCCGTCGGCGTGCTGCCACCACGGGACCATGGCCTGGCGCGCGGGCAGGCCCACGGCGCGGGCCGCCGCCAGGAAGAGGATGTTGGTCTCCTCGCAGCGTCCGTACCCGGCGTCGAGAATGGACATGACGCCGAGGTCGCGGCGGGAGGTGGGGCGGTACTGGGCCCTTTGCGCGCACCATTCGCCCACGAGCCCAAGCGCCTCTTCCATGCTCCCGGCTCCGACGCACAGCGGGGCCAGTTCCTTGAAGAGCATGGCCCGGTGCGCTTCGAAGGGCTCCTGGCTGGCGCGGTGGGGCAGAACGTAGTGCAGGAAGGTGTCCCAGGGCACGGTTTTCCCCCAGGGCATGGATTCACGCGCCAGGAAGGCATAGTCCAGATTCTCGCCCAACTCGGCGGCGCTCATGGACAGCCGGTCCGCCGGGGGCAGATTGTCGAGCAGGAACCGCGCGGCCAGGGATTTGTCCGCGTCTTCGGCGTACATCAGCTCGAAGGCGCGCAGTTCCCCCGCGTTGGGATTGGCGGCGTCGTTGATGGAAAGCGGCGTGGCGATGCCCGGAACGGTCTGCCGTCCCGCGCAGCCTCCGAGCATGACGATGAGAACGAGGAGCGTGATCAGTCGGTTGGTGTTCATGAAAGCTGTGTAGCGGGGGAAAGGAGACGCTGTCCAGAACGGTTTGAAGGTCTGACGCGCTGATTTTTATGCGGATAGCCGGTTTCCGGGAAGAAGAGGGGGCGGCCTCCGGGAATACGCCGGAGGCCGCGTTGTTTCAGGGTTCGGTGCGTCCGAGCGGCAGCTTGGTGAAACGGCCGCCGCTTAAGATAGGATCGTCCTTGTAGCCGAGGGCCTTGAAGTCGATGTAGTCGGTGACCCCGATCAGGTCGGCCACGTCGCGGCCCTGGGAGAGCATCTTGGCGAAGTCGGTGCCGGAGGCGGTCAGCTTCTTGAAGTCCACGCCGCGTCTGTCCTGATGGCAGCGGTCGCAGGTTTTTTCACCTTTGAGGCTTTCGTGGCACTGCACGCAGGACAAGGCCATTTCCTTGGGCATGACCTCATGCTTGATGCCCCAGTACATGTTGGTGCGCACCCATGCGTATTCCCCGCTGTAGGGCAAACCGGCCGCCTTCATGCCGTCGTCGAAAGCCTTCTGCCAGTCGAGGTTTTTCCAGTAGGCGGTGGTGTCGTTCGGTGACGTGGGGTAGAGGTGGGGCACAAGCAGATAGTTGTGCTTGGCGTCGGCGGGCTGGATCCCGTCCATGAGCTTGAAGGGGAAGATCTTGGACGAGGGGTCCCTCATGCTGCCCACCGGAGCCGTGATATTGGTCACGGGCAGGTTGCGGCGTTCTTCTGCGGTCGGGTTCTCGCCGGGAGCGAAGCCCATGGCGTCGGGGGCGATGGCGTCGCCCAGAAGCAGGCGTTCCATGTAGCCGTTGTACCAGGCGTAGACGGGCTTTTTGGATTCTTTCCACTCGAATTCGCCCTTCATCCAATTGTAGTCTTCCTCACCGGAGGCGTCCTTTACCGGCCGCCTGGACTTGTCGCCGGCCAGAGACCAGTCCCACCAGGTCTTGGTTGGCCTGCACTTGGAATAGATCGGCGTATGGCAGGTATTGCAGGCCACGGTGTCGGTATGCTTGTTGAGATGGAAATCGAGCATGCTGTCCCCGAAGTGGGGTTTGCTTGTATGGCAGTCCTCACAGGTGCGCGAGCCTTCGGCCACGGGCAGGGACGTGCTGCGGCCCCTGATCTTGTGGTTTACGGCCGCGTGGCAATCAGTGCAGACAAAGTCGTGTCCACCCATGTGCACGTCGCAGTTGCGTTCCGGGTAGCGCAGCACTTCGGACATGTCCGCGTGCTTGACGCCGTCCGCTCCGCCGCCCTGGAAATGACAGCTTCCGCAGGTGTTGCGATTGGTGTTGCCGACGTTTTCAGCCACGAACTTGAGGTCCACCTCGGGAGCGGGCATGCCTGCCGCCGGGGGGGCCTTGTGGTAGCTGTCAGTGGTGTCGTGGCAGACCAGACAGTCGACCCTGGTCATGTCCGTGAAGTCGAAGTTCTCGTCCTTCCATCCGTAGCCCGCGTGGCACGAGGTGCAGCGAGGCCAGTTCGAGGGCAGGGCGATGCAGAAGTTGTTCAGGGTGTCGGTGGCCTTGCCGCTCATGACCTTTTTCTGGCGTTCGACGGTATAGGGAGAGGGGCCTTTCCAGAGCCAGTGCGCACTCTTGATCATGTCCTCCCCGGCTTTTTGATGGCACCGCAGACATTCCTGCGTGACCTGGATCGGGGTCGGATCGGCGGGGAGTTTCACCAGGTCCTTGTGGTCGGGCACGCGTTTGGCATGGCAGCCGACGCAGTCGATGGGTCCTTTGTTCATTTCTTCGTGGCAGCCCATGCACTGCTGGTGATATGCGGCCTTGAGGCCGATTCGCTCCGGGTGCGCGGGGTTGAAGGCCTCCTGATGGCAGGAGCGGCAGGCCACGGTTTCGGACAGCCGGTCGATCCCGGCGTCGGCTCCCTCGGGGCTGGCGTGATGGCACTGGGCGCAGTCGCCGCCCAGGCTGGCCGCATGTTTGGAGTGCATGAAGCGGGCTGGCCCGTACAGGTTTTCAAAGGTGTTGACCAGGGGGCTGTCCAGAATCATGAGCGAATATTTGATGTCGGCCACGCCCAGGCCCAGGTTCTTGAATCTGATCTGGCGCAGTTTGGGGTCCTCGCTTTTGACCTTGGCCACGAATTCGCGCGGGGTTTTGGCACGCTCCATGGCGGCGGCGTGGTCAGGCGCTTCCCATCCCGCCGGTTTGGGATTGAGCGATGTGCGGATTTTTTGGACCGGGCCGATGGGCTTGGATTGCTCCGGCGCGGTGGTGGCCGCGTGAGGCAGCACCAGCGCCACGGCCAGGATGATCGCCGCGCACAGCGTGGCCGGGATGAGCCGTGCTTGTCTGGATGTTTTCATCGCGTCATCTCCTCCTGCTTGGGTGCGGACAGGACCGGGGTGAAGGTCACCAGCGTCCGGTACAGGAACATGATCGCCGCCACGGCTCCGGCCGTGACGAGAATTTCGCCGATGGACGGAAAATACGGGATTGTCCCGGTTTGCGGGGTGTAGGCCACCAGAAAGACGTTGACCCGGTTCAGGAGCACGCCTCCGACGATGAGCAGGGCGGCGAAGAAGAGCCCTCGCCGGGACCGCCGTATCGCCGGGAAGAGCAGCAGGGTCCAAGGCAGGATCACCCCGAGGCCCACTTCGGCCAGGAAACTGTTGGCCGCCAGCGTTCCGTCAAAGGCCATGGACAGAACCCCACGGTGCAGAAGGTCCCAGAGTTTGAGTGCCATGTACAGGCCCAGGGTGACGATGGTGAAACGCGACAGCGGGGTCAGGACCTCCATTTCGCTGGCGAGGCCAAGGGACGTGGTGGCCAGGTTGGTCTCGACGATGACCATGGGATACCCCACCGAGAAGGCCGAGAGCAGGAAGAGCAGGGGCAGGAAGGGCGTGTACCAGAGCGCGTGGATCTTGGTCGGGGCGATGACCATGAGCGTTCCCAGGCTTGACTGGTGCATGCAGGACAGGACCACGCCGAGCACGATGAAGATCCACATGAAGGATGAGAGCTTGCGGTTGAACCAGCCCAGAACCTTTATTTTCGCGCCCCATTTTTCCGCCAGGATCGGGACCATCTCGATCCAGAGCACGCTCAGGTAGATCATGACGCACATGGCCACTTCAAAGAGGGCCGAATTGTAGTTGTGGAAGAATACGGGTTTCCAGATGGCCCAGGATCGGCCGATGTCGACAAAGACGGCGAAGGCGACAAAGGTGTAGCCCAGGGCGGCGGTCAAAAGCGCGGGCCTGGTCACGGCTTCGTAGGCGTGGCGGCCGAAGATGTGGGCCAGGGCGGCGGTGGTGAATCCTCCGGCGGCCAGGGCCACGCCGGATGCCACGTCCATGCCGATCCAGATGCCCCAGGGGTTGGTGTTGGAAAGGTTGGTGGCGTAGCCCAGGCCGAAGACGAAGCGGACCATGAGGGCCGCGCCTCCGGCCAGCATGAAGGCGAGCAGGACCAGGACGCCCGGGGACCAGAAGTGACGGTCGATGGGTCGGGGGTGGTGCATGAGCTTACTCCTTGTCCGGATGAGATTTTTCGCCGGAAAGCATCTTCATGGTCAGGGCCAGCCCGCCGAAGAGCAGGGCCGGGGACCACAGGTAGCTGAAGAGGGCATGCTGGATGGTTTCGCTACGTCTGGGCAGGGGCTCAAGCGGCACGCGGGGGAATCCGAGTTTGGCGAAGGGGGTTCCCGCGATGTACAGCCAGCTTGTGCCGCCGCCCTCGTGTTCCCCGTAGATGTGGTTCTCGTAGCGGCTGGGGTCGTTTTCGATGCGCTCCCGCGCCAGCTTCAGAAGCGTCGACCGTTTGCCGAAGGTGATGGCCTCGGTGGGGCAGATGGAGGCGCAGCCCGGCATCTTGCCGTCTTCGAGCCGCTCCAGGCAGAAGGTGCATTTGCGCACTTGCGGGGTGAGCGGATCATGAAAATCGTAGGCCGGAATCTCGAACGGACAGGCAATCATGCAGTAACGGCAGCCGATGCATTTGCCGACGTCGTAATGCACCGTTCCGTTTTCCTTCTTGGACAGCGCACCGGTGACGCAGGCCGAGACGCAGGCCGGGTCCTGACAATGCATGCACTGGATCTTGACGAAACTGGGCACGAGCTCGCCGCGTTCAGTGAGTTGCCCCGGATAGTAGCGGTTCACGACCGTGTATGAGTCGGCCGTGGGGCGGCGTTTGGTGTCGAGCACGCGCATGTCCTCGAAGGATGTTTCGGGTTCGGGCAGCGTGTTGACTTGGTTGCAGGCCAGTTCGCATTTGCGGCAGCCGATGCAGCGGGTCACGTCGACCAGGCAGCCGAGCGGGTCGTCCGGGGCCTTGGATTCCCAGGCATGGGCCGGCGCCGCGGCCATGGCGGCGATGCCCAGGCCGGCTGTTTTGAGGAATTGCCGACGAGCGATACTCATACCTCCTCCTTTTTGCGAATGATGCCTCCAGGATGCCGGAGCGCGGGGGGTTCTCTGTTCTCGGAAAAACCTATACCCGAGGTTTGGTCCGGGCATCTTGATGGTCGTCAAGTTTTGGAGAGATAATCGTGGAAATAATGCATGCGTTGGAAGAAATGAGCCTGCTGCAGGGCCTCTCCGCCCCGGAACTGGCCGCATTGGCGCGGGACGCGGTCTGGAAAACCTATGCTCCTGGCGAATTTGTCTTTCACCAGGGTGACGAGGCCAGATGGTTTTATGTGCTGCACTCCGGCATGCTCAAGCTTTTCCGCAGCACGGCGGAGGGGCGGGACCAGACCGTCCATCTGGTGGAGGAAGGTGATCCGTTCTGTCTGTGCACCTTGTACGGGGGCAAGATTCTGCCGGTCAGCGCGCTGACCATGAGTGCCTGCCAGGTGGTCGCGTTTTCCGTGGAGAGCATGGAAGAGCAGCTGCGCCGTTCATCGCGGGTGCTGCTCAACATAGTGCGGGTGCTCAATACCCGGCTCATGCATTCGTATCAGATGATCGAGGACCTGGCTCTGCGCAACATCCACCAGCGGGTGGCCTCCTTTCTGCTGCATGCGGCCCGGGTTCGGGGCGGGGATTCGCTCCGCGTGACCCTTTCGGTCTCCCGGCAGGAGGTGGCCAAGATTCTGGGCACCACGCCGGAGACCATCTCCCGCGTCCTGGCGCGGCTGTGCCAGGACGGGCTGATCGAGGCCCGGGGACGCGAGATCGTCCTGCTCGATTACCAGGGCATGGTGGACGTGGCGGGGTA
>Ga0265295_1007839_pt1 | contig 12077 bp, 12 predicted proteins | sample Munlansysbiofilm_FD_192503 | JGI IMG/M metagenome (GOLD analysis project Ga0265295, IMG submission 192503) | Leachate microbial communities from a municipal landfill in Southern Ontario, Canada - Methane capture system biofilm | ecosystem: Engineered > Solid waste > Landfill > Unclassified ... | reverse complement strand
TCAAGTCAAAACAGAAACAAAGCGCTGCAGACCACCAGGCAATGAACGCTGCATTAGATCCAGCTGTATCACGCTTCACAAAACTCCAAAACGAGAATGAAGATGAAGCCGAAATGTGGCGAAAAAAGATCAGGACATTCCGCAACCTTTACGCCTTTCTCAGCCAGATTATCCCTTATCAGGACTCTGACCTAGAAAAACAATACGTGTTCTTACGTCATCTTAGTTCGAAACTTCCAAGACGCCATAGTGGTCCAGCCTACCAGTTTGATGATGACGTTCGGCTTGAATACTACCGCCTGCAGAAAATCAGCGAAGGCTCAATATCTCTGCAGAGTGGATATGCTCCTCGCCTAGATGGGTCTTTAGAAGCTGGCAGTGGTGTAGTGCGTGAGCAGCCAGTGCTGTTGTCAAGACTTATAGATATTGTAAACGAGCGGTTTGGGACCGATTTCACTCCAGCTGATCAGCTATTCTTTGACCAGATCGTGGAGGCAGCCATTACTGATGAGCGCCTAAAGCAAGCTGCAAAGGTAAATCCTGGTGACAAGTTCGAGCTAGTATGCAAAGGGCTTCTTGAAACGTTATTTGTAGAGCGTATGGATCAAAATGAGGATATTTTTATGCGTTTCATGAACGACCAAGCATTCCAAAAAGTCGTAGCTTCCAAGCTTGCTTTGGAGATATACGAGAAGTTGCGGAGTGAAGCTGTTTTATGAGCTATAGATAGAATTTGATATCCTCAATTCTTAAACTTAAAAGACAGCAGTAGAAACCATACAACAGAAAGCAAAAAATATTCTATTGCTTTTGGTCATTGGAACTTTTTCCAATTATATTTTAAGAAGACAAGTGGGTGCGTACTTATTTGGTCCAATCCACTCATAACATTGAGTTTTGGAAGTTGCATTTAGTCTATGTCCTAAAAATAGGGCTAAAAAAGATGGACCAGCAAAAAACAGGTCTGTCGTTTCAATATTTCCTTTCACAAGAGCATCGGATATATACCCTTTTATTCTTCTCACCGCTACATTTGCCTGACTAGCTGAAGATACTGGATTATCGGAAAATATTGTTAATAGAGGTTGATTGGATTTTCCTTCTGCCGACAAGTAATTTTTCACCTCATCGCCAATATCTCTCATAATTCCGATAGTGACTGCTAACCTCTTACTTTCATTATTTTCAAAAATGGCAGGAATAACAGATAGTGGATATTCAGGTGTTGAGTCATCAGGATGAGAATCTGTTCTGAAAGATTCATCCCCTATATTTATTTCCAATGAAAATCCTGATACAGCTGAAAAAGTATGTCCTAAAGCTAAAGATGTAGAAATTCTTCGATTTCCAAGTAAGTGTATGTCCCTTGAGTTAGAATTTTGCAAGATCCAATTTTTTGTTTCTTCAAGTTCCCCAATCAATGTTTGATTCCACTGTTCAGCTGGAGGGAATATTCTACCATCTCCACCAAAGAAAGATTCCCAATTTAAACAAAACTCTTTTTCCAGTTTATTTTTATTTTTGATTAAAGTATTGATCATAATTGGCCTTGAGAAAATTTGAGATCTTTCTTTAATTATATCCAGAATTTGTTTCTCCAATTCCATTCGACAAATTGGTTTATTTTTTCTGAACTTTATGAATTCCAACAAATTCGGATATATATTTTTAATTGTACTATGTGAAATTGTCTCGTACTGCGGAAAACATTTCGCAAATTCATCACAAAATACTCCAACAACTTGCTCATGAGGGTTCCATGCAGAATCAATGAGCACTTTTCTAAAGAGAAAATCTGCCATTTTTTCATCTTTTCCCATACCAAGCACAATGTCCTTAAAAACTTCATATGAGCTTTCAATTAGTTTTGAATTTTCGGGATAAAAATGACATGGATCACGGATTCTTCTTAATTTGTTTATCAAAGGGTGAATTTCTTTAGATAAACTGGGTGAAATAAGTGTAAAAAATAAATATAAATCAGGATTTTCTGAATTAATTCTCTGAAATCTTTCCATTTCCTCCCAAAACTCTTTCGGTGTTACTTGATGATCTTTTACCTCAAAAGCCTCAATTTTTTCACCTACTCCTGGAACAAAATATTTTACTTCTATATCTGCAATAGATTCCTGGGTCAAAGAGGTAAAGCCTTGAAATGATAGAAAATAGGGTATTTTTGTCACTAAAAAATTATCTTGAAAATCAAATCCAGAGGATGCAATTTCTCCTCCTGTTGATTCACGCTCTACAAGAGATACAGGTTTAGAATTATTACTTGCCATTAATATTTCTCCTCTATTAGTCTCCCTTGGAAGATAGGAAAGCCAGGAACAAAAGCGTTTACACTACCTCTTAAAGTCCCATTATGTAATTTAACAATAAGAAGTACAGCAAAAAGAGCACCAACTTCAGGATCATTTACGATTTCCCACATTGTTGATTGATCTTTTTCGCTCGGTATCAGGGGGAATGAAGGGTGAGAATGCCATTCCCCTAGATAATTAAACTTTTCATAATTGTAATTATATTCTTCAAAAAAAGATTCTAAATCTTTTTTTACCTTATTTCCAATGCGTCTTATGAAATAGTTTGTGTCTCCCCCCTCTTTTTGTACAGTCAGACTGGATATCCTAAAAACGTTCTCCGAAACATATTCTCCCATTAAAAGACCGCCTATTTCACGTCCTTTTGCCTTATCTAATTCATTTATTAAACAGGAGGTTATTTCTTTATTAATCAGTATCTTGAACATGTTTTGTATTCTCGATCAAATCTGTTAAGAACTTGATATTATCGGCGTGTTCTTCCTCATTCAATTCTATGCATTTCTCCTTTATTTCTAAGCCATTTGTTGCAATAGGTATTGTGCAGAAAGGCTGGTCGAAGATCCAAGCTTTAGACATTCCAATCAGATACAGAGAATAAGGATACAATGGGATGTCAGAGTTAAGTATTGTGTCAATGGCAAATCTGGTTAAGTGAGCTGAGATTACAGAAACGTCTGCATCAGAAGCGGTAAAGATTTGTCCAGAAGAGTCTTCTGCAGCATAATTCTCAATTACCTTATATTCAGAACAGGGATGTTTATTGGCATAGTCTTCATATGCTGCTCTCATAAGCTTTGGAGAAGGATCTTTACCATAACGGCTCCGTGCGATCACTCCTCCTATTCCGCCAGCAAAAACTTCACACCACACTATTGATTTTTCATAGACTCTGCATACTGCAGACAAAATATTAAACACAGTAGAATTTGCCGTACAATCTATTATAAGATCGCATTGACCTAATTTAATTAAAACTTGGTTAAGATATGTATTTGATTCTTGTGCAACTAGATTTACTATTTCACTCTCAGTTTGGATTTTAGGTGATATATAAGCTAATTCTTTTTCTAAAGCTTTGACTTTATGCTCACCTACATTTCTCCAATCTAATACATGGCGCTGAATATTTACTGGGAAAAACAGGTCTTCGTCAATTAAATAAAATTTATTAATTCCTGCTCGCGCTATTGAGATTGCTACCTTGCTACCAACAGAACCTAAACCCACAATACCAACTTTTTTTAAAGCTATATCTGATAAATAGCTGGGATTTCTGTTCTCAAGATCTTTATCTTCAATAATCGATATGTTGTAAACCTTATCATTAGCTTTCCATAAGCAGACAATGTCCTTCTCTTGAGTTACAAAGATCAGTAAATCTGTTTTTTGTATGTTCTGGTTTTCCAGATCTTTGGTCTCATTCAAAGTTATGTTTTCATTATCTACTTTCTGAATGAGAGCTTCGATTTCTTCAAAAGAAGCAATTTTTGAAAATTGGTCTTTAGTTATGTTTGTATGATAAATGACTCCATATTGGGAGCAAAATAAGTCTTCATTTTGGAAATTCAGTGGTATTTTCTCATTAATCCAAGTATTATCGGACAAAACTATTTTCGTGATATGGTATGTCAGGCTGTCATTACCCCGACTATAAACTGCAGTAAATGGAATTTTTTCAGGCACGTGAAGGTCTTTAATATATCTAATAACTTCATCGTTTAAAATAATACGTAAATACTTCCTTCTATTTAATTGTCCATCGGTTTGAAAATGCCTCGAAGATACCGCTTCGTGTTCATTGTCATTTCCAAGGAGGTTCTCAGTATCAAGAAGTTTATATGCACTTTTTAGCATGTCTGCACCAGTTATACTACTCTGCCAGTTATCTGGTCCCCACTCTAAACAAAGAGTCCCGCTTAAGTATTGATGGTTGGACAACCTGACATCATTCTCTACAGGAGCTACCATTATTGGAGTGTCTGGAAAAAGAGGTGGATATGTTAACTTTACTTTGTAGATATGTCCATGGACTAATATATCAGCAAATAAACCAAGGTTAGAACTTGATAAATCCCATTTGATTCCACAAATCCATGATTCCTCTCTTTGTATCTTTTCGATTTCATTTCTTTCGATTTGCAAGCGAGTAGGATTATCTAAAAACCAAAAAATCGTTAGGCAAACCCCCCAGGTTTTTTGGGCTGAACGGGTTTGTTTGGAAATGATAATGATGGCACATACGCTTCTGCTAATAAAGAGCTAGTATTGCAGGATGAAGCAAAGCGATCTCCAAATATCTTACACCATAACTCCAAAGAGAGCTTTTCATCTTCTTCGATGATAGCCTTTCTTCCTATTTCAGCATGGTATTTTATCTTCTTATAGAATCCTTCAAATTCGGCGAAATTCATACCATCTGTCACACTATTTCCTGAAACTGATGGATCTTCTATGTAAGGAACTCTCCCTAACAATATATCTGTAGAATATCTTGACTTTATGTTTTCTAACATCCCAACAAATAGCTCAGGATATTGATCCACACTAGGATCCATACATTCAGCAGCAATGCACTCAAGCACAAAACCTTTTGGTCTTTTAGATATGGTAGGGTTCTCTCTCCGCCACCATTTAAAAAGTTTTACCGTTGGTTTATATCGGCCACTAAATTTCTTATTAATTTCCGTTGTCCACTCTGTGTGTCCAGGTGGATTTGTTACTAACCAACAGTCCAATTTTTTATCAGGTATATACAGGGTACCATCTGTTCCAAAAGGTGCAATAATTGGTACAACATCCATGTCAACAGTGCTTGTGGTGATCCCTACTGAACGAGTTTGCTTTCGAATATCAGGATATTTGTCTTTTAACGTATTGTATAATAAGGTGATTACTTCTTGAGGTTTGTCTCTTAAAGTGTGATTCGTCACGACAATAATATCTATATCAGGGCGTTCCGTTTCTCCTTCCTTGGTTTTTGGCCTAATTGCAGTATCTCTTTTATATGAACCAGAAAGAAAAGTTTTAACATGATATTCCTTAAAAGTCTCATGATCCTCTAAAAAGGAACGTAGGGTTTTATGAGCAGATTGAGCTCTCATACTTGTGCTTTCACTAGGTTCAATATCTCTAAGAAATCTTTGAAAATTTGATTGTCCAGCCATTATTAGCCCTCGGTTTCATTAGACAATTATCACCAGATTTTTGTTTGAAAGATGTGTAAAAGCCTTACAAGTTTCATAAAACTATAAGCAAGCCTGAAAAACTATGGATCTCAGGATTAAGTAAAATCTTATTCTCTAAATTAGATATTAATCAATGACTTAAGTGAGGATGCTCAATTCTCTCAAAATAACGCTGTGCTGGATTTTGTACACCTTTAATTCTTGCATCTCTTACTCTTTTTGCTTCTTCAGCATGAACTAGGCGCATAGCTTTTGAGAAGTTAATCCTATATCTTAAAGGGTCATCAATAAATCCTATATCTGGTTTTCTAGGCAAACCTTCAACCCTTGGGAACTCTCCATGTTGGTTTATGAAAGAGATTACTTCTCTACGGGTTAGCTCAACGCCATAGTCTATTAGGGGAGTTTTTCCGAATATGTCGTCACGATTCTTAACCCCACCACCGCGTTGATATTTTTCCTTTCCGTTTAATAAACCACCAAATCCTTGAATATCTTGGTCAGTATGGTATAGTCCATACCAGCCGGATCTGGGCAAGATTACTGGAAGACGATGTGAATGGCTAATGTTAACAATTTCATTAATCAGAGTTTCTATTTTTCTGGACTTACCCTGTGACCCCATAGTTTCATAAGATGTAAATGTCAGCGCAACCCCACAATAGTTCCCATTGTCTAAACCATCATCTAAAAGCTTGATTATTGTAGAAATATTGTTACCTGTACCTTCTTGAAGTAAAGTGGAATCTAAGTATAGGTGAAAATATGAACTCAAATTTTTAGTACGGCCATCAGATAATTCTTCGCATAATAGATTGGTAAGCTTATTTGCAGAGAGTGTACGTTGGAGATATGTATACTCGCAAGATTTTAGCAGAGGAGGCACTGGTGGAATTATTGCAGAGTTTGGCATTTTAAGAGCATCAACTACAATACTAGTCATGTGTTCTGAATAAGATTCTGCTACGATAGGATGTAACCATCCTCTTTCAACACGAAACTGATCCTTCTCTCTTTCAGCAATAGGAGAAATATTAAGGTCATTATAGACTAAATTCATTTGTCTTTCTAGGAAAGGTTTAAAAAAACGAGGGACTAACTCAAGAGACTGGATTTCATCGCCTGACATGAGCCCTTTCTTGAATTTTGTTAATAAACTCTTATTCCCACTAAGTGCATAGGAAAGAAGTTGCTTTCCCATAGCATATCTAAACAGTTCGGGGGGTTCGTAAAACAAGATAGGGTGCTCTTTTACTAACTGAATAATATTAATCCTATTAGTTGAAAAGTCAGGATTACTAAAACGAGGAGTTTCAATTTGTTTCATCCACTTACTTGCCGGAACTAAAATAGGTGAATGATAATTTAGAGCCTGTGAGTACTTTAATAATACTTCTATATCTTCTTCACTTTTAATTTCGGGTATGAAAACAGGACCAGGAATTCTCATATTACCGATAATGAAACTTTTTGTTGCTTTACTGGGAGTGTCTTTTACCAAGTAAATTAATTCACTCATATTCTATGCACCTAACTTCGTTTTGAAGCTCTTTTAAACCTTCAATTAAGTCGTCAACTGAGTCCAAAGGCACCAGTATAGCACCTTCTGAAACTTCTCCTTCCAATATTGAGAATCTTTTTTCTAATATATGGAAAAAAAGTTTATCTTTTGGACCTGAAGCCAAACTAATTTCGAAAATGTTATTTCCATTTTCCCACTCCAGTCTTTTCTTAGCTACACTATGCAAAGGTTTCCCATTTGGGAAATAAAGAGTTAACTTTTTGTTCCTCTTCTGAGAGTAAACTTCTCTCAAACTTATGAGGGAATCTAAATGTTTTTGTACAGCTTTTCGACTATGGGATGTTAAATGGATAATTTCATCAACTGTCAAACCATCAGAGCCATATTTTCTAATCGCTTGCCTAACCGCCTCTCTAACAATTAATTCCTTAGATTCAGGATCTAACCTTTCAAATTTTTCTTTGAAATCTGTAGAAGTATTTTCATCTCCAAGAGGAGAATTGAGATTTTCCAGATCCGTCAAAGAAATGCTCAAAACGTTTTTTTTCATATTATTACCACTATTATTGTACAAGACTAATTTTTTTATTGGTCCAATAAATGATCTTAAAGTATATAACTTTTTGCATATTTGCACTTAAAGTTCCCCAATCTTTGACATAAGAGATGAAAGCATGAATTGAAAATAATTAAGAAATCATTTTTAATCCGATATATTAACTCTTAGTATTTTCTCAAATCCCATTAAATAGGATGAAGGCAGACTCATTTCCCTTCTTATGAAAAATAGTAAATTGGTTTTAGGAAAAAGGTTTGTAAAAAAGTAATTTTTTTCCTTTCAGATAAAAAACACATTGTTGCAAGTTACTCGTTAATATATAAGGAATTTTTTATGTTAAGTGACTCAATGATTAAGTTTTTTGCAATACGTATTTAAAGTATTAACACATATCATTTTTTGAAAAAAATTAACAAGATGAAGGGTTTTCCTTCTGCTTGTGTATTCTCATTTTTTAAGTTTTGAGAACATTTTTCGGAAACAAATACGTTTCTTCCCTCAATCCTTTTACGGTCAATAAAAGGATGCGGGGAAGAACAAAAAACGGATCAATGTTCTTCTTTTTCTTCGCTGATATGTTTCGAAAAATCAATATGATAATCAGCAGGTACAATTAATTCTAATAAATATTTCCCCCAGTCCTCAGAAGTGTACTCAATCTGGATTGGATCGTCCTCATTCAGTTTAGCAACAAATAAGATTCGCTTTTCTTCTACAACATATTTTTTAAAAAGGAGCTCATCTTCTTTTTCAAAAGACGTTTCTAAATCTATCTGGATAACGTTTACCAGTTCGGGTTTTATTTCAATTTTATGAAAATGTTTCCATTTTTTAATTGTTTTTGGATTGGTTAAAACCGCATGTAAGTACTTCTTTGTGATCTCCTGTTTTCTTTTCAGTTCTTCATAGTATTCTGGGTCCTCTTCGTGGTAAATCTGGTTTATCATTTTTATCCCCCTTAAATGGTTTTTCGTTTTAGTTTCCCCGGTATGGAAGGCCTTTCACATTAAAGTTGGTTATCTGATCAACTGATCTTTCTTCCAGGCCTTTTCATAACTAAAAAAGATATCATGTTTTTGTATTGATCTGGACTAATGTGTATTGCCTTAGCAGATTCGTTTTTCTCCGTTACAATTTCAATGTTTTTAAACTGCCTTGAAATCTCCGGTGAGACCTGGAGTGTTCTGCAGTCTTTCAAAAAGATAGATTCGATAACTGAGTTTATTGGTTCGTTAGATTGTCTTTTTGGTTTCCTGGTCTCCTGGTCATTCAAATTTCAGGCCTCCAGTGTATCTCCTGAGAAAATAACCGAGCCGTCCTTGAGAGTTGCTGACATGGAGTTAACAGATGCGATTTTTCCGTTCTCAATTAGATTTATAAGAAATTCAAAGAGTTCACCCGAGACCACTATACAATTGTCTTCATTGTCTGTGGGTACAGACTTATCTGAAATGATCCGGATGAACGTAGACGATTTTTCAAGGGTGTTAAAAGAGGTTAAGCCGCTGCTCAAAAATTGCATCTCGATCAGTTCGTGATTTAAATTTATCATGTTACACTACACTCCATTTTTTTACATACCATAATCATACTATAGTAAGTATTTTTTATATACAACTTAAAAGTATTTATATGTTTGTTTACTATAGTAAACATATGAGCAACAAGGATAGAATTACAGTCACAATAAGTCCTTATTTAAAAAACAAATTAGCGAAGTATGCCGGGAAAAATAAACTATTTTCGTCAGCAAGCGACGCTGCAAATATAGCTTTAACTGAGCTGTTTGTGAAAATAGAGCAGGAAGAGAAGAAAGAAAAAGAGGAGAACGAGAATGAACACTCATGAATTATCTAAAAGAGGTTACATAGCTTCGGCACCTGCAGCTATATATTTCAAAAGCAGGCGTTGGGGGCACTATCAACAATCTGTACTCTGTAAAGCTAAAGCGTATTTAGGATTCGATAGTAGAGGGCGGCTCCAGATGTCTTTCGTGGGGAATACTCACAGTGAAAGTGTGAAAATAGTTGTGAGTAAGTATAATTTACTTCAACTGATACTCTTTCATCTCACATTGAGACCGATCCAGAAAAGCTCAAAACAAATGGATATTTGGACAGGGGGGGAGATTTTAAAAAGAAATGGGATCGCTTCAATCGATATGGATAAGATGAATCTCGATGAAATTAACTGTGAAGTCCAAAAAGTAAGAACCCTTTTGGAGGAGTTTATCCAATCTGTTGCGAATAAAAAAGACCAGGAGGTCGCTCAGGTACAATTTATTAGGCTTGTTGAAGCACAATACAAGGTATCTGTTTTAAAGGAAATTGAAGACACCAGGCGGCTCTTGGAGGCTTTACAACCACAGAAAGAAGCCAGGAAAAAAGAAGCCAGGAAAAAAGAGACCATGGACAAGAATCAATTGCAGATAATCGAATCAGAGAGTAGTAAATACCTACATTACGTATCTGGGACATGGAAGAAAACGAAAACGAAAAAATAAGTTACCGGGAAATACCCGGATTTGTTTGTTTCCTTGCCGTTTGAGGTTGTGGGTGTTTTTTCCTTAGAGACTGCGGCTCATCTCTGCGCATCTGGACTCTTTGATTAAATTCATTATATTCCGGGATTATATCACCTAGACCTGGACATGGTCCAGGATGCTCGCCTTTCTTAACAACGTTTGGCGCAGCAGAGAGAGGTTCTTTTACTTTGCTATTCAACGTTATAATATTCGTTTTATGGAGTTCCAGTGTCCGTTCTGTCTTTAAGTGCTGGGCGTCATGTTTTTTCAGGACATTTACAACTTCTTCTAGATTTTGCTTAATTTGAAGCACATCAATGCTCCCGTTTACTGATTTGTAATCGATGACCTTATATGACCCGCATTTCCCACATTTAGGTGAGATTGCCCGAGACAGATATAACCGTTTGCAATTAAAACAAAGAACTGGGCGCTTTAATGTCTTATTTTCTGGACTGGGCGCCGAGCCGTATCTTTCACTCATACCATTGAATATAAACAATTTACATATATATATTTTTGTGAATAACTCGGAATAAATCAGAACAGCTAAGAATAAGTTTGAATAAAAAAGAATAGACGTTTTAAGTATATAGAATAAAAGAGAATAAACAAGAATAACGATAATAAATTCAGCAGAATAGTTTAGAATAGTAAAGAACAGCTAAGAATAAATTTGAATAAAAAAGAATAGACATTTTAAGTATATAGAATAAAAGAGAATAAAAAAGAATAAAGGCAGTAAATTCAGCAGAATAGTCTAGAATAGAAAAGAATAAAATTTCGTTAAAATTCACGCTATATATATGCATATATGAATGATTTGGAGCCAAGAAAACGCGCCCGCCCGAACAGCCAAAAAAACGGATTAGGCTGGTTTAGCACATTTTAAGGTTTTTACATATTTTCCCAAGTAATTTTAAAGCGATTTAAGCCCTTTTTTTGGCTTGGTAGATAGAAATATTACCCTCATTTAGATCATCAAGCTATGAGTATGATAGTCAATCATACTCTAAGAATCCCCCATTCAGCAAGTCTTTTTTGTATATCTCTCATTTCGTAATCAGTAAAACTTAAACTCTGGTAATGTCGCAAACTTGTTACTGGATCGTGGCCTTGTCGAGAATAAATCTCAATTTCCGGAATCCCACATTTTAGCATCCAGGATTCAATTGTTTTTCTCGGGCTCTTCGGACTGACTTTGGGAGAGAGACCGGCCTTTAATGACCACCTTTCCAGATCCCTATTCCAGGATGACCTCTCGGGAGGTTTAGGCCCTTCTAGGAATTGTTTAAAGATATACGGAAAAGTAGAAGGGAGTTTGTCAATGGTTCTTTTTATCTGCTTCTGCTTTGCTTTCTGCTGTGCCTCTTTAGGCAGGATAATCTGGTTTCTCTCTTTGTAATACCAAGCGGGGTTATCATAGAGCCGTTGTAGCTCAATATATCTGAGTCCAGTAATGCAATTTGTCTCAAAGATAGTCCTTTTTGATTCTGGAATTACCTGTAAAAAGCGGTCATACTCTTGGACAGTGAGAACTTTGGTCCCATCTGCAGTAACAAGTCCATTTTCCATACAAAGAATTATAGCAACAAAATATTAAAACATTGCTATAATTAGTATAACAAGTTTGAAAAACTGCAGGAAACATACTCTAAATCCAGGAAAATAGCAACCTTTTAAGGTAAAACGTTGCTGTCAGAATTTAGGAAAGAAAAAAACAGGAAAAAATTGTAGATTAACTAAAATTAACGATTCAGAAAGATCTATTATATACTTCTTAAAAGGAGAACTCTAGACTAGTCTAGACTAGAGATAGCTTTTAGATAAAGAATAAATATACTTTTTTCAAGTTTTTTCTTTTTAAGTCTAGAATACTAGAGATATTCATTTTTTCTAGAGAAATTTAGTTCATGTATTATGCTCATTTCTAGAGATATTTGATTTCTCTAGAGATAAC
>Ga0265295_1007838_pt1 | contig 12077 bp, 25 predicted proteins | sample Munlansysbiofilm_FD_192503 | JGI IMG/M metagenome (GOLD analysis project Ga0265295, IMG submission 192503) | Leachate microbial communities from a municipal landfill in Southern Ontario, Canada - Methane capture system biofilm | ecosystem: Engineered > Solid waste > Landfill > Unclassified ... | reverse complement strand
GGAACGCTGGCGTCGCCAATACGGAGGGCAACTACAACTCGTTCTTCGGCCGGAACGCTGGCGGCGCCAATACGACGGGCACAAATTTGACGTGTGTTGGGTACGGTGCGCAGGCTTCCGCCGTCGACGCAACGAACGAGATCACACTCGGCAATGCCAACGTAACTACCCTGCGATGCAAAACGCAGACGATCACCGCCCTCTCCGACCGAAGAGATAAGACCGATATCGAGCCGATCCCGTTGGGGCTGGACTTCATCCGGGATCTGAAACCGTCACGATGGATCTGGAATTGCAGAGACGGGTCCAGAGTCGGAGACGAGGATACCGGATTCGTCGCACAGGACCTCGACGACTCACAAAAGAAATTTGGCTACGAGATACCCGGTCTCGTCTTCAAGCCGAATGACGATAGGTGGGAAGCAAGTTCCGGCAAATTGCTAACCGTGGCAATCAAAGCGATCCAGGAACTAGCAGCGAAAGTAGACATGCTGGAGGCACAAATCGATGCTTGAAATTTCCGAGAAAATCCAGATAGTGGAACAGCTTCTAAAAAACTACGAAGCTGACAAGTATAGCGCAGAATTGAATCTGAGGATAGCCGAATCGGTCGGGATGGAGGACTTGATTCAGTTGCACGGCGGGCAGGCGGCCGTATTGAGGAAGGCAGTCGAAATATTGGCAGCCGAACTGGGCGCGATGGAGGGCAAAAAATGACCGAAAGTATCACGTGGGATCAAAAAGATACCACGGAAGACACCGCAAAAAAACAGATACTGATTGAGAAGCCTATCGTCGAAAGGACATCTCTCGCCAGGATCGACGAGGAGATAGCAATGATGGATCGAGAGATCCAGTGGGCCACGGCGCGAAAAGTGGATCTGGTAGCGAAGCGTGACCGGATTTTGGGGGCATTGGCAATCGCGCCCGAACGGGATCTGAGGGCGGAAGCCGCGGAATTGGCCCCGCCACCTGATCCAGAACTATAGGCGCAGTGTCGCCCCGTCGTCCAGCGTTACGACGCCGTCCCTGGTGACGTTGTACCCGTGGCCGATGCCGAGGACGACGACCGCCTCCTCCAGGGCGAGGCCCTCGATACGATCCAGAGGGATCTATGTCGCCGCCTCCCCGCTCGCCACTTTCGCCACGACGCGACTATTCAGGTCCCGGCCGCATTCGGTGCATCGGTCCGGGGCTTTCGTCGCCCATCGGAGCACGTAGAGGCCGCCGGGCAGGAGGCCGATCATCCAGCACCAGGAGAAATGCTTCCTCCCAATCGTCTTTTCTCCGCAGTGGGGACAGACGGGCATCAGCTCACCACCTCGCCCTCTACATCGATGGCGTCCCGGAACTCCGACGAGTCATAGCAACCCGACAAGTCCGAGGGGAACGCCTCTCTCATCGCTTGGACGAGGGGGACCTTTCGGATCATCGTCGCTTTGTGCGTCCTCCAGGGGCCGTCTTTCCCGCTGTCGTAGTCCTTCAATGCCACCTCCGCCCTGACGGGATGATCTCTATCCTTCCGGAACACCTCCGCCCACCCGCCGAGAAGCTCCTCGTCCTTCCGGACGAATGAGCCTTCCCGATAGATCAGAGAGCCCTCGCCGTCGTCTACGATGACTCCAGCCTTGAATCCTTTGTACTGAGGGTGAAGCTCGGCCTTCCGCATGAAAGCCTCTTTTCCGACTACCATCTGAGCCTTTGCCCCGTACTTGATCAGGTATGCCTCGTTGGTGAACGGGTTAAGGTTCCTCGCCTGGCATAGCTTCAGGAACATGAAAGCCTCCTGATCGGTGGCGGCGGGACAGATATAGTCCTTGATGTCATCGAGCGATAGCTCCGCCACCTGGATATCCCGCATCGGGGCGGACCGGACGACGATCGCTTTGGGGGTCGGTGTCGCCGATGTACCCGACATGCGATACTCTTTTTTGGGCGGCGGGGAGGGCGTCTCCAAAGCTTTCCTCAGGGTCTCGATCCAGGGCCGGTCGAGCTTCGTCATTATCTCGCCCGTCTCGGCGTCTACATAGACGTGACCCTTCCCCGGTTCGTTGATGCTGATGCAGTCGGGGAGCCCGGAGTCGTTCAGTGATCCGGTCCAGTCTTCGGGTTTGGGTTTTACGTTATCCGTCGCCAGTTCGGAGCCGTACTCTTTGTTTGCGGCTTCGATAAATGCGTCTACTTTTTCTGCTATCATGTTACTCCTCCAGCTTCCGGGCGATCGTCGCCTGCGGGACCGCCGAGATCGTCACGAAGTCGGGCTGGATCGATTTTGCCGCCCGCTCGAAGTCCGCTCTTTTCAGGGACAGCAGCCCCCGGTGGCCGTGGCCCGGCCAGTTTATCGCGATCTCCCCCTCTTCTCCCTCGTCTATGGCGAGGTCCGAGCCGAACTCGGCGTTTACGTCCTCGATGAAACTTTTGACTGTCTCTTCTATGGTCATCTCTCCACCTTCTTTAGAACTGCTAGAACTGCCTCGTCCCCGTTCTCTATCCCAAACCTTTTGCGGATGTTGGCGGGGATCGTAACCCGGCCCATGTAGACCTCCGCACTGAAGGTATCTTCAGGGTTCATATATCCTAATTAGGGGGAAGGTATATATATCTATCGATCCCTAATAGGGAGATCATGACGGAAATCGAGGAGCGTCTAGCGAAGCTGAAAAAGCTGGACCCGGATGCATGGGACGCCTGGATGAGCCTATACTGCGCCTGGGAGGGAGTTGAGTATGCCTTCGGTGCCGAGCTGGGACAGTCTGATCTGTATCTGCTCCAGGGCGTCATCCAGGACGCGATCGCGGCAGACGACCGATTTCTGTTTTTTGAGGTCAGATTTACCTCATATTTCGATGTGAAATATGAGGCCACCATTTTTTGGGATGGAACCGGCTCGATTTCGCAAGATGGATACGGCGAGACCGCCGCCGAGGCGATCCTGGCGACATACATCGCGGCGCTGGAGGCGGGGCGATGAGGATCGAAGGCGACACGCTCCGAGCGAAGACCTCCGCCATCATCTGGCCGACGGAACGGGACGGATCGAAAAGTAACACCCTCAGAGAGATCAAAGATAAGGACGAACGGGAAGCTTACATTAAATGGAAGTGTCGTGACGGGCCAATTTTCGTCTGCGTCGAGAACGCCGAGACGGGCGAGGTGTTCACTCGTCGGGTGACATCTATCGTTGATAAGACGGTTTGGCCACCGATGAAGAATTGGGTTCTGATCTCCTGGAGGCACGAAGAATGATCTCCATTATCATGGCCCCCGGCGAGCGCGGGACCGATCGCCACCTCGCCCTGGCCGAGTACATCGCCGACAAGCCGGACGAGTACGATTTTTCCTTCGGGGACGTGGAGGTGGATCTGGTCTTCTCTCTGGTGGATCATAGCTTGATCGTCGGCGAGACGGAGGATGAATATCGCCCCTGGCGAAAGGACCGGGCCGTCGAGCTGAAGATCCCCGCAGACTTCGCAGGATCGCTTCAGAACGGCCATCTATCCTCCCAGCGCAGGCAATGCCCCTATCCGCTCCAAGTCGCCGTCCTGGGGTCTCCAGGGGACGTATACAGGGCTCTGAGAGATCCAGCGGAGGCGGGGATGATCCGGCGAGGCATCGCCGCTCTGAAGGCTTCGGGCGTCGATGTAGCTTTCGGGGTATCGCCCCTCGATATGCCTCGGATGACGATGGAAGTCCCGGAAGAGTGGGCGATGAGGGAGAATATTTCTCAAATTGTCAGGGAGTCGCGGGCCTGCCTGGAGGGTGATATCCATCTCCCCATGCCGAAATGCGAATCAACTCAAGAGGCTATGCTAATGTGTTTGCCGGGAGTGGGGCCGACGCTGGCCAGGAACATGATCGATGCAGGGATTGAGCCCGCCCTTTGGTGCGAGCATCCACCCGGAACGGTGCCGGACGAGTACCTGATGGAAAAGCTCCTCGCAGTTCCGAAGATCGGAAAAGTGAAGGCGGCAAAAATCCTGGCGGCGATCCAAAAATAGCGGCGAGGGGCGCTATCCCCTTAATCCTCCTTCAGGAGACATGTTCCCTCCCGGCGATCTCCACCAGGATCATCGCCGCCAGGTTCTCCATCGTGGCCTCGACGTTCCCGGCGGAAGCGTAATGCTGCGCCGCCGCAGCGTATGCGGCGACGAGTCTGGAGCGGGGGATCATCGCGCCACCTCCACCCGCATCTCCTGGCGGGACTTTCCCTCTCGGATCAGATCCCAGCGGACCTCTCCGAGCGCATCCTCTGGCGTCGGAGCCGACACGATCCGCTCGGCTCGCGTCCCATCGGGGGCGACGAGCCAGGATACCTTATATCGCATCATGGGGCCTCGTAGGGGATGCCCCGCAGGGCGCGATGTTCTTTGATCGCTTCTCTCAGCTCCGAGAGGTCGGCCAGCTCGCCGGTCCGCTTATATCTCGCCGCGGCTTCGTCGATCCGCTCCTCGAGGAGCTTCAGTTTCATTGTAGGCATCTTTCAGTCCTCCTCTAAACCTTCTGTGGACGCGATTTTTGCGCCATCGTTTTCGGCTTGATCTTCTATACCCTTCCGGCGAATTTTCTCCCTGGGAGCGCTTGAGTAGGGCATCCAGGGATATAGAGGGCACGTTGGGATGGCGCAGTCCTCCCGACCATCTACATAGTCGGCCATGCAGTCAGAGCATTTGGCCATGATCGCCTGAGCGGGTGTTAGCCGTTTGCCCTGAAGATGCTTTAATCGAAAGGTCGTTCCTTTTCCTGTCATAGAACGCTTTTACGCTTCTATGGCATATATACCTTTCCATCGAGCGAAAAGTACTTATGGTATCGAAGCCCCATATAGGGTAGCGGGGCGCGTCAGACCGTCCCGCCCCTTTACCCTGAACTGGCCCGGAGCCGATGAAGTCCGGGCCGAATTGGTTCGCGGCGCGGCGGCGCTATATTCTGAAGATTCACTCCCTTCATCGAAACCCCCTAAGCGGGAACCGCCAGACCCGAACCTGTGGCGAGGGCAACCTCGCCCGAATCATAATGATGTAGGGCCATGAGATCCCTCCTTTAGGCGGTCCCGGAGATGCCAACCGGGGCCGCCAGCACCTCTCTTTTCTTTCATATGGGTATTTCGACCGCAAAGTATATATCCTCATAGGTACCAGTAGGTATTGTAGGGCGCGAAGCCCTGAGAGGTGTAGGAAAATGATAATCGAGTATGCAAACGGCAGATCGGTGAAAGTAGAGGACGAAGAGGATGCGAGGAGACTCATCGGCGAGGAATATCCAGACGCCGTATACGGTGATTGGGAGGAAATAGCTGGCGAGCGGCAGCGCATCCTAGTATGGCAGGACGAAGAGGACGCAGGGGAACCGGGGACTGGAGACGATGGTAGTAACGCCGTTGCCGAAATAGTGTATTATGTAGAGGCCCCCTGATGCCCTCCTCACCGTACATCGAGGTCTCCCAGGAGACGCGGGCCCGGATCGCGGAGATCCGCCGCCGGGCCTCCGCCGACGAGGGGCGACAAGTCACGAATGAGGAGATCGTCCGGCGGCTGATCGACGCGGCCGAGCGTGAACGGCTGGCGAGGGTGGCCTATGAGGCGATCCGCCACCAATACCAGGAGGTCATGAAAGATCTGGATGGGGCGATGCCCATCGATCATTTCGTGGCCCAGCGGAATTACGCCGTCGGGCTCCAGGAGGCACTCGATCTGATGGAGGGGAAGATCTCCGCCACCGGGGCCGCCGACACCGAACGGGAGGCGCGGCGGGCGATGAAATGCCTTATTTGCGGCTGGGATGATATACGCCGTTAAGATCTACACTTCACAGGGATCTATCGATACCGTCGAAGTCGAAGCGAAAAGCCTATCGGAAGCTTGGGAAGACTCACCAGAACGTTCTGGTATTTTATAATGGTGATCCCAAAAATATCAAATCGATATACGGCGATGTGCGGATTGCCGGGGCCGCCGACACCGAACGGGAGGCGCGGCGGGCGATGATCGAGTATTTGGAGGGCTTCGAATGATATTACAGGGAGACATGAACAAAGTTATTTTGGGCGACGCGCTGTCGGTTCTGAAAGAACTGCCGAGCGAGTCGGTGCATTGTGCCGTGACATCCCCTCCTTACTTTCGGCCTCCGAGACTATGGATTCGACGGCCAGATCGGGCTCGAAAAGACGCCAGAAGAGTACGTGGCTAAGTTGGTGGAGGTGTTCCGGGAGGTCCGGCGGGTACTGCGGGCCGATGGTGTCTTGTGGCTGAATTTGGGTGATTCTTATACCGCGAACGGGAAGGCGTCGCCTCACCGAGGATTGAGCGCGTGCAGTGATCGATGTGCGCCAGGAAAGAATCCAAGACACCCATCCGGGTATGAATCGGGCGAATTTCAATATCCTGACCGATCTACGCCGCCCGGTCTCAAGCCCAAAGACCTGATCGGGATTCCCTGGCGAGTCGCATTCGCCCTCCAGGCCGACGGCTGGTATCTTCGGAGCGATATCATTTGGGCCAAACCCAACCCGGTGCCCGAGAGCGTGACCGACAGATGCACGAAGTCGCATGAGTACATATTCATGCTCACCAAATCGGCCCGATATTTCTATGATAACGAGGCGGTGAAGGAACCCTCGGTAAGCGACCATAAAAGCGGCAACGGGTTCAAGGGGCGACAGGGTGGGAGCTCGAGGGTCGGCCCGTTGTCGGGAGGGGAAGGGACAGCAGAGCAATGGGACGGAATTGGAGGCACCCGCAACCGCCGCGACGTGTGGACCATCGCCACCAAGCCGTACAGGGGCGCTCACTTCGCCGTTTTCCCTCCGGATATCCCGGAGATCTGCATCAAGGCGGGGACTTCCGAGCGGGGCTGCTGTCCGGTCTGTGGAGCGCCGTGGGTCCGGGTGGTGGAGAGGACGGCTGACGTTGACGAGACTGCGAAAGGCTCGTTTTTCGACCGGGGTAAGACGGGGGCCAGAGACGGCGGAGATCGTACACAACCTGGCGAGAGGTACCTCAAGCAGACCATCGGCTTCTCGCCATCCTGCTCTTGTGGCGCTGGAAAGCCCGTCCCCTGCACCGTCCTCGATCCCTTCGCCGGGTCCGGTACGGTCGGCGCGGTCGCCAAATCGTTAGGCCGCGACTATATCCTGATCGAAGCCAACCCCGACTATATCGAGCTGATCGAGGCGAGGCTGGCGGCGGCGGAACGGCCCCCGGCGACGCTGGAGGACTTCTTTACTAGAAAAAAGAATTAGTCCGGGAAGTCGCGATCGATCCATTCCCGGACCTGTTGGGACAGGTTGATCCCGGCGGCTTTGATTCGCCGCCGCTGAGATGCTCGGATCATGATTTCCGAGCGGACGAGAGGGTCGCCGTCGGGCAGCGCCTCATTCCCATGTACCCAATCCAACAGGAAAGGGAACGAACTTAGATATCCGTATTTGTCCATCTTCTCTCATCTCCTCGAAAATGGGGGCTCAGGGGGGCGGTTAGAATGCCCCCAAGACCTCCCTATATGCCCGGTGTGCGTCCCTGGGGTCCATCCCAGAGACGTACTCGACTAGCCATTGTTCCCAGGATTCTATATCTGAGATGGGCTCGCGGTGGGTTGCCGTCCCAGCATCGCGGTTCCTCGGCCCGTTCTCTTCGTCCCACTGAAAGAGACAGTCGACATCGACTGATCCTTTCGCTGCTGTTTGAATCTCCGAATATGGCCCGCTCGGGTAGCTGATCTCAGCCCAAAATCCCCCATCTCTCTCTTCAAAATTCACTATCGCGGTCTTGATGCTGCCTCTTGGCCTGTTCAATTCGATCCCTATTTGTTCCATCATAGTTCACCTTCAATACATACATACGTACGTATAGTATATATAGATTGCGCTCGGAGCCTCAAAAATGACCACCGCAGACGACGCCCTGGTATCTCGCTCTTTTTGTGTCGTTAACTACTTATACTTACGATACCATGTTAAGGGCATGGAAAAGCCGTTGATTAGAGTGTCGGAGGAAAATAAGAAGCGGTTGGCCTCTTTCGGCGACGCTTCAGCGACGATGAACGATTGCCTCGGGCGGGTGCTGGATCTCGCCGAAGCGATGAGGGACGGGGGCGCGTGAAGATGAGAACCCCGATATTTGTATCGTGGTTGAAATACCAGTGGCGGATGCGAAGAGCGAAGACCGTCGCCGGGGCGCTCCTCGCCGAGCTAGATTACATCAATGCACACCTCTCAAAGCTTCAGCGCCGGAAGATGGGCGACATTAACATGATGAGGATGACCGACCTCTTCCACCGGCGGAACTTCCTGATGACGTATTTAGGCCCGTCGGATTGTGAGGAGTGAGGCACGTGCCGAGTGTATATTTAGCAGGTAAAATGTTTGTCCGGGGAACGGGCCATGATGTAGAGCCGATCCCCTGGCGCGATTTGTTCTTTAACTCGACCCCGCCGGACCTGAACTCAAATTATCTGCCCGGCGAATATCAGAGCCCCACACACCTATCAGAATCTGAGATCGAGTACGCTGCACAGACGAAAGGGCGATACCCCATTCGTAAGAATGCAATTGACTTACTAGCCTATACGACGAAACCGCAGGATTTCGGTCCGGCTGACAGAGTTAAATTTGATTACGTCGGCCCGTTTTTTTGGGGAAGGACTCGGATGGGGTGCTATCAGCACGGGGTGCTAATGGGGGTATGCAGGGGCGCGAAATGTGGATTTGGTATGTGGGAGCCCCACGGCGGCGGGTGCATAGGATCGTCCTCGGATTATTCATCGCCATTTTTCGATTATTACATCGGCGAGCACTCGTCCGATCCCGCCCCGCAACGCCCGTGGATCTATGGATGTCCGGAACCTACCCTCGACACGGTGATGAAGAGATCTTTAGAGGCCATTCAAACGGCAGACCTTGTGATAGGAGTAATCGATTCCCCCGACTGCTACGGCACCCTATACGAATTGGCATATGCTGCTGGATTAGGTAAAAAAATTCACGTCGCGCATAACAAATTCGCGTGTTCGAGGGACATGTGGTTCCCATTGAGCGCATTAGGCAGTATCGAGTCGGGAGACGTCGCCGACTGCGTTAAGGCTTTAAAGAACCGCCCGGTCAATCTGTGGTCTGGTGTGGAGGAGGCCGAGCCCAGTTCGGAGGGGGGGTGTTATCTTTATGTGATAAAATCGGGCGACTCTGCCTATAAGGTCGGGATATCTGGGGACCCTATAACACGCCTCAAACAGCTTCAAACTGGGAACCATAATCGCCTATCGCTTATGTTGCAACAGCCGTTCAAGACGAAAGCCGAAGCGCAACGGATGGAGGCCAAGATCCACGCCAAAATCAGAGCTTATAATTCCGCTGGCGAGTGGTTTAAAATCTCGTCGGGTATCCTTGGAGCCATAGTCTTTGAGTGTCTGGAGGAGTAAGCCTTGGTACTGGCGGACGATACCATTAAGGCCGCCATCGAGGACGACCGATGGATCGGGTTTACGGCCTACCTCCCCCCCTGCATCGAAGGGGTCTGGGAGGAAGGGGCCATCGAAGAGACGGGGCGAACGTGCCGGCTTATAGCCCTGTATTTCAAAGGGATTATCGACGAGCTCTTCGAGGGAGAGGGGACCGCGGAGACGCCGTTCGCGTCGTGGCTTGAAGACGAGATCGGAGGAGGCACAGGGAACCTCCAGAGGTTCCTAGACTGGAACGATAGATGCAAGCACCCATTATCGAAAAAGGAGATTATAGGGATCGTTTACCGGGTGGTAGACAGCCCCCGGACGTGTCCGACGTGCAAAGAGCTTCAATCCATTGCGGGAACTGGGATATATTGCGTTGAAGAGGATTGCAAGAGATCGGCGAAGGATAAGCAGGCACACAAAACTCAACAGATGGCTATCGTGGGGGACGAGCCGCTTACCCCCAGGGGAAACGCCGAGAGGCTTATCAGGCTCTTCGGTACGTCGATGAGGTTCAACCATACCGACGGAAAATGGTATCTCTGGAACGGGTCGATATGGTATCCTGATGATAATGGGGGGGCCTTCCGGCGGTCTGAGGAAGTGGTGGTTGAGCTTTACCGGTTCGCGTCGGAGGCCGACGACTCCGCAAAGAGAGAGATCAGATCTCAGTGGGCGAGGCGGTGCGATGGGATGGGCGGTTATCGGGAGATGTTGGAGATCGCCAAAAATAAGCACCCCATAACCTCTACAATTGAACTATTCGATCAGGACCCCTGGCTATTTACATGCCAGAACGTCACGCTAGACCTTCAGAGTGGCGTCGTGACAGAGCCGAAGCCGGGCCATTTCATCACGAAAGCGGCCAGCGTCGTTTACGACCCCGACGCGAAAGCGCCGCTATGGGATGCGTTCCTAAAAGACGTATTTCGGGACTCGTCGGGGGATCCGGACGGGGAGCTTATATCTTTCGTCCAACAGGCCGTCGGCTATTCGCTCACCGGATCGATGGCGGAGCAGATGTTCTTTTTCTGCTATGGGGCCGGAGCCAACGGGAAGAGTGTCTTCCTGTCGGTGATCCGGGATATGATGGGCGACTATGCCCGCCAGACTGATTTTAACACCTTTTTGGTGCAGCGGAACGAATCGGTGAGGAACGACGTGGCGGCTCTGGCCGGGGCGCGGTTCGTAACGGCCCTGGAGTCGGAGGAGGGGAAGAGGCTGGCGATGGCCCTCATCAAGGCATGGACGGGGGGCGATCCGATCACGGCGCGGTTCCTCCATCAAGAGTACTTCACGTTCAATCCTGTCGGGAAGCTCTGGTTTGCCTCAAATACCAAGCCGATGATAACCGAGAGGAATAAGGGAGCATGGAGGCGCGTCTGTATGATCCCATTCACGGTGTCAATTCCGCCCGAGATGCAAGACCCGGATCTGGAAGATAAGCTTCTGAAAGAGCTTCCAGGCATCTTCAACTGGGCGTTAGACGGTCTAAAGAAGTACTTAGAAGTTGGTAAATTAGAGCTACCTTCCGGTGTTACGAACGCGACTAAATTGTATCGTGAGGAGTATGACTCTATAGGATCGTTTATACAGTCGCGGGTTAAATATGATAAAAATGCGTATATACTCGGAAAAGAATTATATTCCGCCTATGAAGAGTTCTGTGAAGAGGCCGGATACACCCCGCTAGGAAAGCGGAAGTTCAACCAAGAAATCGAGAGCGAGCCCGGTGTTATGAAATCTGACTTCCGGCATTCTATTAAGTGGATTGGCATCGAACTACTTGGTGAAACTATCGAGACTGTGAGTAATGTGAGTTATGTGAGTCGAAATCTGGGTTTTAGCTACGTGAAGGAAATTATAGGAAAAAACCTGGAAATGGACTCACATAACTCACAAACTCACATCCAGGGTGAAATTGAGACAGTTGGCGACTTCGGGCCTCCCTCTCAGATATCCCAGATCCTAGCCGATCACATCCGGAAGGGAACCCCGATCCGGACGAGGGACTATCCCGACATCGACGAGCTGGAGATGCTGGAGGCCCTGGATGCCGGAGGATGGACAGAGAAACGCGGCGTCTGGTGGCCGCCATCGGAGGAGACGAGATGAAGATCATGGTAGTACTGGAAGACATCCCGGCGTTCGTCGGGCTCGATGAGAAGGTCTGGAAGCTGCGGCGGGGCGACATGGTGAGCGTCAACCCCGGTCTCCCTTTCAGGCAGGCAAAGATTCTGATCGACAGGGAGAAGGCCCGATGGGTAGGGCTTTAAGGAGACGATGAAGAAGTTGATTCTACCCGAGAAATACATACCTTTGTCTTACATCTACCTGAGAAACTTGACGAAATGGATCAAGTTCTCTCTGAAATGGAGCGCAAAGGAGAAGCTTATCACGTGGAGGTTTTCGAAATGGAGTTTGATCTGAGAGAGGGAGAAGGAGCCCCGAAGCTGACGGCGAGAGGATGGGAAGAGAGATCACCGAAAATGTACTATCCGCCTACTAGGATGTGATTGAACCATGATAGATCCCGTAGAACATTGGTGGCTGGATGCGTGAGGAGAAAAAAGACTATGGTGATATTCCAATTGACTGAGAAGGCGTCGAAGGCGTCGATCAACCTGGAAGGCGTCCGG
>Ga0265295_1007837_pt1 | contig 12077 bp, 12 predicted proteins | sample Munlansysbiofilm_FD_192503 | JGI IMG/M metagenome (GOLD analysis project Ga0265295, IMG submission 192503) | Leachate microbial communities from a municipal landfill in Southern Ontario, Canada - Methane capture system biofilm | ecosystem: Engineered > Solid waste > Landfill > Unclassified ... | reverse complement strand
TCGTCGTTGAGTTTTAAAAACTTTTCGTAATTCTCTACGCTGTCGGTTACGGGTGCCAAATAAACGATCAGATCGCAATCACCCATTGCTTTGAGTGCTTCATCAAGCATAAATTGGTTGAGAAGTTTCTCTTTTTCGTGAAGCCCCGGAGTGTCTATAAAAATGATCTGCGCATCGTTATGCATTACGATTGCATTGGATCTTTTTCTCGTTGCATTGGCTTTTTGGGAGACCATTGCTATTTTTTCACCCAAGAGTGAATTCATCAGTGTACTTTTTCCCGCGTTTGGACGACCTATAAGGGAAACAAAACCGGCTTTACTCATATCAAATCCTTCGATGCCTTGGCATGTGGTTCTTTTCTTCAAAAGAACGGGTGTTAAAAAAGCCTTTTCATGGCTTTTGCTTATAAAATGTACCTAGAGAGATCATCGTTTTGTACGACGATATCGAGTTTTTCATGTACGAGTTCGCTTGTTACGCGGTACTCTTTCCCCGCATAAGCATCCGCTTCAAAACTGATATCTTCCAAAACTTTTTCAAGTACCGTATGCAGACGTCTTGCCCCGATATCTTCGGTGATTTCGTTGGCACGGTGCGCGAGTTTGGCGATAGCGCGGATCGCTTCGTCTTCAAAGACGAGTTGCATCCCCTCGACCGCCAAAAGCGCTTCATATTGTTTTAAAAGCGAATTTTTGGTTTGGGTCAAGATTTGGTACAAAGACTCTTCGGTGAGCGGTTCGAGTTCGACGCGAAGGGGGAACCTTCCTTGGAGTTCGGGAATAAGATCGCTTGGTTTGCTCACATGAAAGGCACCTGCCGCTATAAAGAGGATATGGTCGGTGTTGATCACGCCGTATTTCGTCGTTACGCTGCTTCCCTCTACGATCGGCAGAAGGTCGCGTTGTACCCCCTCTTTGCTCGGATCGTTTCTCCCTTGCGATTTTTCGCTAATGGCGATCTTGTCAATCTCGTCCAAAAAGATAATGCCGCCGTTCTCGGCACGGCGAAGTGCTTCGGCGTTGATACTTGTCATATCGAGCAGTTTCGAGCTTGCTTCTTGGCGCAAAAGGATTTTTGCATCTTTGACGCTCACCTCTTTTTTATTGTTCTCTTTACTCATCGTGCTAAAAATTTTAGAGAAAGATTCCTGCACTTTTGCCATTTCGGGCGGCAGGTTGGTGTCGTTAAACTCGACATGCATCGCAGCGATTTCGAGTTCGATCGTTTTATCGTCCATTTCACCGCGTAAAACACGCTCTTCCATCGCTTCTAAAAGACGTCTGTAATCATCTTTTTTGCTTTCGCTTGCACTCTCGGGCAGGGGAGGGAGAAGTTTTTCTACGATTCTATTGAGAACGTAGTTTTCGATCTTCTCTTTGTTTTCTTCCTCTTTTTCCGCTTTGACGAGGGCGATAGAGTTCACCACGAGATCGCGTATCATCGACTCGACGTCGCGCCCTACGAAGCCCACTTCGGTGTATTTACTGGCTTCTACTTTAATAAAAGGAACCTGCATCATCTTTGCCAAACGGCGGGAAATTTCTGTTTTTCCGACCCCCGTCGAGCCGATCATAAGGATGTTTTTGGGCATAATCTCATGTTGCATATCCCCCTCTAGCTGCATCCGTCTATAGCGTGTGCGCAGTGCAAGGGCAATGGTTTTTTTGGCATTTTTTTGGGAGATAACGTATTTGTCCAAATAAGCGACGATCTCTTTGGGTGTCAAATTCACGATTGTGGTTCCTCTAATGTCAATGTTTTGATGTTGTGGTTGGTGTAGATGCACAGGTCTGCGGCGATATGGAGCGCTTCTTTGACAAGCTCCTCTTCGTCGAGGTTGGCATGTTTTTGCAGAGCCCGCGCAGCCGAGATTGCAAAATTGCCGCCGCTGCCAATAGAAGCTATGGCACCGTCTTCCGGCTCAACGACGTCGCCGTTGCCCGTGAGGATAAAAATATGTTCGGTGTTTAAGACGATCATCATCGCCTCCATGCGGCGCAACACTTTGTCTTTGCGCCATGCTTTGGAGAATTCGATCACCGATTTGAGCATATCCCCTTTTTTGGCTTCCAAAAAACTCTCGAACATCTCAAAAAGGTTAAACGCATCCGCCGTACTTCCTGCAAAACCTGCGAGGATTTTGCCGCCTCCGAGGGTTCTGATCTTCGTGGCATTGCCTTTAAGGACGGAGTTACCGAAGGTAACCTGTCCGTCTCCGCCTATCACGGCTTTGTTTTTTCCTTTATAGGCGAGTATCGTTGTTGCGTCGAACATTATTCGCCTACGACGTCCACGTGAAGCGTGGCATGGAGTCCGTGACCGAGTTTGAAATCGACGTCGTGTTCTCCGACCGATTTGATCGAGAGTTTTTCGTTGATATGTTTTTTATCGATCTCGATGCCGTGTTGCTCTAGGAGTGCATGAGCGATCTCATCCTTGGTAATAGAACCGAAAAGATGGCCGTTGCTGCCTAGTTTTTTGGTGATGACTATCTCACATTTATCGAGTTTGTTTGCTAGTTCTTTAAGCGAAGCGATCTCTTTTGCGAGGTTTTCCGCCTCTATTCTTTTTTGCTCTGCATGCTGTGCCAAAACTTCGGGAGTTGCTAATTTAGCCAACCCTTTACCGATGAGGAAATTTTTGCCGTAGCCGTCTTTTACCTCTTTAACTTCGCCTGCTTTGCCTAAACTTTTAACATCTTGTAGTAGTAATACTTTCATTGTCGTTACCTTTCTTTTTCGCCACTGTAAGAGAGAATACCGTGGGTTAAGTTTCCTATTTTCGTGTAGCCCATGTCGCTCATGATACGCGCACAGTGCGCGCTTCTGCTTCCGACATGGCAGTAGAGAATAATATTTTCGTTTTTATCGAGTTTTGCATCGTCGAGCGTTTGGAAAAAACTGCTTGTAGGAACGAGTTTATCGGCACCTTTGATATGCCCCATCTGCCATTCCATATGCTCGCGCACGTCGACGAGTTTGAAAGTAACCATACCGAGTGAACGAGCTTCTAGAAGGGCACTCAGTTCGTCGCCGTCTAGTTCCTCTTGCGTTAAAAGAAGTTCGCACTCCTCTTTTGTCAGGCCGCGAGAGTGGGTGTGTACCGCTTCTTCCATCCCAAGCTCAAGACGTTTTGCCGCCGCATACTCGGGGGTACAAAAAATTTGGCAGTGGCATACGCCCTCATCGGGAATCTCATGCTCGAGAGCAGGCTTGCACGGGCAGATACGATCTTCGACGCTGCGCGGCGTATCGTTTACGACTTCAACCATAAAACAAGGGCAAAAGCGTTTGCCGTACATCATTTTATTTCTTGCTAAACCGAGTTGTACACCCTCGTTAATTTCGTTTTGAGGGTTGTATTCAAAGCCGAACTGGCTTACTACTTTGTCGGTAAACTTGATCGTTTTTTCAAGTTCTGCCTGAAACTCGGGTGCGTTCATATCTATTCTGATAATACTCATTTCTTTGTCCTTTGGTCGAAAAATAGTTTGTTATTTTCTACGTGCTTTACCTTCGATGATAAAACGAAGTGCATTAAGTTTGATAAACCCGCCTGCATCTTTTTGATCGTAAACAGCATCCTCTTCAAAGGTACAATACTCGGGGTTAAATAAAGAAACAGGCGATGTACGACCTACTACCGTTACGCTCCCTTTGTAAAGTTTTAAGCGCACTTCCCCTTCGACGTGCTCTTGCGTTTTGTCGATGGCTGCTTGGAGCATTTCACGCTCCGGAGAGAACCAAAATCCGTTATAAATAAGTTTTGCATAGCGCGGCATCAACTCGTCTTTGAGGTGTGCTTCTTCGCGGTCAAGGGTGATCGATTCGATAGCACGGTGTGCTTTGAGCATAATGGTCCCGCCCGGAGTTTCGTAGCATCCGCGGCTTTTCATCCCTACAAAGCGGTTTTCAACGATATCCACACGTCCGATTCCGTGTTTGCCTCCGAGTTTGTTCAGGGTTGCAAGCATAGTTGCAGGGCTGAGTGCTTCACCGTTTAAGCTGATAGGATCGCCGTTTTTATAGCCGATCGTGATATATTCGGGGGTATTGGGAGCATCTTCTGGTTTTGTACTCCATAGCCACATGCTATCTTCCGGCTCAGCGTTAGGATCTTCCAAGATGCCTCCCTCATAAGAGATATGTAAAAGGTTCGCATCCATAGAGTAAGGGGATTTTTTCCCTTTTTTCTCGATTTGGATACCGTGTTGCTCTGCATAGGCAAGAAGTTTTTCGCGTGAGTTAAGATCCCACTCTCTCCACGGTGCGATAATCGTTAACGAGGAGTTTTGTCCGAGGTAGCCCATCTCGAAACGCACTTGGTCGTTCCCTTTTCCCGTAGCTCCGTGGCTTACCGCATCCGCGCCCGTCAGCTTTGCGATCTCTGCTTGTCTTTTAGCGATAAGCGGACGTGCGATAGAGGTTCCAAGAAGATACTCCCCTTCGTAGATGGAGTTTGCACGAAACATAGGGAAAACGTAATCGAGTACAAACTCTTCGCGGAGGTCTTCGATGAAAATATTTTCGGGTTTGATTCCCAAGGAGAGCGCTTTTTGGCGAGCAGGTTCTACCTCTTCCCCTTGTCCTAAATCCGCAGTAAACGTTACAACTTCACATTTGTATTCGTCTTGAAGCCATTTTAAAATAACACTCGTATCCAATCCGCCGGAGTAAGCCAGTACTACTTTTTTAACATCTTTTTTCATGCAAAAAACCTTTTGTGTGCAAAATAATTGGCGCGATTTTACACTAAAAGAGATTAAAAAAGAGTTAGTGTGAACGAATTAATAGGGAGTTTAATCTTGAATTACAAGCAGATTGTAACGGGGTGAAAATGCAAAAGGTTGAAAACTCAACCTTTTGAATCAAAGAGTATCCCCGTTAGCTCTTCCATCTTCGGCAGAAACTCCATCGCTTTTTCTGCGGGGAAGCGGCGAAGCATCTTATTCGTTTGCGCCTCGATAACCGAAACGTAAAAAATATCGTTCGTATCTACTCCGAATTTGATGCTTGTATTAAACGGAGAGATCGCTTTGTTGAGTTTTTCTACCAAATCATCCATTTGCTCTTTTGAGTTGATCTTCTCGCTGTTTACGTTTTCATCCTGCATCTGCTTTACGACATCCGCTTTTTCGCTCTGTTGCACTTTCTCCTGCATCTGCGCTACTCTTCCTTGAGATTCTACAGACTGCATTTGAGATTGTTGTCTTGCTACGTTTGCTATGCCATCCATGACGTACTCCTTACTTGATTGGCTCATATCTATTGACTCCAAATCGGCTGGCAAAAAAATAACTTTAACAAATGAAGAAAGAATTATAGATTTTATGCTACCCTTGCATTTATGAAACACTACCTTCTCCTTTTACAATCGGAACCCATCTTAAAAAGACTCTCAATCATTCAGCTTATCGCCTATTTCGGAGCTTGGTTTAGCAACGTTGCGATCTATACCCTCTTGCTGGATATGCAGGTCTCTCCTGCGGTGATCGCTTTTACCGCGGCGCTCCATTTTTTGGCGGGGATACTCCAAGCCCCTTTTTCGGGAGCAATTATCGATAGAAGCGAACCTAAAAAGCTGATGCTTTTTTTGACCTTTATCGAGATTTGTGCAACCTTGCTGCTGCTTTTGGTCACAAGCGCTTCGGACGTGTGGTTTTTGTTCGTACTGATTTTTCTTCGTATGGCGGCGGCAAGTTTTTATTTTACCGTCGAGATGTCGCTTTTACCCAAAATTCTCGGCGGCGACAAACTCCAAAAAGCAAACGAAATCCACTCCATCATCTGGTCGCTCTCTTATACTTTCGGGATGGCGCTAAGCGGTTTCGTGGTCTACTGGCTGGGGGTGAAGATTGCATTTATTCTCGATGCTTTGATGTTCGTGTGTGCGTTTTATCTGCTTTATACGCTCGAGTTAAATATAGCACATGCCAAGACACAGGAGAAATTTTTTGCGATGATGCAAGATACTTTCGTGTATTTAAAAAAATATCCCCATGCCCTCCATTTGATGCTAATGCATGCCTTTGTGGGGCTCACCGCGTTTGATGCGCTGATCGCTTTGATGGTAGATCACTACTACGCTTCGATCATTGCCACCTCTTTGGCGCTGGGGCTTTTAAATGCGTTTCGTGCGATAGGGTTGGTGTTTGGCCCGATGGTGCTGGGCAAGTGGGTAAACAATCGCCGTTTGGTTTGGCTTTTTATGTTGCAAGGGTGCGCGATTTGGCTTTGGGCGTTTGTGATGGAGCATTTTTATCTCTCCCTTGCCGCGAGTATCTGCGTGGGATTTTTCACGACGACGTTATGGTCGTACACCTATACCCTTTTGCAAAAAAATATCGATGAAAAATACTACGGGCGCATCGTCGCCTACAACGATATGCTGTTCTTGATCTCGGCGGCACTCACCTCTTTGATGATCGGCTATTTTGCAAGCCGCGACTTTTCGTTGGAGTTTATCACCTCGCTCTTGGGCGTGGGGTTTGTGGTTGGCGGCGTCTATTTTTATTGGATCGCTAAAAATATCCCCCTTAAGGAGGCGTCGTGATCTCGTTTGCCGTTTTGGGCGGTTTGCTTTTGAATATCGGGGCATTTTTGACCTTTCGAGGCAAGATTTACGAAGCGGTGATCGTCTATCTTTTTGCCGACGTGTGTTGGATTGTTATGGCGTACGAGAGGGAGGATTTTTGGGGCGTCGTCTCGATAATCTTCGGGGTGACGTTCGGCTTTTTGGCTTTTTTAAAGATGCAACGCGGGCAGATGCACAAAAACCTTCATAAAGAGGAGCGCTAACGCACATGCCAAGGATTTTTTTTAAGAGAAAAAGTGATGCAAAATAAAAACTATCTATCTTCCCAAGGGGCGATCGACCTTACAAAACTTACCCGTCTTTACCCCGCCGTCGTCGTCGACATGCACGGAGAGAGAGCCGAGATGAGTTTGGAATGGGCGGAGCTTTACGGCGATAAAGTGACACTCTGTGCTTATGTTTTAGTGTTTGATTTCACCCCTCCAAAAGAGGAGAAAAAAGAGCGGATCGTCTTGGAGTTTGCAACCAAAGAGGCGCTTATGAACGAGATGCAAGAGGTAGCAAAATTTTTTCACGCGTAGTTTCTACAGATACCAAAAAGGTCTTTTCTTTAGCCATCCCCGCCGCGCTTAAACACCTCGTCGATATTTTACAGATTTTAATCGACATGATTATGGTCGGGATGGTGAGCGTCCATGCCTTGGCGGCGGTGGGGATGAGTATGCAGTTTATGATGGTCGTAAACGTGCTGATGACCCTTTACGTGGTGGGCGGCAATGCAATGGTAGCGCGCTTTATAGGGCAAAGACGCAAACACCGTGCATCGGCGTTGGTATATTCCCTCTCTTTGGTCGCGCTGTGTCTCTCACTCTTTGTAACAATCCCGACATTTAGCTATGCCGAGGAGCTTTTTGCCCTTATGGGTGCGCAAAGCGAGGTGGTAGAGGAGGGGGGAATCTACTTCGGAATCTTGGCATGCGGGATGAGCATGATGTTCCTCGATGCCCTTTTTTACAATGCGCTCTCCGCGGCGGGGGATACGAAAAACTCCCTCTACATCAAACTTCTCTCCGCCGCGCTTAATGCGTTTTTAAACTACGTACTTATCTTCGGACATTTGGGGTTTGAAGCGATGGGGATCGCGGGGGCGGCGTATGCGACGCTTATTGCCTATGCTTTTAACGTTGCGGCGTATCTTTGGCTTTTGGGGGCTTTTGGTTCTTGGCAAAAGAAACGAACATTCCCGCTCGGGATGTTGCCGCTTGTGCGTGTGCGCGATCTGGTGCGCGCTTGGCATGTAGGGTGGAGTGCGGCGCTGGAGCGGGGGGTCTCGAGCCTCTCTTTTTTGGTGTTTGTTTCGATCATCACGTGGTACGGCACGGCGGAGCTTGCGGGGTATCAGGTGGGGCTGCGTATCGAGGGGATCGCATTTATGCCGGGGTTTGGTTTCTCCATCGCGGCGATGGCGCTTGTGGGGCAGTATATAGGTGCCAAAGATTATGAGAGGGCGTATCGCGCGGGGATCATCAGCGGCAGAATCGCCTATGCTTTTATGGGGTTTGTAGGGGTGTGCCTTATTCTCTTTAGCCAAAGTGCTGCGGCTCTTTTTACCGACGACCCCCATACGATTGCGGTCGCTTCACTCTATCTTATCCTCGTAGGGCTGGCACAAATCCCCCTTGCCCTTAACTTCGTTTACTCGGCGGCGCTTCGCGGTGCAGGGGCGACGAAAACCACGTTGTATATTAACGTCCTCTCCCTTTGGCTTTTTCGTATTCTCCCCTCGTACGCTGCTTATGCAATGGGATTCGGTGTTATTTGGGTGTTTATTATTATGAATATTGAGACTTTGCTAAAAGGCGTTATTTACTGGTATTTTTATCGAAAAAAAGGGTGGCTTTTTACGAAAATATAGGGTGCATGCCACAGGGTTGTGTTATAATCAGCCAAAAAAATCAGGTCGGCAATGCTCGCATCGGAAATCAAACTTTATCTCGACAAACATCTCAAAAAACCTTCGCTCGATTACAAGTGGACCACGAAAGAGAATGACGCATTTTTTGCTTTTTTGGAAAAAGAGTTGCCTCAGGCATTAGAAGATGCAAACTTCGGTGAGATTGCCAAACAAACCTTTAGAGAATTTTTCGAACCCGTCGGGTATATTTTGTTTCAGCTTAAAGACAAAACGATCCGCCTGAAAGTTTTTCCTTACAAAATCGCACCCCAAGATAGCAAAATTCTCCCCTCTTTGGTTGCGCTTATTCAAGAAAACCGCTCTATGATCGATGAAAATACCCAAAAAAATCAGATTACACTATCTGCCGAACTGCAAAAAAAACTTTACGAATGTACTGTTTTTAATACCCAAGAAGAGGTCAACACCAAAGAGCTTATCAAACATGCCGTGCGGGTCGGGCTAGGACTCAAAGAGAGCGATATTATTATTATCAAAGCCGATCGTATTTTCGTAAAAATTTTTGACGACTCCAAAAAGCGTGAGCTTACCAAAGAGGAAGAAAATACTGTTGCGGGGCGCTTTAACGGGATAGACGAGAATGAGCTCAACTCTTTTTACGATGATTATTTCCTGCAAGAGAGCGACGAGGATTTTTTCGATCATATTGCCGAAATCTTCGTCGATCGCTATTTTATCCAAGAACAAATCGACAACCTCGTGTACGAAAAATTCGTTTTCGGGTATATCCAGATGATTATCATCGAACAGCTTGAGAGCATGTACGATCACAATAGAGCATTTTTTAAAGGGTTTTCGGGGTATGTGTTCCGCAAACATTTTAAAGAGGTGTTCTCCCGCATCGCCGATTTGGTGCTTGCAGAGATCGTCAATGCAAACAAATACATGGTGGAGTTTTTAAAATACTACTCCCTCAACGTCGTTATCGTCAACGGCGTCAAATACAAGGTTCCCGAACTCCAAGCACCCGATGGGCTCCGCTGGAACGTCGTTTCGATGCTAAGCGTCGTCAAACTCTACGTGACCACCTCAGAGAAGGTTAATCACCTTAAAAACGAAGCCCAAAGGGTGGAAAACCAGATACTCGCTTTGTATATAGGAGAGTATTCCCCCGCCGAATACAACGATATCTATACGCGCGAAAAACAAAAACTCGTCGATGCCATAGCGCGTTTGACGATCAAATACAACAAAGTGTTCGATGCTTACGAGGTGGAGCAAAACGAAGAGAAACAAGAGCGACTCGGCAGCGAGATCGACCGAATCAAACGTGAGATAGAGGGGTTGCGCGATAGAAAAACGAACTTTTTGAAAAAGGCGCTCAAAAAAGAGATTCTGACCCAATATTACGAACTCGAAAAGCAGTCTGAATCGCTTGAGAGGGATATTAAGCGCGAAGAGAGAATTCTTGCGCAAAACGAGGATGCCTACCGCTCTATCAAAGGGGCACTGACAAAAGCGCTCATATCGAAAAAACAGGCGTTATAATTTTTCGGGAACTCTTAGGTTTTTTAGGGTAAAATTCTTAAAAAATCTTTGGCATGCGGAACGAAAATGACCCACGAAAACTACCTTCAAGCAGTAGAAAAACTTAACCTTTATGCATACCACTACTATGTTTTAGACGATCCTCTGACCACCGATGAGGCGTACGATGCACTCTATCACGAAGCGGTCGCCTACGAAGAGCAAAACCCCGATAAGATCGCGCCCGATTCCCCGACGCAAAGGGTGGGAGACAGGGTAAGCGAAGGGTTTGAAAAAGCTGCGCATCTAAGCCGCATGTGGTCGCTTGAAGATATTTTCGATGCCTCGGGATTAGAAAAATGGCTTACCAAAACCTACAAACTCGATAGCAATATCACCTTTTACTGCGAACCCAAATACGACGGCGCGTCGCTCAATCTTATCTACGAAGAGGGGAAACTCTCCAAGGGGATCACCCGCGGCGACGGGAGTATCGGCGAGCTTATCACCCAAAACGTCAAAACGATTCGCTCTATCCCTTTGACAATTCCCCACAAAGAAACTATCGAGATTCGCGGGGAGGTGGTGCTTTATAAAGAGGAGTTTGAGCGTATCAACCAAGAGCGTCTCCAAAACGGCGAAGCGCTTTTTGCCAACCCGAGAAACGCTGCGGCAGGGAGTTTGCGCCAGCTTGATTCGAGCATCACCGCATCGAGAAAACTGGTGTTCTTGCCTTACGGCGTGGGGGAAAACACCCTCACCGAAAGACTACTGAGCGAAAAGATGGAGAAAATCTACTCTTGGGGGTTTAAACAGCCTCCGCTTCGCGCCACATGCCAAGGGTTTAGCGAGATCGAAGCGATTTACGAGCAGATGCAAACAGAGCGCGAAAGCTATGCGATGATGCTTGATGGGATGGTGGTAAAAGTCAACGAGATCGCCGCACAGATCGACATGGGGTACACCGTCAAAGTGCCCCGTTTTAGCGTGGCGTATAAATTCCCAGCGGTAGAGAAGATCACGCGCATTAAAGATATCCTTTTGCAGGTCGGACGCAGCGGTGCGGTTACCCCCGTAGCTTTGGTGGAACCTACCGATATCGAAGGGGTGATCGTCGAGAGAGCGACGCTGCATAACTTCGACGAAATAGATCGCAAAGATATCCGTATCGGCGATAGCGTGATTATTTTGCGAAGCGGAGACGTGATCCCAAAAATTATCAAGGTGCTCACCCACGAACGCACGGGAAGCGAAAAACCCTATGAGCGTCCGCATGTCTGCCCCGTGTGCGGCAGCGAACTGCTTGACGAGGGAGCGTTGCTTAAATGCCAAAATCTCCGATGCGACGCGCGGGTGGTAAACTCGATCATCTATTTTGCTTCCAAACCGTGTTTAAATATCGACGGGCTGGGGGACAAGATCGTCGAGGCGCTTTACAACGCCCATCTCGTGCGCAGCGTGATCGACCTTTTTGGTTTGAGTAAAGAACAGCTGTTAACGTTGGAAGGTTTCAAAGAGAAAAAAGCGCAAAACCTTCTCGATGCGATCGAACATGCCAAAGGGTGCGACTACTACCGTTTTATCAACTCTTTGGGGATCGAGCATATCGGCGAGGTGGCATCAAAGACGCTTGCCGATCGGTTCGGATTCGGGTTTATCGACGCAACCAAAGAGGAGCTTATGGCATGTGAGGGCGTGGGGGAAGAGATGGCGGAGTCGGTGTTGGAGTTTGTGCGCGTAAACCGCCAAACCATTTTGGAACTTCAAAACGCCGTAGCCCCAAAAGAGCCCCAAAAACGCGCCGAGGCACACGATAACCCCTTCAAAGGAAGAACGGTTGTTCTCACAGGCACCATGAGCGAATCGCGCGATGCGATCAAAGAGCTTTTGGAGTCGCTGGGCGCGAAGGTTTCGGGGAGCGTAAGCAAAAAAACCGATTATCTGATCTACGGCGAGGATGCGGGGAGCAAGTACGACAAGGCAAGCGCTTTGGGCGTGGCATGTATAGAAGAAAAAGAGATGCGGGAGATGCTCAAATGATGCGATTTTTTATTTTGTTTTTGGCGTTTGCGGGCTTGGCATGTGCCGATAGGGACGG
>Ga0265295_1007836_pt1 | contig 12085 bp, 14 predicted proteins | sample Munlansysbiofilm_FD_192503 | JGI IMG/M metagenome (GOLD analysis project Ga0265295, IMG submission 192503) | Leachate microbial communities from a municipal landfill in Southern Ontario, Canada - Methane capture system biofilm | ecosystem: Engineered > Solid waste > Landfill > Unclassified ... | reverse complement strand
GTTTGGGCGTGTCCCGCAAACCGCAGAAGTGCCCACCCTTATCCCCGCTATTGTGAGGCTTGCCGGCCAGAGGCAGGCCGTATAGTACATCGTCGGCATGCCGTGTCATTGTCGGCTGCCTGTTCTGCCTTTCATTCGAGCCGTTCGCCATGATCACTTCCCAGGCCCTCGCCAGCGTTGAAAACCTGCTTGCCCAGATGCGTGCCGTAGCGCGCGAATCCCAGGGCCTGTCGGCGCAACCGGTCGCAGCTTCCGAAAGCGGTGGCTTCGCAGCCGAATTGGCCCGTTCCCTGAATCGGGTGTCCCATGCGCAGAACGCCGCCAACGCCCAGGCGAAAGCCTTCGAAATGGGCGATCCGGATATTTCCCTGAGCAATGTGATGATCGATCTGCAAAAGGCCGGCCTGGCGTTCCAGGCGTCGGTGCAGGTCCGCAATCGTCTGGTGGACGCCTACAAGGAAATCGCCAATATGGCGGTCTGAGGGGCGCGTCCGGATCGGTCTTGGCAGTGGCGGGCTCGATGGTTTCGGCCTTGCCCGTCGAAAACGATAACGATAACTATCCGCCAGGTGCTTTTGGAGTGGCCGGGGCTTCCCCTTCGGCAGGGCGCCGCACGACGCCGCCTTCGGTATCCAGGGCGTACAGCCAGGCCAGCAGTTCCGCGATGGCCACGTACAGCCTGGGGGGGATGTGCGCATCCAGGTCCACCTGCATCAGCAAGCCGACCAGTTCCGGGGATTCATGCACGTACAGGCCGTGCTCTCGCGCGGTTCGCACGATGGTATCGGCCAGGGTGCCGTAGCCCTTGGCCACGACCCGGGGCGCGGAATCCGCCGGGTCATACGAGACTGCGACGGCGCTGGGACGGTGGGGATCAGGGTGCGGTGGTTTCATTTTCCCGGTCATTCGGCTCGGGGGCAGCTGGAACGTCGTCATGGGTCTGGACGGACAGCTGGCTGGCTCGCAATCCCTGAGCCAGCAGTCGTGCGCGCAGTGGCTCGATGGCCTGCCCCAGCCGATCGGCGGATTGCGGGGCCGTCAGCCGCATGACCAGCTGGTCACCGGACAGGCTCAGGCGCGCCTGCACGTCTCCCAGGGTCGGCAGGTGCAGGTTCAGGCGCGTGGACCAGTGGTCTTCCTGGAAATCCCGGTCCTCGGTGTCGTCTTGCGGCCGACGGCGGACTTCCCAGTGCATGTCGGCCCCTGGCCAGGCTTCGCCTTGCCAGATGAAGGCCTGATTGGCCAGGACTTCGAGTTGCTGGCGGACCAACAGTTGAAGCTGTGGATCGATGCCCGGGACAGTGGTGGCCTGGGGCTGTGTCTGTCCGGCCGCCGTGTGGGCCGAGGTGGCCTCTGGTGCTGCGCCACTGCTCGCTGCGGCGGGAGAGGCGGATGTGGGGGTGGCCGGGTGGGGAGTCTGAAGGAGTGAGCCAGGGGCTGGCTGGGGCGGAATGCGGCTTTGTGGTTCCTGTCGCAGTGCCTGCAGCGTGGTCTTGCCCGAGGCCAGTTGTGCGAGGTGGGATTCGTAGAACAGGCCGCTGGTCTGTATGGATTGCGACAGGGCCTGGGCAAACCGGGCCGCCAGGGCGCCAGGTTGTCCCAGTGAAGTGGCCAGTTGGGCCCACGATGGGGAAAGAGCGCCCGCCTGGGTGGGGAGCGGTGCAGCGGACGTGGGCGTGCTTGCGCTGCCTGGCGGTCCAGCCATGTGGCCGCCGGGTGGCGTGTTGCCGGCATTGGGCAGCAGTGGTGCTCGTCCGCGCACCGCCTGGCCGTCGTGGGGAAACTGGTTCAGCAGGGCAAGGATGATACGGGCGGCGTAGCCCAGCGTGGTCGGGGCGGACTGGGTGGAGCCGTGAAAAGTCGTGCTTCGGCCCAACAGATTGTCCAATCGCATGTCCCGCACGGCCTTGCCGACAGCGGCTTGTTGGCGCCCTTGCTGGCTGGCTTGGTCGACGGCTTCCCGGGGATGGCGCTGGGTTGGATTCTGCAGTGCGCTGGGGTTTTCGGGGTTGGCCGGTTGGGGGACGGCCTGGGGGCCTGCGCCGGAGGCGATGTTGGCCTGCTGGCCCAATGTGGTGCCCAGCACGGCGTCCAGGCGCTGGATCAGCAGCGTGCCGAGGTTGGAAGGGGCACCGATGCTCATGGCCGTGGGGTTCCTGGGCGCCTAGTGCGGGCGCACCGTACTGTAGTAGGCTTGCAGGACCGTACGTTGCCGCTTGAATGTGCCCAGCAGATGACTGAGGCGTTCGAGTTCGGGAGAGATCAGCTGGCGGATCCTGGCGTCATTGTCCAGGATCTGGGTGAGCAGTTCGCGCCGGGCGGTTTTCTGTTCGTCGCCCAGCGGGTCGAGCGCCTTCAGGCGCTCGACCGCAGCCTGGTAGCGGGTGCCGAGCGCCACCAGATCATCCCATTTCTGGGCTTCGGCCTTGATCAGCATCTGGCCGGACAGGTCGGCGATTTCCTGGTAGTACTCCAGGATGGAGGAGTGCGGCGTGCTCAAGGGTGGGTTCCGGTCAGTGGCTGGGGGGAGGATCGCTGAACTGGGGGTCGACGGCCGTGTGCCAGGCACCAGCCAGATCGATCAGCATTTTTTCGGCTGTATTGAGCTTGTCTTCGTCGCTGTGCAGATTGGCCTGCATCAGGTCGCGGATGATGAGTTCGTAGGATGCGATCAGCAGGCGGGCGACCTCGCCGCCGCGTTCGGTGTCCACACCGGCTTTCAGGCCCGAATCGACGATGTCGATGGCCTTGGACAGGGCCTTGCCGCGTTCTGCGATATTGCCGTTCTGCAGGTGGTGGCGCGCCTGGGAAATGGCCTTGAGCGCGCCCCGGAACAACAGCGAAATCAAGCGCTCGGGAGAAGCTCCGAGCACTTCGGTTTCGAGCCCGATGTTGGTGTAGGAACCGGTAGCGCGGGCAGAACGGGAACGAGGCGCGTAGGTCATGGTGGGTTATTTGCCGCCCTTGCTGCTGTTGAGCGCGCTGAGCTGTTGCGACAGATAGCTGCTCAGAGAGTTCATCTGGCTGACCATGGCATCCAGCTGGGTGAACTGGGCGCGGTAGGTTTCCATGCGCTGATCGATGCGCTCGGAGGTGGCCTCGTACTGTTTTTTGATGTCGGTGATGGTCTTGTTCAGGCCGTCGGTGGCGGTGCTGAACAGGCCGCCGCTGCGGGTGAAGGTTTCGGCTGTGGTGTCGACGCGACTGCCGATGCCGGTGCCGCTGGTGAACAGGGATTTCACGCCATCGAGGTTTTCGGACAGCGCCTTGCTGAGCTTGGCGTCATCGATCTTGAGTTCGCCGGTCTTGGGGTCGGTAGTGATGCCGATCTTCGATAGCGTGGTGCTGTCGGTGGCGTCAAACGCGCCGGAGATCGCATCGCGCATGCGGGTCTGCACCGAACGGGCCAGTGAATCGCCAGTCAGGGGGCTGGACGGGTTGTCGGCGCCGACCGTGTATTTCGTCAGCGTCCCGACGGTGTTCAGCAGGCTGTTGTAGGCCTTGACGAAGTCCTCGATGGCCGTCTTGGCTACGCTGTCGTCCCGGGTCAGGGACAGGCTGGTGGCGCTGGTCGTGGTCTGGTTCAGGGTGAGCTTGACGCCGTCGATCACGTTTTCGACCGTGTTGCTCTGGCTGGTGACCGAGATGCCGTTGATGGTGAATTCGGCATTGGAGGCATCCTGGACCGTGACGCCCGCAGTCGAGCCGCCGCCGGCGTAGCCCAGGAAGGCATCCAGATCGGCATTGCCGTCGACCGTGATGTTGGTGACGGCATGTTGCGTGCCGGTTTCGCGGCTGGTGAGCAGCAGGCGGTACTGGCTGCCGGGCGTGCCATCGTTGACGATGGTGGCATTGACCCCGATGTCGGGATCGGCGTTGATGGCGGTCACCAGATCGTTCAGGGACGTGCCCTTGCCGTTCAGGTCGATGGCTTTTTCCGTGCCGTCGATGGTGATTTTCAGGGTGCCGCCGCTGCCGATGTCGGTAGTCCGGTCGGCGCGCCCGGCGTAGACCAGGGTCTGGGCCGAGGCGAGCTTGTCAACCTGGATGGCGTACTGGCCAGGGATGGCCGAACTGTCGGCCGTCGCGGAAATGGCATCCGAGCCGGATTTCACCGCCACGGCGCCAAAGGATTCGGCCTTGCCGACATCCTGGGCCGCTTTCTGGAGCGCCTCGACGGAGGCTTTCAGCTTGCTGTAGGCGGAGAGCTTGGCCTCGGCCGCTTTTTGCCGGTCCTGGATCGTGTTCAGGATCTGGCTTTCGTTGGTTTTCAGCTTGCTGAGCAGTTCCGTCAAGGGCAGGCCGGATAGGCCGAGAGAAGAGACTGATGCCATGGTGTGATTCTCCGTTCAGCCATTATGCCCTGGTCGGGCAGTGGCAAAAGAGGGGTAAGGGGCGAGATCCTGTGTCAGTTTGTCGATCAGGCCTGGGTGTCCACCCCAGAGCCCTGGAGCTGGACGATCATTTTGGCGACGCGCAGGACGGCCTCGGATGGAATGGTGCGCAGGACGTCGCCGGTTGCGCTGTCGATGATCGAGACGACCAGGCGCTGGGCGTCTTCATCCATTTCGAAGCGCATGCCAGTGGACCAGGCCTTGAGGCTGTCGTTGACGGACTCGAGGGCTTTTTCCAGCGAGGACTTGGGCGGTTCGATGGGCTGTCGCAGGCCGAGTTCGCGCGAATCCGTCGATTTGTCGAAACGGCCGGATTGTGCGCCATCGGTCGGGGTGACCTGGGCGACCGGGTCGGGTTGAGCCGGTGCTCGCTCGGATACGGGAGCTGCCAGACCCAGGCTTGAAGTTGCCAGTTGGTTTCCAATGGAATGAATCATGCGTGCTCCTGTCCGGATGGGCGGATTCTGGGCAGGACGTGCCCGGGGCGTGTCTCCTGGGGGGCGGGTCCTGGATCCTCAGTCTGGCATAACGGCGCTGTTCGGCGAAACTTTAGGGCCGCCGCCCAGGCGCAGGATCAGACCCCGGCGCAGAGGCGCGCGTGCGGGAAATTCCCAGTGGAAAGGCGTGTTTCTTTTAGGAACGTCCCGGGCGTTCCTGGTGCATACTTGCATTTTATGATGTGTTTCACGGATTGTGCGATGCCTCTTTCCGAGGACCAGTTGATCGCCCGTCATGCGCCGCTCGTGCGCCGGCAGGCCCTGGCGCTGATCGGCAAGCTGCCGGCCAGTGTCGAACTCGATGACCTGATGCAGGCCGGCATGATGGGGCTGCTGGATGCGGTGCGGCGCTACCAGCAGCAGGCCGACGCGCAGTTCGAAACCTATGCCATTACCCGCATCCGTGGTGCCATGCTGGACGAACTACGCAGCCAGGATTGGCTGCCGCGCAGCGTGCGGACCAAGGCGCGCAGCATTGAAGACGCCATCCAGGCGTTGCGCCATCGCCTGCTGCGTCCGGCCACCGAGGCTGAAATTGCCGAAGAAATGGGCCTGAGCCTGTCTGATTACCAGACATTGCTCGAAGAGGCACGCGGCGTTCAGGTGCTCATGTACGAAGACCTGGCGCAACACCGGGGCGATCAGGACGGCGAAGGCGCGCTGGATGCCGTGGCAGGCGCACGCGATGGCAATCCCCTGGACTGGCTGACGCGTGAAGGCCTGCGCGCGGCGCTGATCGAGGCGATCTGCAACCTGCCGGAACGCGAGCAGCTGCTGCTGTCCCTGCAATTCGAACAGGACCTGAACCAGAAGGAAATCGCGGTCGTCCTCGGTGTGTCCGAAGGCCGGGTGTCCCAGCTGCGTTCCCAGGCCGTGGCACGGATCCGGGCCTGGATGTCCAGCCATTCCTGGGAACTCGACGCCGATATCGACGACTACGAAAATCTGCTGTAGGCGGCGCACGAGACGCACGCAGTGTGCTTGAGGTGGCAATAAGATTCATTTAATATATATCTTATGCGGCACAGACTGCCGAATCCCAATGGCGAGGGAATCTCATCATGAACATCGATCGCTTCAAGCATCAGCACGTCGAAATTCTCAGCGGTATCAATCAGTTGCGTCGTTTGTCCCATCAGGGGATTGCCGATCATGCGGTGGATATCGCTCATGCATTGAACATGCTGGCGCGTGTCGTGATCCAGCATCTGGCGATCGAAGACCGCATCCTGTATCCCTCGCTGGAGCACAGCGGCAATGAACGCATGGCGCGCATGGGCGCGACCTATCAGGGCGACATGAAAGGCATCGCCAACGGGTTCATCAATTTTTCCCGGCGCTGGGCCAATGCCACGATGCTTACGCGCAACCCCGAGGGTTTTCGCGCCGAGGCCAATACGGTGCTCAAGCAGGTGCACGACCGGATGCTGCGCGAAAACCGAGAGTTCTATCCGGCCATCGAGGCAATGTAGATGCGTCCGGGCGCGGATTCGCCCCCGCAGGGTGTTTCGTGCCTGACGAATCCGAACCGCTTGCAAGCGGTGAGATGGGCAAGCCATGCGGCAGAACGCCCGAATCCGCAAAGGCATGCGATGCGAGCGCTGGTTCGGAGGCTTCCGGGTCCGCTGCGGGCGCTTGCGCCGTTCGTGACATCAAACGCATATAATGGCCGGCTAGTTTCCCCCAGCGGTCACACGAATGAAAACCTCCGAGATCCGTCAGAAATTCCTGTCCTTTTTCGAGTCCAAGGGACATCAGATCGTCCCTTCCTCGCCGCTGGTGCCGGGCAATGATCCGACGTTGCTGTTCACCAACGCGGGCATGGTCCAGTTCAAGGACGTTTTCACCGGCAAGGATACCCGGCCCTATCTGCGGGCAACCACCGCGCAGCGCTGCGTGCGCGCCGGGGGCAAGCACAATGACCTGGAAAACGTGGGCTATACCGCCCGCCACCACACGTTTTTCGAGATGCTGGGCAATTTCAGCTTTGGTGATTATTTCAAGCGCGATGCCATCACATACGCCTGGACGCTGCTGACCGAAATCTATGGCCTGCCCAAGGAAAAGCTGTGGGTGACCGTCTACCAGGAAGACGACGAGGCCTATGACATCTGGGCGCAGGACATCGGGGTGCCGCGCGAACGCATCATTCGCATCGGCGACAACAAGGGCGCGCGCTACGCCTCGGACAATTTCTGGCAGATGGCCGATACCGGGCCGTGTGGTCCGTGTTCCGAAATCTTCTATGACCACGGCCCGGACATCTGGGGCGGTCCTCCGGGTTCGCCCGAAGAAGACGGCGATCGTTATATCGAAATCTGGAATCTGGTGTTCATGCAGTTCGAGCGTGACGCCCAGGGCGTGATGCATCCACTGCCCAAGCCCTGCGTCGATACCGGCATGGGGCTGGAGCGCATTGCCGCCGTGCTGCAGCACGTCCATTCCAATTACGAAATCGACCTGTTCCAGAACCTGATCCGCGCAGCGGCGCGTGAAACCGGCTGTGCGGATCTGGCCGACAATTCCCTGAAGGTCATCGCCGATCATATCCGTGCCTGTGGTTTCCTGGTGGTCGATGGTGTGATTCCCGGCAACGAGGGGCGTGGCTATGTGTTGCGCCGCATCATCCGGCGTGCCTTGCGGCATGGGCACAAACTGGGTCAGAAAGGCCTGTTCTTTCATCGGCTGGTCGCCGATCTGGTCGGGCAGATGGGCGATGCCTACCCCGAACTGGCTGCCCAGCAGGCCCGGGTCGAGCAAGTCCTGCGCCAGGAAGAAGAACGCTTCGGCGAGACCCTGGAAAACGGCATGCGCATCCTGGAATCCGCCCTGGCCGCCTTGCCGGCGGGTCAGGCGCTGGACGGCCAGACCCTGTTCACCCTCTACGATACGTATGGGTTCCCGGTTGACCTGACGGCTGACATTTGCCGTGAACGTGCCATTGCCGTCGATCTGGACGGCTTTGAACAGGCGATGGCGCATCAGCGCGAACAGGCGCGCGCCGCCGGCAAGTTCAAGGCTGCGGCTGATCTCAGCTATGACGGCGTGGCGACGCGTTTCGACGGCTACGACCACCTGGAAGGCCAGGCCACCGTCACGGCCCTGTATGTGGACGGTGTTGCGGTGCCGTCGATTGCTCAGGGGCAGCAAGCCGTGGTGGTGCTGGACGCAACACCGTTCTACGCCGAATCCGGGGGGCAAGTGGGCGATACCGGCGTGCTGGCCGGCACGTCGGCGCAGTTCCGGGTGGCTGACACCCAGAAGATCCAGGCCGATGTGTTTGGCCATCATGGCGTTCTGGATCAAGGGGCGCTGGCTGTGGGTGACACCGTGCGGGCGCAGGTCGATGCTGGCCGCCGCGCCGACACGATGCGCAATCACTCGGCGACCCATTTGATGCACAAGGCGTTGCGCCAGGTGCTGGGCGACCACGTGCAGCAGCGTGGTTCTCTGGTCGATCCGGACAAGACCCGATTCGATTTTGCCCATGATGCACCGCTGACTGCCGACCAGATCGCGCAGGTAGAAACCATCGTCAACGATGAGATCCTGGCCAATCAGGCGGTGCAGGCACGGCACATGGCCTATGACGAGGCCGTGGCGGGCGGGGCCATGGCCCTGTTCGGCGAAAAATACGGCGACGTGGTGCGGGTGCTGGACATCGGCTTTTCGCGTGAACTGTGCGGGGGCACTCACGTGGCGCGCACGGGGGACATCGGTCTGTTCAAGATCGTGTCCGAAGGGGGTGTGGCGGCCGGCATCCGCCGGGTCGAGGCCATTACCGGGCGCAACGCCCTGGCCTGGGTCCGGCAGACCCGGAGCACGCTGGACCAGGCGGCAGGGTTGCTCAAGACCCAGCCGGCCGAGGTGCCTGATCGCATCCATGCCTTGCAGCAGCAGACGCGCCAGATCGAACGTGAACTCGCGCGCTTGCAGGACAAGCTGGCTGCGGCTGCAGGCTCCGACCTGCTTGATCAGGCGGTGGATGTCGCTGGTGTGAAACTGCTGGTGGCGCGGCTGGCGGGCGCAGATCCCAAGGCGTTGCGCGGCATGGTCGATCAGCTGAAATCCAGGCTGCCGGGGGCGGTGATCCTGCTGGCTGCCGCATCCGATGACAAGATCAGCCTGGTGGCTGGCGTCGATCCATCCCTGACGGCGCGCGTCAAGGCGGGCGATCTGGTGGGTGCCGTGGCCGCCCAGGTGGGTGGCAAGGGCGGCGGCCGTCCAGACATGGCCATGGGGGGCGGGTCCGACGTCGGCGCCCTGGATGGTGCTCTGGCTGGCGTGCGGGCCTGGGTGACCGAGCGGCTCGAAACAGCAGCGTAGCGCCGGGGGATTGATGAACATGACGGGGGATACGCCGCGCGCGGACGAGGAAATCGATGCCCGGGGGCTGAACTGCCCCCTGCCGATCCTGCGCACTAAAAAGGCGCTCGCCCGGCTGGACAGTGGCCAGGTGCTGGCGGTACTGACCACCGATCCGCATGCGGATCGGGATTTTCAGGCATTCTGCCAGCAGACCGGCAATGTCCTGCTGGCCCAGCACATGCGTGACGATGCCGTCCAGGTGCATTACGTGCAGCGCCGCTGAGGTGTTTTTTCTACGGTATCCGGGGTGTTCTTGTCTGCAACGATTGCGGATACGGCCTTTCTGATGCTAAAATTTTGCGTTTTTCACAGCATTTTCAAAGGATTATCAATGGTTGTGATTCGTCTGGCCCGCGGCGGCTCGAAGAAGCGTCCCTTCTACAATGTCGTTGCTGCCGATTCGCGTGATCGCCGCGATGGCCGTTTCATCGAACGCGTGGGTTTCTACAATCCCGTGGCCGGTGAAGGCCAGGAAAATCTGCGCCTGGCCCTGGATCGCGTCCAGCATTGGGTGGGCCAAGGGGCTCAGCTGTCCGATACGGTTGCCCGTTTGGTCAAGGAATATTCCGCCAAGGTCGCATCCGCTGCTTGATTGCGATCTGCCGTGTCGGCGATGATGGCCGATTCTGCATTTCTGGATGCTGTGCCGCCCAATGACCTGGTCGAGGTCGGTCGCGTGGTCAACGCCCATGGAGTGCGTGGCTGGCTGAAAATCCTGCCGCATTCGCCTCAGGCGGATGCCTTGGCAGGCGCATCGGTCTGGTGGTTCAAGGCGCCCGATCCCATGTTGGGATCGGGCGCCTTGGCGCGTCCCCGCGCCCTGAAAATCCGCGCCTGCCGGCGCCAGGGGGGGCAATTCCTGGCAGTCCAGGCCGATGGGATCAGCGATCGCAATATGGCCGAAACGCTGCGGGGCCATACGGTCTGGGTGTCCCGGGCATCATTCCCGGCAGCAGCCGAAGACGAATATTATTGGGTCGATCTGATCGGTTGCGATGTTCATGGCCTGGGGGACGATGGGCCCCGGCTGCTTGGCCGTGTGGATCAGGTGCTGGACAATGGCGCCCATGCCATTTTGCAGGTGATGCTGGGTGCGCCGGATGCCGATGGCGTCTTCCAGCCATTGACCGACGCGCGGGGCCGGCCGCGCCATGCGCTGGTGCCTTTCGTGGCGGCGCACGTCCAGTCCGTGGATCTCCAGGCCCGCCGCATCGACAGCGATTGGCCGGCAGATTTCTGAGTCCGGCATGCGCTTCGATCTGATTACGCTGTTTCCCGACATGTTTTCCGCTGTGCGTGATCAGGGCGTCAGCGGCCGCGCACACGCCCGGGGGATCTGGGCGCTGGAATGCTGGAACCCGCGCGATTACACGACGGATGTCCACCGCACGGTGGATGACCGCCCCTATGGTGGTGGGCCGGGCATGGTGATGCTGGCTGAACCCCTGACACAGGCCGTCGAGGCCGCTCGCGCAGCCCGCTTGCAGGCCGGGGTCGACACCCGGGATGCGCGAGCGCCGGTCGTGCTGCTTTCGCCTGCCGGACGGACGCATGACCAGGCGCGTGCCCGGCGCTGGGCGGCGGGCACGGGCGCCATCCTGATCTGTGGCCGCTACGAAGGCATCGATCAGCGCTTCATCGACTGTTGTGTGGACGAGGAGGTGTCGCTGGGGGATTTCGTGCTGTCGGGGGGGGAACTGGGCGCCATGGTTCTGATGGATAGTGTGGTGCGTCTGTTGCCCGGGGTGCTGAACGATGCGGAATCGGCAGCGCAGGATTCCTTCAATCCCGCCCTGGATGGCTTGCTGGACAGTCCTCACTACACACGGCCCGAGATCTGGCGCGGCAATGCCGTGCCCGAACCGCTGCTGTCCGGCCACCACGCCCGCATCGCAGCCTGGCGGCGAGCGCAATCCCTGATGCTGACAGCAGCGCGCCGACCCGATCTGATCGAGCGTGCGCGCGCATCGGGCACGCTCGATGCGTGCGACGAACGGATCCTGGATCAGGGGCCGGATCGAGCCTGAGCAAGGCCGGTCCGCAGCGGCGGGGCCGCGATCCTGACGTAGTATTGCCGCTCGACCCAGGCGGCCTCTGGGCCTCTGGGCACCGAGCAGTCGATACCGGGCGGGCAGGTCAAGGGATCGTTTTTCGCGTAGCGCAGGTAGATCGCCGTTTTGCGGGCTGTCTGGGCCGCATCCAGGTTGGCCTGCAATGCCTGGCTGGGATAGTTCAGGTAGGCGGTGTGGGAATACGTGCCCGGAACGAGTGCCATGGCGGCCACGACCAAGCGGGCGCCGGCGATGTGGTCGGGGTGGTCGTGTCCGGCGCAGCGCCAGCACAGCGATCGGTAGGGGATGGTGATCGTGGGGTCCATCAGGCGGATGTCCTGGGGGTGCTCCTGTCGGATCAGGTCGGCCAGCAGCTGGATCAGTTCGCTGCGCGTATAGATGTCCGGATAGGGGGCATAGGATCGCACGCGGGCGTGGGGCACGGATTCTACCCGGCTCAGGGGCGTCAGGCTGCCCCAGCCGGCGCCCAGCCAGGGGTCGGGCAGGCGCAGCATGATGAGCTGGATTCCGGGCTTGGCATGCAGGCGGTGGCGAATCAGGGTGTGCGAACCGACTTTCAGGCCGTCCGTGTCCCAGGCATCGGGTGTGCCGGCCATGGTGGCGTAGGCGGCCTGTATGCCTCGCTCACGCGCCAGGGCATAGTCCAGCCCCTGGCCTCGGTCGCCAGCCGTCAGATAGGCCGTATGGACGCACCGGCCCTGGCGGATCGCATCATCCTGGTCGGGGTTCATGAACAGCAGGTCGTCGTCAGGAT
>Ga0265295_1007835_pt1 | contig 12087 bp, 8 predicted proteins | sample Munlansysbiofilm_FD_192503 | JGI IMG/M metagenome (GOLD analysis project Ga0265295, IMG submission 192503) | Leachate microbial communities from a municipal landfill in Southern Ontario, Canada - Methane capture system biofilm | ecosystem: Engineered > Solid waste > Landfill > Unclassified ... | reverse complement strand
CCGAACACTTGTGCAGGGCCGGCTGTGCAAAAAAAAGTCGTAATGACTTAAATATCAAAGCATGGGCTGATCGACGGAGTAGCCAAGCATAATGAATGCCACATTCAGAACATCAAAACCCGGGGCACCGTTTTCCTTGGTAGCGCGGCAACATCATGAAAACCCTGCCAAAAAATGAAAAGGCCGGAATCTCTTCCAGCCTCTGTCTGCTCCTTCCTCGCCTGGCCCTATTCTTTTCCCGGCAGCTTCAGATGATCGAGCACCTTCTGGTGCGCCAGTTTCGATTTCTCCGTTTCCAGGGACGGTATCTCATCGCGGTCCACGTAGCGGATGGCCGCGCACGGACACATCTCGACGCAGGCCGGTCCCATGCCCACCTGCCGGCGCTGGGCGCACATGTCGCACTTGGCGACCATGACCCCGCGGTCGGTCTCGAACATGGCGCTGTGCGGACAGGCCATGATGCAATTCTTGGTCTGGCAGCCACGGCAGAGCATGGATTGCAGAATGATCGCCCCGTCCTTGTCCCGTTTCAGGGCGCCACGCGGACAGGCGTTGGCGCACTTGGGGTTGTCGCAGTGCTGGCAATACAGCGGCACCATGACCCCGTCGATGGTCCGGGTCATGTGGATGCGCGAGGTGTCGTTGGTGAAGCGGCATACGTATTCGCAGGTCTCGCAGCCGATGCACAGGCTGTAGTCGATGTAAAGGGTCTTCTGCCCGCTCATCCCTGCCTCCCGAATCCGGCCTCGTTGGTCACGAGGTCGTTGTAGTCATAGGCGTCCAGGCGGTCCTGAGCTTTGAGGTCCAGCCAGTTGGCCAGGGAGCGGGCCGCGCGCAGGCCGCTGTAGACCGCCTTGCCGATCTTGCTCGGGCCGCTCAGGGCGTCGCCGGCCACGAACACGTTCTCGATGGCGGTCATGTGCAGCCAGCGCACCTCACCCTTGCGCACGTTCTCAAGGCCCAACTCCTTCGCAAACGGCGGCGTTGCCGTCTCACCGATGGCGGCGACGACCAGATCCACGGGCAGCACCGAAACCTCTGGCCCATTCTGACCGGGACGGGAAATCTCCAGGCCCTCGACCGTGCCCCCACCCAGGACCCGCAGCGGCGTGGTGCGATCCAGCCACTCCACGCCCATCTGCCGCAACTGCTCGATTTCAAAAGCGCCGCACGGCGCTTCGCGGCTGGTGCGCCGATAGATATGATAGACCTTGGCCGCCCCGAGGTGGACCGCGCTGTGGGCCACATCCACGGCCGAATGCCCGGCGCCGATGACGGCTACGGTCTTGCCCGCGACATCGGGCAGCTTCACGTTGGGCGCGCAGTATTTGACGGCGCGGATCGGGAAAAGAAATTCAAGGCCCGAAAAAACGCCGGGCAGGGTCTCGCCGGGGATGCCGAGCTTGCGTGAACGCCAGGAGCCCGTGCAGATCATGATGGCGTCGTGTTTTTTGACCATGTCGCCGAACCCCAGAATCTCGCGGCAGAAATGATCGCCCTCCTCGTCATGCAGGGGGCCGCTGCAGCAGATCTTGGTGTGGGTGTGAAAGATGACGCCCCCCTTTCTCTCCAGATTGCGAGCGCCCAAATCTATGCGCTCTTTGGGAATGCGGTAACCCGGGATGCCGAAAAGCATGAGCCCGCCCGGCTTTGGCAACTTGTCGTAAACCTCGACCTGGTAGCCAAGACAGGACAGATAGCCCGTGGCGGCCAGACCCGAAGGGCCCGCGCCGATAATCCCGACGCTGCGGCCAACAGGCGCGGCCGGTTCGGAACAGAGGAAATTAAAATTCATCAGGTCCATGGGCGCTCCGTTATCGTTTATGACCGTATCGGCACCATCTGTTCCGGCAGGCCGCCTTTGTCAAGAAAGAGCAATCGTTCACAAAGGACCCTGCAAGGATACCAGGCAAAGTCGCTTTTTTTGACCTGAGTCAAAGCCTCTTCACATCCTTCCTCGTAAACCCCTTCTCAACGGAAACGACAACAACCCCCAACAATGGAGGATACCCCTCATGTTTTGCAATCAGTGTGAACAGACCGCCAAAGGAACCGGATGCACCACGATCGGCGTATGCGGCAAGCAGCCCGACGTCGCAGCCCTGCAGGATCTTCTCATCTACGCCTTGCAGGGACTCTCCCTGGTCACGGCGCAGGCCCGGGCCAAAGGCGTGTCTGACCCGGCCGTGAACCGCTTCATCAATGAAGGCGTGTTCTCGACCCTGACCAATGTGGATTTCGACCCGGCACGTTTTCAGGTGCTCATCAATGAAGCCGTAGCCCACCGTGAAGCCATCAAGGCCCGGGCCGGACTGACCGTGGACAGCCCCGCCGCCACCTTCACCCCGGCCGCCACCCTGGAAGGTCTGGTCGCCCAGGGCGAGCAGCACGGCATCTCCGAGGCGCTGGAAGCCCATGAGGACCTGCGCTCCCTGAAGCAGATTCTGATTTACGGACTCAAAGGCGTTGCCGCCTACGCCGACCACGCCGCCATTCTCGGTCATGAAGACGAGAGCGTATACGAATTCGTGCAGCGCGCCCTGGTCAAGAGCCTCGAAAACCTGGACGTGGACGAGCTTGTCGGTCTGTGCATGGAGTGCGGCAAGATCAACCTCAAGGCCATGGAACTCCTCGACGGCGGCAATACCGGCACCTACGGCCACCCGGTCCCGACGGAAGTTCCGCTCGGACCCAAGCAGGGCAAGGCCATCCTGGTCTCCGGCCATGATCTCAAAGATCTGGGCATGCTCCTGGAGCAGACCGCCGGCAAAGGAATCAACATCTACACCCACGGCGAGATGCTGCCCTGCCACGGCTACCCGGAGCTCAAGAAACACCCGCATTTCCATGGTCATTACGGCACGGCCTGGCAGAACCAGCAAAAGGAATTCTCCGAGTTCCCCGGCGCCATCCTCATGACCACCAACTGCATCCAGAAGCCGGTCGAGTCCTACAAGGGCAACATCTTCACCACCGGCCTGGTCGGCTGGCCCGGCGTGACCCACGTCGGCAAGGACTTCGCCGCGGTCATCGAAAAGGCTCTTGAAATGCCCGGCTTCGCGGCCGACGAGGACAAGGGCAGCGTACTGACCGGCTTTGCCCGCAACGCGGTCCTGGGCGTGGCCGACAAGGTCATCGCGGCGGTCAAGAGCGGCGACATCCGCCACTTCTTCCTCGTGGCCGGTTGCGACGGGGCCAAGCCCGGCCGCAATTACTACACGGAATTCGTGGAAAAAGTTCCTCAGGATTGCATCGTGCTGACCCTGGCCTGCGGCAAGTTCCGCTTCTTCGACAAGAAGCTGGGCGACATCGGCGGCATCCCGCGCCTTCTGGACATCGGCCAGTGCAACGACGCCTACTCCGCCATCCAGATCGCCTCGGCCCTGGCCGGCGCTTTCGGCTGCGGCGTGAACGACCTGCCCCTTTCGATGGTCCTGTCCTGGTACGAGCAGAAGGCCGTGGCCATCCTGCTGACCCTCCTCAGCCTCGGCATCAAGGGCATCCGCCTCGGGCCCACCCTGCCCGCCTTCATCACCCCGACGGTGCTGAACGTGCTGGTCGATAACTTCGATATCAAGCCCCTGACCACCCCGGACGAAGACTTGAAGGCCATTCTCGGCTGATTCAGCCCCATCCCGACAAGGCCCTGCCCCGCGCAGGGCCTTGTTTTTTTGTCTGCATCCCCCCTTGATCCGCCACTTTTTTTCCGCCCCCCGGTTGACACCGTGCCTGGAACATGGCCACTGGATTGAAAAAATCCCACGCACGCTCAACCACAACGGATTTCACCATGGCAGAAAGCAGCACGCCCCTGGATCGTCTGATCCATTTCCTGACTCAGCCCCTCTGGCATACCCGACGTGAAGACTCGGCCATCCCCTGGTTTATGGTCCGCCTCGGCAGAACCATCGTCGCGGCGGTGCTCGACTTCAACCGCAGCGAAGGCTCCTCGCATGCCGCGGCGCTATCCTTCTACACCCTTCTGTCCCTGGTCCCTCTGGCGGCCATGGCTTTTGGCATAGCCAAAGGCTTCGGGTTCGAGCAATTGCTTGAAAAAGAGCTCCTCAAAAATTTCGCGGCCCAACAGGAAGTAATACAGCAGGTCATCGCATTCGCCCGCAACATGCTCGACAACACCCAAGGGGGGCTCATCGCCGGGATCGGCGTGATTGTGCTTTTCTGGTCCGTGGTCAAAGTCCTGGGCAAGATAGAAGACAACTTCAACCATATCTGGTCCGTTTCCTCGCGCACGATCGTGCGCAAGTTCACTGATTATCTCTCCATCATGATCATTGCGCCGGTGCTCCTCATCATGTCGAGCAGCGTCACCGTCTTCATCGCCTCCCAGGTGTCCGCCCTCTCTTCCCAAGTCGGGCTGCAAGGTGTGACAACCCCTGCCATATCACTAGGGCTGAGTCTTGCCCCCTACATCCTGCTGTGGCTGCTTTTCACAGTGGTCTACCTGATCATGCCCAACACCCGCGTCCACCTCGGCAGTGCATTCCTGGCCGCCATTCTGGCGGGATCGGCCTACCAATTCCTGCAGATCGGCTATGTAAAATTCCAGATCTACGTGACCAGCTACAACGCCATCTACGGCAGCTTTGCGGCCCTGCCCCTCTTCCTGATCTGGCTGCAGCTCAGTTGGAGCATTGTGCTCTACGGGGCCGAGATCGCCTATGCTTTTCCCCACTCCAACGCCATTGATCCCAAGTCGAGCCTTCATTCCAGAAGCGCGGCCCAGACCAGACTCCTCGCGCTCGGAATCTGTCACGCCGTTGTGCAACGTTTTCACCGCGATGAACCCGCCCTGACTGAGGAAGAAATCGCCCAAAGCCTTGCCATCTCCCAGCGGGAAACGCGGGAAATGGTCGGCATGCTGACACGGGCGCGACTTTTGAGCCACGTTCAGTCTGAAGATGAGGACACGGCCCTGCTGCAACCTGCCCGCGACAGCGCCCACATTACCGTGCAGGATGTGGTTGCCGCCCTCGACAATATTGATGAGAATCCGCGTTTTTACGACCAACACCCAAATCTCGCGAATCTTTCCGCATGCTTGGACGCGTTCCAGTCGCGCAAGGACCCCGCCACGACCGACAAATTACTGCGGGATATTGATCCCGCGAAATGCATGGAGATCGCGTCCAAGGATAAGACATAAAAATTATCCAATTTTGTATAAAAAAGTCTGTATTTATAGCATCAATGAAAATTCACATTACATAAATGTAAATGAATACCATCAGGTATCTTGCGCTACAAATCCACGCTAACAAGGTCTTCTGGAAATCAAATCCTGCACAAGGAATCAACACTCTGATTTCATTATTTTTTTTCTTTTGAGAACCGTTTCAATGCGCAGCCGAGCCCTTCCTTTGCGCCCGCGCATTCGAGCGGCATCCTTGTTGCTTGGTAGCAGCCTATGAGCACCTCAACCTGTTCCACAGAATTGCGCGTCCTGCTGGCCATCAGCAAGGTCATCGACCAGGCCCTGGACCTGGAAAGCGCTCTGGAATCAATTCTGAAAATCCTGTCCGACACCATGAGCATGCGCAGGGCCACGGTCACCCTGTACGATCCCCTCTCGGGCCGTCTGGCCATCTCCACGTCCTACGGCCTCTCGGCCCTGGAAAAGCAGCGCGGCGTCTATCGCATGGACGAAGGAATCACGGGGATCATTTTTCGCACGGCCAGGCCATACGTGGTCCCGGACATCTCCCTTGAGCCCCTCTTCCTGGACAAAACCGGCACACGGCGCATCAGCCAGGAGCGCATATCGTTTGTGGGCGTACCTATTCTGCTGCACGGCAGTCCCATCGGGGTCATGAACGTGGACCGCGTCTTCACGGGTCAGGAGCAACTCGATGCCGACACGGAATTTCTGACCGTGGTGGCCACCCTCATTTCTCAATTCTTGAGTCTTAACGAAAAAGTAAAAAAAAGAGAGGCCGCCCTCAAACAGGAGAACACCTCACTCAAATATCAGATCGCCAGGGAGAATCACGGCCCCTACATCGTCGGCAAAAGCCAGGCCATGCTGGAAGTGGAACAATACGTAGCCAAAGTCGCCATTACCAAGGCCACGGTGCTGCTCCTCGGGGAATCGGGAACGGGCAAGACCCTCATCGGGCGGATCATTCATGAACTGTCGGACCGCAAGACCCACCCCTTCATCAAGGTCAACTGCGCCGCCATCCCTGAAAACCTGCTTGAAGCCGAACTCTTCGGCTACGAGAAAGGGGCTTTCACCGGAGCCAACAGCACAAAACCGGGCCGTTTTGAAGATGCGCACCTGGGCACGATTTTTCTTGATGAAATCGGGGAGCTGCCCCTCACTCTGCAATCCAAGCTGCTGCGCGTGCTGCAGGAACGCGAATTCGAACGCATCGGCAGCAACAAGACGCGCAAAGTCGATGTGCGCATCATCAGCGCCACCAACCGCGAATTGGAAGCCCTGGTCGGCCACGGGCTTTTCCGCGAAGATCTGTACTACCGCCTGAACGTCTTCCCGGTACACGTACCGGCGGTCCGGGAGCGCAAGGAAGATATTCCGCGCCTCCTCAATCATTTTCAAAAGGAAATGGAACGCGAATACGGCCGCAGCCTGACCCTGACCACGGGCGCCCTCGACCTGCTGCTGGCCTATGACTGGCCCGGCAATGTCCGCGAACTGGAAAATCTGGTGGAGCGGCTGGTCATTCTGACCGACGACAAGCCGGTGGAAGCGGAGCTGGTGCGCGGGTTCCTCACGTCTGAAACACATCGGCCCGGACCGGCCAGGCACGCTCCCGAACCGCCCGCTCATCCCGAACAGGAAGATTTTTGCCAGCCGCTCAAGGAAACCGAACGCCGAGAAGTCCTGGCGGCGCTCAAACGAAACGCCTGGATTCAGTACAAGGCCGCCCGGGAACTGAACCTCACGCCCCGCCAGATGGGTTACCGGGTCAGGAAATTCAACCTCGAAGAGCTCATCGCCAAAGGGCGAGTCGATCACCGCAGACAGCAACCATAAAACCCCTCGGCCCGGCCGGAAGCAATCCCTCCGACACGTTTCCGGCCGGGCCTCTCCTCCCGCTCTGAGCTTCTCGTGCTTGAGACATACCCTCTTTCGTGTAAAGTCCAGCGAAACGAATGGCGCAAGCTACGAATGTCTAAGGCTGGCGAGGCATTTCTTAACTCTTGACGAGCGTCATTGAAAAGCACAAGTGGAAATACCGAAAATTGCCCGGCCCGTGATGGGCAACATTTTCCAGCAGGAGAACCAAGCATGCTCAGACACAACGGATTGTTCGGTCTTATGGCCGGACTCTTCCTCTTTTTATCCACCCTTCCGGCCCAGGCCCAGGCGCCAGGCTTCGGCTTGCAAGATGTCGCGGCCATGGCGCAAGCCCTCGCGGCCAAACCGTATGAAGACAATGCCGGCCAGGTGCCCGAGGTCCTCAAGACCATCTCGTACGACCAATGGCGGGACATTCGCTTTGTCCCGGAAAAGAGCCTGTGGCGCGCGGACAAGCTGCCCTTTGAGCTGCAATTCTTCCATCCGGGGCTGTTCTATGACCGCACCATAGCCGTCAACGTGGTGGAAAAGAATGTTCCCACCCGCCTGGCCTTTGATACCGGGGCTTTCGATTACGGAAAGAACAACTTCGCCGCGCAAATCCCGACGGAAATGGGGTATGCCGGATTTCGCATCCACACCGCCATCAATACCAAGAATTATATGGATGAGTTTCTGGTCTTTCTTGGGGCCAGCTATTTCAGGGCCGTGGGCAAGGGCCAGAACTACGGCCTGTCCGCCCGTGGCCTGGCCATCGACACGGCGGAGCCGTCCGGCGAGGAGTTTCCTTTTTTCAAGGAATTCTGGATCGTAAAACCCGGCAAAAAGGACAAGTCCATCACCGTCTACGCTCTGCTGGACTCACGCCGCGTAGCCGGAGCCTATCGTTTCGAGATCACGACGGGGGCGGAAACCGTGCTCGACGTCGAGTCCATTCTCTTTTTACGCGAACCGGTGGCCAAACTGGGGATCGCACCCCTGACCAGCATGTTCATCTTCGGGGAGAACTCCAATCCTCGCGTGAGCGACGACTTCCGGCCCGAAGTCCATGACTCCGACGGCCTCATGGCCGCGTTCGACAACAACGAGTGGATCTGGCGGCCGCTGCAAAACCCCAAATCCCTGTCCGTCAATGTCTTCAGCGCACCCAACATTCGGGGCATGGGCCTCATGCAGCGCGACGCGGATTATGCGAACTACCTCGACCTTGAGGCCAAATACGAGGCCAGACCCAGCGCCTGGATCGAACCCAAGGGCGACTGGGGGCCAGGCAAACTTCATCTGGTGCAGATTCCTTCCCCGGAGGAGATTCACGACAACATCGTGACCTTCTGGACTCCCGACTCAACTCCGCAGCCGGGGCAGCCCATCGCCTTTGACTACAGGCTTCGCTGGGCGCCTCCCAAACGCGTGACCTCTCCCGAGGGCCAGGTCATCTTCACGCGCACCGGAAAGGGAAAAACGCCCAACTCCAGACTGTTCGTGCTTGAGTTCAAGGGCGGCAAGCTTGAGGATCTGCCGGACGACGCGGCCCTGGACGCCAACGTCTGGGTCGGAATGGGCGGCAAGCTCCTGGAAAAGCGCGTTTATAAAAATCCTGTCACCGACAGCTGGCGTCTGGTATTTGAAATCGAACCCGATTCGGCTTCCGCCCTTTCCATGGTCCTGCCGGACAAGAGGCCAAGCATCGAAATGCGGGCAATCCTGCAACACGGCGTAACCCCGCTGACCGAAACATGGACCTACGCCATCAAACTCTGATGAAAAACAAATCCACGGAGCCTCCTCTGCCGCACGACGCCTGTAATTCAAGCGTCTTCCGCCCTCCAGTCGAGACAGCGGCCACGATCCTCGAGACCAGGCTGGAAGCAGCGGGCCGAAGGATCGCGGCCTATCTGCGGCATCTGCCGTTGCCGGAGAAAAGCCGCCACGAACTGGCCCTGAAGACGCTGACCGCGCTGGCGGAAAACCCCGGCAACAGCCCGTCCCAGGCCGAAGCCAGAGCCATGACCATCCTGCGGGAGCTCCTGGCCGAGCAGCCGATTCCTCTTTTTGTGGTGCCGGGACCGCCACTGCAACGCATGCACATGAAACCCGAAGAGATGGACAGGCGGCCCTGGGTGCGCGTGTCTTTGCGCGTTGGGCGACCTCTTTGGAACATGACCGCGTATTTTTTCAACACGCGCCTGATCGATATTTTTCAGTACGCGCTCCTGCTCGCAGGACTCTATATTCTCGACGCGACCTTGCGCTAGCAACGGTTTACGCAACTCCGTTTTGTAATAACACTCGCCAGGCGGATTGCCCGGACTTTCATAAAGCCGCGCCATGTCTCAAGTCGCCATGGTCCGGCCGCTTCACCAAGGAACTTCATGAAACGAGAATTTTTGAACGAACCCTGGCGCAAGATCGCCAGCCGTCGCAGACTTCTTCTCCTGATTCTGGTCCTGACTCCGGCCCTGGTTGCCGCCAGCGTCATGGGTTCGCTCCTCCCGCACCGGGGAACCACCTATCTCGAAGCGAGCATCATCTTTGTCTATTGCGTGCTTTTCATCTGGATCTCGCTCGGTTTCTGGACTGCCCTGGCCGGCTTTTGGACCTTGCTCAAGAAAGACGACCGCTTCGCCGTGACACGCTCGCGCGGGGAACTCGACGCGCCCATCCGCGCTCACGTCAAGACCGCCATCCTCTTCCCCGTCTGCAACGAGGACCCGGAACGGATCATGGCCGGCATCCAGGCCGTCTGGCGCTCCCTGGTCAGGCTTGGCGCGGCGGACAGGTTCGACATTCACATCTTGAGCGATTCGAACGATCCGGACCGCTGGGTGCAGGAACAGGCGGCCTGGAGCAGGCTATGCGAAGACCTCTGTGCGCATGGTCACATTTTCTACCGTCGTCGGCGCGTCAATCTGAAACGCAAAAGCGGCAACGTCGCCGATTTCTGCCGCCGCTACGGCGCCCATTACACCTACATGATCGTTTTTGACGCCGACTCCGTCATGTCCGGGGAAACGCTCATCCGCATGGTGCGCATCATGGAACGCAGGCGGAACGTCGGCATCCTGCAAACAGCTCCGGCCTGCACAGGTCGCGAGACCCTCATTGCCCGCGCCCAGCAGTTCGCCAACCGGGCCTACGGACCCATGTACGCGGCAGGCCTGCACCACTGGTTCCTGGGAGACGCGCAGTTCTGGGGGCACAACGCCATTATCCGGGTCAAGCCCTTCATGAAGCATTGCGCCCTGACACGCTTGCCGGGCAAGCCGCCGCTGGGCGGCGACATCCTTTCCCATGACTTCGTGGAATCCGCCCTCATGCGCCGTGCCGGATACTCGGTCTGGCTGGCCTATGATCTTGAGGGCAGCTACGAGGAAGTTCCACCCAATCTGCTGACGGAACTCAAGCGCGATCGCCGCTGGTGCCAAGGCAACCTGCAGCATCTGCGCCTGGTCTTCACTCGCGGCATCTTTCCCGGCCACCGCGCCCTCTTTCTGAACGGGGTCATGGCGTACGGCTCGGCCCTGCTCTGGTTTCTGTTCCTGGCCCTGGCCACCGCTGCGGCCGTGACCGAGGCCATGGTTCAGCCCGACTACTTCACGCCCTCCAAATCCCTCTTCCCGGTCTGGCCCGTCTGGGATCCTACGCCTGCACTGCTGCTCTTGGCGGGCACGGCCGTGATTCTTTTCCTGCCCAAGGTATGCGCCCTGCTTTTGGCTCTCATCAAAGGGCGCCGCAAACAGTTTGGTGGATTTTTCGCCCTGTGCGGGAGCATCCTGACAGAGGTCATCTTGTCCACCCTGCTGGCCCCGGTGCGCATGCTCTTTCACAGCAAGTACGTCTTCCTGACCCTCATGGGCATGGGCATTGGTTGGGGCACCCAGCAGCGCGACGACGAAGGCACGCGCTTCTGGGACGCGCTGCGCTTCCACGGCGGCGGAACGCTGCTGGGCCTTGTCTGGGGCGTGGCCATGTTTCAGATCAACCGGGTCTTTTTCTGGTGGAGTTCGCCACTGGTCATTTCCCTGCTGCTCTCCATTCCGGTCTCCATGCTCACCAGCCGGGCCGAACTTGGCCGGATTTTCCGCAGCATGCGGATCTTCACGACGCCGGAAGAAGTCCGGTTGCCTCGCGAATACGAGGATATCGGCAGCTACATGCAGAGTATCGCCGAAGACAGAACCAGTTTCGGCATCCCACCCGAGGAGGGATTTCTGAGAGCGTCCGTGGTCCCGAGGGTCAACACCCTGCACCTCAGCCTGCTGCGCGGACCACGCGCCCTGTCTCCGGAAATAGAACTGCGCCGTGACGGTATCCTGGATAAAGCCATGGACAACGGCCCCCAGGCGCTCAGCAAGAAAGAAAAGAAAGAACTCCTGTACGACGGACAGCGTATGAAAAAACTGCATGAACACATCTGGGAACTGCCCCAGGATGTGCTTGAAAAACGCTGGAAAGTCAGACTGGACTAAAGAGAAAGGGACTGATGGGACGTATGGGACTTATAGGACCTATGCGACCTATGAAACCTATACAAGAATAGCCATCCTCACCACATGGGCCCCATAAGTCCTATAGGTCCTACAATTCCTATAACTCTCCCATAGCTCCTATTCTTCAAGCGCCCTTCCGGGCGCACTCCGCAAAAAAAAAGCCCCGGCGAACCGGGGCTTAAAAAAGGGTGGGATTGCCCCAACCTTTAGAAATCACTTAAAACTAGTTAGCACTGGCTTTGAATTCGTCGCGTCTGTTCTTGCCCCAAGCGTCTTCGTTGGAACCCTGAACAGCGGGGTATTCTTCGCCGTAGCTGATGATCTGCAGCTTGGACGAATCAATTCCCAGCAGGACCAGGAATTCATACGCAGCACGGGCTCTGCGCTCGCCAAGAGCCAAGTTGTATTCGTTGGTTCCGCGTTCGTCGCAATGTCCTTCGATCAGCAGGGACAGTGCAGGATTGGCCTTCAACAGCTCGGCCTTATCCGTCAAAACCTGGCGGGATTCCTGAGTCAACTCGTTAGAATCAAAAG
>Ga0265295_1007834_pt1 | contig 12087 bp, 10 predicted proteins | sample Munlansysbiofilm_FD_192503 | JGI IMG/M metagenome (GOLD analysis project Ga0265295, IMG submission 192503) | Leachate microbial communities from a municipal landfill in Southern Ontario, Canada - Methane capture system biofilm | ecosystem: Engineered > Solid waste > Landfill > Unclassified ... | reverse complement strand
ACAAATAAATTTCAATTTCATTATACTACTTAAAATGCTGGATTTCAAATCTGGTTTTTAAGTATGTTCATAAATAGTGATAAATAGAAATCAAATTAGTATTGACTTCCTTTATCTAATTTTTTATTTTAAACTAAACGTGGACTTCATGGTAAAATATTCATAAGGTGATTATGATGAACAAAGAAACGATTAACCAGATAAATATCCATAAAATTGAAATAGAAAAATTAAAAAAATAACTAAGCTACTACATATATGTCATTGAAAGTAAACAATCGTTTGTTCTAGTTGGGCATTTATCCAATATCAGTGAAACGACACTAAAAAAAATAGAAGCAGTTTGTTCAATAGACTCACTAAATGGCATTATTTCTTTCGGTGGATTAAAAGACCCTGTGATTGCTGAGAGATTTAGAAGTCTTGGGTTTAAAGGTCTATGCCTACATATGAATAAAATGGATATCTCCATCAATGAAGCGCAAATAGAGGTGCTTGCTTACGACCATCTTAAACTTATTAATGATCATTTCAAGTTAAACATAAGCGTGTTAATCAATCCCTTGTTAGATGATTCATTTATGCTTTATGAACAAAACTCAAAAGTACTATTTGTCAATCAATTGAAAAATGGATTAGACGAAGAAATGTTTACGCTTTTTGAAAACAGCATTGATGCCATCCTAACGCGTAAAAGTGGACATGTAAACTATATCGACAAGATTCTTCCGATTTTAGGGCAATATGAACATGAAAAAACAGATAAAATCGATTTTCCAAGCGTTTATAAAACAAAAATGAACAGTTATTTAGAAGAAGTAGATCGCTTAAAACATGATTTATCTATCGCCCATGATCGTATTATCACACTTGAAAAAACGCTAATCCACACTCAAGAACATCTATTAAAATGTCCTATCACTAGACTTTTTTTAGAAAATGTTTTGTTAGATGAACTGCGTCTAGGTATAGAAAAACATCCAACTAAAACCAAAAAAAATGGTGCATTACTTATTCAGCTTGATCAGCTGGTTGAAATAAACCGAAAGCACGGAAAAGAAATAGGAGATGAATCCATTCGAAACTTAGCTTATATTATCAGTCAATCTATTCAAGATGATTTGGCTAAACTATATAAGCAAGAAGGACCAGGTATTATTGTTTATTTTGAAGATATATCAGAAGAAAAGCTTTCTAAAAATGCCTTAACCATTAGAAATGCTTTGTTAGATTCAATTGTATTCGTTGAAAAAGTTAGTGTAAGTATCGCTTTATTACATTTTAAAGAGCTTAAATCAATTTCTGATGAATCAATATTTTCCAAAGAGGTTATTCAAACACTAAGAAATAGAATGCGTGTTGCTCAAAAACTAGGTAAATCTCAAATTGTAGACAAGTCAAATGCATTTAGTGTCAAGCAAGCAGATGCAGTTTTAATCGTGGATGAAGACGAAATGAGCCGCAATATGCTGATTAGAATTTTTAAGCGAATTGAACTTGAAGTTGTTTCTGCTCGTTCAGTCGAAGAAGCGATGATAAAAATGAAAGAAAACAACATCTTTTTGATTGTCTCTGAAATTAATCTGTCCAAGATGGATGGATTTACTTTAAAAAGGCTCTTGAACGAGTCAGAATCTTATGCTCAAATTCCTTTTATTATGGTATCGTTCAATAAAACGCCAGAAAATGTGAAAAGGGGGAACCTTCTAAACGTAGATTTAATTTTGGATAAGCCAGTTTTGCCAGAAGAATTACTTGGTCACATTAAACGTTTGAAGGCGAAAATGTCATGACCTCATTTCAAATAACAGTTGTTTCAATAATATTCATCTTGCTTTTGTCGATACTGATTTTATTGATACTGATTGAAAAGTTTAAACAATCAAGACAAAGTCGTAAGAATGATTTGGCTAGGACTTATCTTTTACAAAAATACTTTGATGGTCTTGATGTTAAAAATCCAGTTTCAACACGTTATTTTGTAGATGCTTTTATAGATATTGAAACGCAAATAGTGTTAGAACCAGACATCAGAATCCAAATAATCAATGATTTTAAGCAGTCTAGGTTTATTAGTAATATGCGAAAAAATCTGAAAAGTTTCTATTCATATAAACGGAAAGAAGCCATTCATTATTTGAGCTTATTTAAAGATGAAACCACGATATTAAGACTTAAAAAACAATTTAATAAAGAAAAAGATGCGTCCGTTAGATTTTATTTATTGCATGCTTTAAAGGGACAAATCGATGCCACTTTTTTTAATGATATTTTAAATTCATTAGAAAAGTTTAGTTTACACTATCAACAATGGGTATACGCCTTCTTGAAAAACAATTACAAGGAAATGTCTCAGTATCTAATGGCTTATCACCTGGACCCAAGAGATTCAGTGAAGCATTTATGGCTTTATGTTGCGGCTTACCATTTAAGTGCTGATTTGAAAACATATACGATTCATGCATTTTTAGACAATGATGAGTCTGATGATATCAACTATATGGCGTTATCTGTCATTGAAAAGCAATACCCAGATTTTTTATTGGACTCAACGTATTTAAATCACGAAAATGACTTAATCAAACATGCGGCTATTCGTTGTTACGCATCTAGAATTGATGAAAAGACACTGTTGACCTTGTTAGATGATTTAGATGGTTCAAAGTTTGATTCGACACGAATTCATACACTTTCTCGCATTGTATATGAAAATAAGGCATTCTTAAATATTTTAGTAGAAGAATATGACAAGCGATTCCGGGTGTTTCAAAAACAAGCGGTAGCAAGGGTGCTTTCACATTACATTGACTATCTTGCCTTAAAAATCACTTCTGATCAAAGAAACATCATTCTAAGTATTTTGAATGATTTGGTGGTACTCGGGATTACTGAAGATTTAATTGATTTTATGAATAGCAATAAAGATAATTTTATAGAAAACGCTCTACTCGATGTCATTCGAAATCATGCTTCAGAAAAACGTGAAACACTCGATGATTTTTCAATGTATTTGAATCAGTCAATCTTAACCAAACTGGGAATGATTCAAAAAGCTTTACCTAAGTCTATCAAGGAAAAACAGCCAGTTGAACGCAAAAAGGTGATATTTATTATAACTTGTATGTTGGTTGCTGTCCTTGCATTACCAATGCTATTTTTAATTGAAAACTTCACATTATTAATAAATGATGGGCCATTGATTACACTAGCAGTGATTTCTTTTAATCGCTATTTAGCGTATTATTTTATCACAATCAATACGGTTTATGTGCTGTTGTTGGTCTTTTCAATAAGAGGCACGATCAAGCGTATGTTGTTATGGAAGATTAAGAAGTATCCATTGTTATTTGAAAAGGATTTGTTGCCAAGTATTTCAATCATATCTCCCGCCTACAACGAGGAGAAAAGCATTGTAGAATCAGTCACATCGTTGTTAAATTTAAAATATCCGAATTATGAAGTGATTGTGGTTTCAGACGGCTCGAAAGATAAGACTGTTTCCAAACTCATTGAGCACTTCGAACTAGAGAGAAAACATCCGTTTTTCAAGATGAAAATTAACACTAAACCAATAAGAAGCGTATATGTTTCTAAAAAAATACCGAATTTGATTTTAGTTGATAAGCAAAATGGTGGAAAAGCTGATGCTTTGAATGTTGGTATTAATGTCGCCAAAAATGATTATATATGTGGCATTGACGCGGACTCATTGCTGGAAGAAGATGCCCTTTTGAAACTGATGAGTGTGACTTTAGACAGTGATAAAACGCATATCGCACTTGGGGGAAACATTGTACCTGTTAATGGGGCAACCATTGACAGAGGAAAGGTGGAAAAAGGCGGACTATCTAAAAACTTGATGGTGTCTTTTCAAACATTAGAATATTTAAGAGCTTTTACCACAGGTAGAGTTGGGTTTAGCGAATTAAATAGTTTGTTAATCGTTTCAGGTGCTTTTGGCTTATTTAATCGGTTATCGCTAATTGATACTGGAGGTTATTTAACCATCAGTAGTAGTTTAAAAAAAGATACGGTTGGCGAAGATATGGAACTCGTTGTAAGATTAACTCACGATGCAATTATTAAAAAGAAGCGTTATAAAGTCAGTTTTGTTCATAATGCAAATTGTTATACCGAATTACCTGAACGTTTTAGTTCATTGCTTAAACAAAGAAATCGGTGGCAAAGAGGTCTTTTGGATATTTTGAGTTATCACAGAAAAATGATATTCAACCCTATGTATAAACAGCCAGGTCTCATTGGGTTTTCCTATTATTTTATATTTGAAATGATGGGACCTTTTGTAGAATTATTTGGTTATATTGCGTTATTTACTGGATTGTGGATGGGTATATTAGACAGTGCTTTGGTTATGTTGTTGTTTTTCGCTTCGATTGGATATGGGATATTGGTATCTTTATTAAGTTTATACATATCCGAAAGACAAAACAAATATTATCCTGTTAAAGATATGTTCAAACTAATTTTGCTTGCGATCATTGAGAATTTTGGCTATCGTCAAGTGATGTCGGTTCACAGGGTATTCTCTAGTTTTTCTGCATTAAATGAGAGCGGACAGTGGGGAAGCCAACAACGAACCGGTTTTCAAACGAAACAGTAGTTGCATATTTCATGAAGATAAGGCCTCTTTTTGTTATAATTTATGTAATCGGTACATAAGGAGGAATTCACATGTTACCTTTGGTTTATCAAAAACAACTTGAAAAAAAGTATATCGGACTGTTTGTTCTTTATACAGGGGTTTTCTTATTGATCTATTTTCTTTTAGACAATCTAAATGGCGGTTTATCGAAAATGGCAAACGACTACGGGGTTTACCTAGTGGTTATCAATGTGGGTTTAAACATAATTATGAGTTTGTTTTCTGCGCATATGTTTAACTTATCGAGTGCAATGGTGGCTTTAACAAAAAAAGAGGGTAAGGGCACGTTTATGACCATGTTTTCCGTCTTATTTGGGATTCTTACCTATGGTTGTACATCCTGTGTCATAGCATTTTTCGCGGTGATAGGCATTACATTTTCAGTTGCTGTATTACCGTTGGCGGGATTGCCTTATAAACTGATTTCACTCTCATTGTTGTTGTTGGGGTATGCTTGGTTGTTAAGAGAAATTAAAAACACACAATGCAAGATTAAATAATGTTATAATAATTATAGATAGGGGTGATGCTATGCAACTGTTTTATCAAGTCGATATTAATTTTTCGTCAGCATTTATTTTGTTGTTGGTTGCAGTCGTAGCATTTGCACGATTGAATCGTAAAGATGAACTATCAAAAGCCTATCTTTTTACTGCAATTGTCATTATTTTCCAATTGGTGTTTGAGGCACTAACAGTCCTGTTTGAAGGGTATAATGAGCCTGTTTGGATTTTCATAAGAACCGCACTAAGCTTTACGCTCTTCTTAATTGGTCCGTTTCTATCACTGACATGGTATTTATTACTGAAAAAGATGTTTACGCCTCGGGCTACTTCATCCTTGGCCTCTAAAATCGTGCTTTTTCTGCCACAAGCATCAAATGTCCTATTGGTTTTGTCTACACTGTTTTATAAGACAATCTTCTACATTGATGGTGCGGGTGTTTATCACAGAGGGAACCTATTCTTTTTATCAATGATCTTCAGCTATTATTACTTGGCACTAACGTTTTTGATGATTGTAAGCAATCGTAAACGTGTGGTTAAAGAAGATATAGTCTTGCTTGCTATTGCCTCTTCACTACCCATTATTGGAGGGCTTTTACAAATTGTATTTTATGGGGTATTGTTCATTTGGCCGAGTGTGGCGTTTGCATTAATACTGCTTTATTTATTTTTACAACAGAGAATCATTCACCATGACTTTTTAACAAATGCTTGGACTCGAGAATCGTTTTTTCAGTTTATTAGTCATAATTTAGAGAATTATACCAAAAAACCATTTGGGGTAATTTATTTTGATTTAGATAATTTAAAAACCATCAATGATAAGTATGGTCATAGTAGTGGGGATGATGCGCTTAAGAAAGCGGTTGAAATCGTAAAAAGTAGTTTGGATGAACAAGCCATTGTTGCCAGACTAGGCGGCGACGAATTTGTGAGCATATTTTCAGCAACCTCTCAAACAGATGTACAAAACTGTGTAAACAGAATTCGGTACAATCTTGATCAATGGAATCAACAAAAAGATCTTATGTTTAAAGTTCAATTATCGATAGGTTATGGGTTATTTGAAGAAACTAAAAAGGAGTTTGAAAGTTTCATTAACAAACTAGATTATAAAATGTATCAAGACAAACGTTCAAAAGAAGACAATTAGTCTTCTTTTTTGTTTTAGATAGAAAAAAAGCACACAAAAACTGTGTGCTAAATTTGGTTAAGATAGGCTTCAATAATGGCTTGTGTCCCTAAATCCATCTTGTTTAATTTCGTATAAAGCATTTCAGCGTGTACCAAATTAGGAAGAGTGGTTTTCATTTCATCAAGTGCGAGTCTCAAGTCTTTAATAAAGTGCTTGATATAAAAACCAGGTTTGTAGTCTTTTTTAACCATTTTCACGCCATTGTTCAATGCCTGCCATGAACTTGCACTGCCGCCGTTTATGACTGAAAGCACTTTGTTTAAATCTAAATCATGGTCTTTGGCGAAGGCAAGACTTTCTGCAATGCCAATGATATTAGACGCAATTGTGATTTGATTGGCGAGTTTCATCATTTGACCTGAGCCAGCCTCGCCCATATAAGTAATGGTTTTACCCATGCTTTGAAACAAAGGTAAGACTTTTTCATAGCTTGATAAATCACCACCAACCATTATAGATAAGCTCGCTTCAATCGCGCCTTTGTCTCCACCTGTGACAGGTGCATCCAATATAGACAGTCCAAAGGGTAATGCAGCTTTGTAAAGGTTTTTAGCTAATTTAGGCGAAGATGTCGTCATATCAACCAAAATCGCACCTTTCTTGCACTTAGGCAAAATGGTTTCATATAAATCTTTGACTTCGAAAGGATATCCGACAATTGTGAAAATAACGTCCTTATCTAAAATAGCCTCAATTAAATCCCTTGTGACTTTAATGTCATTCTTAAAAGGTTCGATTTTTGAGTAAGTTCTGTTATACAAAACCACGTCGAACCCGCTCTTTGTTAAGTTTTTAGCCATTGGCAAGCCCATTATACCGCCACCGATAAATCCAATTTTCATCATATCGCCTCCATTACTAGTATACCAAAGTTTGAACACATAAGATAGAAAAGCAGTCTATTATGATATACTATTAACAGCCACACATAATTTAGACTTTACATACGAAAAGAGGGATAAAATGCAAATATATATCGACAAAAACTCACTTAAAGACATCATTTTTGATAAGCTAAAAAAAGTTTTTGGTGAACACGATTTTGTATATGAGCCTAATAAAGACGTCATCATTGCGGTTGTCTCTCCAAATCGAGTTAAAGCATCTTTATTAGATCAAATGCCTAACTTAAAATGGATTCAACTCACAACGGTGGGTTACAATCAAATTGACTTAGAGGACTTAAGGAAAAGAAATATTTGCCTCACTAACGCAAAAGATGTTTATTCAATCACAATTGCTGAAGACATAATCACCAAATTGTTGGTGATTAATCGAAACGTAAAGAAATACATAAAGCAGATGTCAGAAGGCAAGTGGATTGCTTATGACAACGAACATGAACTTTATAACGCGAATATTGGCTTTTTAGGTTCGGGAAGCCTTGCGGTTCATGCCAATGAGAGGCTAAAAGCATTTAAGACGTTTAGTATGTGTTATCGACAAAAACAAGAAAAACATCCAATGTTTGATGAAACGTATTATACAAAAAATGGTCTAATCAGTTTGTTGAAAAAAGCTGATTATGTCATCAATACCTTACCCTTAACAGACTCGACCAAACATCTTTTGAATAAAGAGAGTTTGAGCTATATGAAAAAGGATGCAGTCATCATTAATGTGGGTAGAGGTGAAGTGATAGATCAACAGGCATTAATTGAAGCGTTAGAAAATCACCGTATTAGGGGCGCAGCACTAGACGTGACTACACCAGAACCGTTGCCTAAAGGCTCTAAACTTTGGTATATGGACAATGTTTATATTACACCACACAATGCGCCATCTAGCCCTTATATGTTTAACCGTTTATACAAACTAGTTGAGGAGAATCTCATCAGATATTTTAAGAATGAGTCTCTATTGAATATTGTGAAACTACAGTGAGGTAATCATGGAAGCGTATTTTGATCATTTAGACGAAAAACAAAAAGAAGTCATCAATGACCTTTGTGAATACACCATAAAAAGAACGCAGCTTAATCCAATCATCATGTTGTCAATTCCAACCTTTAAGCTTACTCAAGAGGTTATGGTTGCCATAGATATCACGAAGACTTATCTCGGATTATACACAACAGACCAAGACGTTATCAATGAGGCTAGAAGTCTATTGGAGACTGCTTTGTTTGGGAATTGTACTGTAAAGGTAGATTACAGAGATAAGAATAACATCAAAATCATAAAAATGATCATTGATCAGATTGTTATGAAACACATGACGTTTAACATTGAGTATTTAATCAAGTCGTTGGATGACGAATATGAACATTTTAGAGATTTAGCTTACCAGTACTTACTTGAGGTGCAAAACGAAAATGAACTTAAGCACATAGATTATCGCTTTTTCTTGACTCATGAAAAAAAAGATTATGTGTCTAAAGGCATTGGATTATTATTGAATGCAGTGACAATCGATGAACATCGAAGCTATGACAGTTTATTAATAGACTATTTCAAAGTCTTAGATCATCCACTCATTTCAATTGTATTAGAAGCATTAGAAGGTTTAGGTTGCTGGATACTCTATAAACCTTACTTGAAACAAATGATTAAAACCTATTTAAAAACAGTATCTTTTTCACGATTCAAACCGCATCAAATCGACAAAATCAGAGTCGAAATAGAAAAAATAAAAGGGATATAACATGCAAAAAATAAAAGTAGATAAAGTGACGCCAGAAGGCTATGTGCTTGTAAAATTAGATAAGACTTATATAGTACCAAATTTAATGGAAAACGAAGAAGCTTTCATAGAAGTCACAAAAAAAGGCATTAGAATCGATAAGAGACTATCAAGTCATAAAGACCGAGTTAAAGCAAAATGTCCAATATACGATATATGCGGTGGTTGTCAACTTCAACATTTGAGTTATGATAATCAAATGAAGCTTAAATTTGATCAGGTTAACCATTATTTGACTAAGGAGTCTGTCAAAACAGAACTATTACCTGTGATTAAATCAAATTTACCTTACCACTATAGAAATAAAATACAAATGGTGTTTGGTCTAAACAAAGGAAAGATTGTTGCAGGTTTTTATGAGGAGAACACCCATAAAATAGTGAATGCAGCAGGTTGTGATATCCAAGACGAAGTCGCTAATGAAATCATAAATACAATCAAACTGTTGATGAGAAAACATAAACTCATGCCATATAACGAAGATACCAAAGAAGGTATCATCAGACATGTCATGATTAAAAGAAGTAGAAAAACCAATCAAGTCTTGGTCATCATCGTGACCCCATCGAATGTCTTTCCAGGTAGAGGGAACTTGGTTAAAGATTTGTTGAAAACACACCCATTTATCACTTCAGTCGTGCATAATGTTAATCCGAAAGAAACCTCATATATTTTAGGTGATCAAGAGCGTATTCTTTTTGGCAAGGGCTTTATTGAAGACATATTGCTAGATAAACGATTCTTGATTAGTAGCAAAACATTCTATCAAATTAATAGCGAACAAACCGAAGTGCTTTATCAGCAAGTGATTGATTTCTTAGAACCTAAGAAAACAGATATTATATTAGATGCATATTCTGGAATCGGGACCATTGGCATTATTCTCTCAAAGTATGTGAAAAAGGTCTTGGCCGTTGAAATAAATCCAGAGTCTGTCAATAACGCAAAGAAAAACGCTAACCTTAATAAAGTAACAAACTTTGAAACGATTGCAATGGATGCCAAAGCATACATTGAACATCTAGTAAATGATAATAAAGCACTAGATGCAATCGTAGTTGATCCACCACGAGCTGGATTAGATAAAGCATTTATCGATAGTATTTTGCTAATTAAACCACAAAAAGTGGTTTATGTCTCATGTAATCCAGAAACATTGGCTAGAGACCTAAGACAACTTTCTTATACATATCATATTGTAAAAGTACAGCCAGTCGATATGTTTTCTCAAACTTACCACGTTGAAAACATCGTATTGCTTTCTCTAAAAACGTCATAACAAAGCCATTCATATAATAGAACAAGAAGCATTTATCCCTTAAAAACTGGGTTAAATGCTTCTTTTTTACTTTTTGCCCAATGTGGAAACATATCGAAATCAATATGGAAACATCAAACTATGCTCTAAGCATATATTTTCTTGAGTGTGAGAACATCTATTTCGTAAACAATTATATCACTACAACCCGATATAACATCTTAGCTAAGCCATCAGGTGCGTGATATGTTTCCACAATGATTGGTTCAGTTTTTAAGAACTCAAAACGTCGTTCTTTGAACTCATTGTCTGAATAATTCTTGGTTCCAGCAATACAGTATACGATCTCATTTGGATTGACTGATATCATTTTATAGATGAATGTACTCAAAATCTCAGAATCTAGCTCATCGATGACTAAATTCTTTTTACCTAAAATCTCATTGATTTTATCCATACGTTTTTTGGTGTCGTAATCTTTTCGTGTTCAAGTTCAAGCTTGTTAATCTCAGCAGTTAGAACTTTAAGGCGATCGGAGTATTCTCTATACTTGGTATAAAATATTGATTCTGGAATATCTGGTGTTTTTACTTTTGTATCAATTAGATTGGATAATGCTATTTCGTTTTCGTCTCTTTTTAATGTTAACTTTTCAATGATACTTTCAACATCATCAACCTTGATGGTTGATTTAATAAGACCTATTTAAGGGATAAGTGTACCTATGCAGGAGTATGCCTATTCTATCGGGAGGTCTTTTTTATTTTCTCGGACAAATAATAGGAGGAAATCAAATGAAGGATTTAAAAGAACACATCGATGATGTAAGAAAATGTAGTTACTATTTTAAGAACACAGATTTGTTGCTTCAAGCTTTCACAAGAAAGTCTTATTCAGCTGAATTTGGTGGGGAAAACAATGAGGTTTTAGAGTTCTTAGGCGATCGGGTTTTGGATTTTTATGTGACCAAAGTCATCGCTGAAAGATATGGAGTTTTCAAATCTCAAACGGATACATATGATGAGCAAGAAGATAACGATGAATATTGCATTAAGGCTCATCGAAACGAGCAAAACTTTACTGAACTGAAAAAGGAAATCGTAAGCAATGCGAATCTTGCTAGAAGGATTGAAGAGTTAGGTTTCAAGTCGATGATGTATTTAGGTCAAAGTGATATTGATAATCAAGTATGGAATCAAGAATAGGTTAAAGCTGATTTATTCGAAGCCATTCTCGGTGCCATCGCAATTGACTGTGATTGGGATCCGGATGAGCTCCAAAACTCTGTGGAATTCATGCTTAAAATTGATGATCAATTACATGATGTAGAAGATGGCATGGATGAGCTAAAAGAAAATCTAACACAGGATAATGCAGTCAGCACACTTAAAGAATTGGCTGAAAGTGGCAGATGCTCCATACCACAATATTATATTCCTGATGAACAAGTGTATGATGATGGTGAGTATTGGTGGTCATGCACCTGCTATGTTCGAAGCTGGTCCATACAAAAAACAGCACTCTCTTCATCAAAAAAAGGTGCTAAGAAGTATGCCACTTATCTTGTTCTATGTGATTATTTTGGCATAGAGCCAGAAGATGAATAATTTAAGATAACTGCCTATAAGGTACTTGGATTCCCGTGATATAGAAAAGCTTCCCAGATAACACTAGGTTATGGTAATATTCCGCATACAAGTGCCAATTGGCATTATTTTAAAGCATGACTATATAAAAAGAGTTTTGATTTTAATTTATATTAACAAATTCAAAAATTTTCCT
>Ga0265295_1007831_pt1 | contig 12088 bp, 13 predicted proteins | sample Munlansysbiofilm_FD_192503 | JGI IMG/M metagenome (GOLD analysis project Ga0265295, IMG submission 192503) | Leachate microbial communities from a municipal landfill in Southern Ontario, Canada - Methane capture system biofilm | ecosystem: Engineered > Solid waste > Landfill > Unclassified ... | reverse complement strand
CCGAACTATACAATAAAATCGCTAATTTTACGTACCAACCCATTAAGTAATAGCAATTGATAATAACTGATAGTATGAAACTGATAGCCAAAGTAATATTTGCAGTAATTTTTGTAAGCATTTGCATTGATGGTGTATCGCAAACCGCTCGTTTAAAAAGAGCAAATGCATTTTACGAAGCAGGTGGATATTTTGAGGCTGTGGAACTGTATCGTCGAGATTTGGATAAAGTGCCTAAAGAAGAAATGGGCGTTTATCTTCAGCGTATTGCCGAATGCTACAGGCTAATGGGCGATGCTAGGCAAGCCGAGATTTGGTACTCTAAAGCAATTATGCGCGATGCACCCGATCCTAAAGTTTTTTTCTACTATGCTGAGATGCTAAAAATGGGCGAGAAATACGATGAGGCTATTGAGCAGTATCAAAAATACAAAGAATTAGTGCCTAACGATCCCCTTTCTGCGGTTAGGGTTGAATCGTGTGAACTAGCCAAAAAGTGGAAGGAAACCCCTGCAGGGTATGAGATTGTAAACATGAGGGCTATTAACAGTAAGCAGAGCGATTTTAGTCCAGCTTATGCTTCCGATGACTACACCACACTGCTTTTTACTACTTCACGCGAAGAGGCTACCGGATCAAAAAATCATGCTGGGACAGGCGAAAAATTTACAGACATATACATATCGCAGCGCGATAAGCGTGGTACTTGGAGCAGTCCACGTTCATTAGATGAGAGTATTAATACTCCCGATGATGAGGGTACACCATCTTTAACCGCTGATTTTAAGAAGATGTATTTTACACGCTGTAGAACAAGCAAACGCAATAAGTTGGGTTGTGAGATAATGCTGAGCGAGCGAACTGAGCAAGGGTGGTTATCACCCGTTGCGGTTCCCATTGCAGCCGATAGTATGGTTGTTGCTCACCCATCCATATCGGCAGATGAGTTAACACTTTATTTTGTTAGTAATATCCCTGGTGGTTACGGTGGAAAGGATTTGTGGAAAGTTACCAGAACCACCCCAAGCGATAGCTGGGGGGAGCCTATAAACCTTGGACCAGAGATTAATACTCCAATGAATGAGATGTTTCCATTTATCCATTCCGATGGAACACTATACTTCTCATCCGATGGTCATCCTGGAATGGGAGGTTTAGACATTTTTCGTGCAACACCTTTGGAGGATGGAGATGGATGGAAGGTTGAGAACATGCGCTACCCCATTAATTCACCATCCGATGATTTTGGGATTGCTTTTGAGAAAGAACGTGAAGCGGGTTATTTCTCATCAAGACGCAGAGACTTAGGTGCAAGGGGAGGCGATAACGTTTATCTTTTCTATTTACCCGAGATTTTATTTAACTTAATTGGTGAGGTTCGCGATGATAAATCAGGAGGTTTGTTGGCTGATGCTAATGTGCAACTTGTTGGTAGCGATGGGTTAATTGCTGATACTAAAACAAAGGATGATGGCGCATTCCGCTTTATGCTTAACCCAAATACCGATTATGTTTTGGTTGCATCAAAAACTGGCTACCTAAATGGCCGAGGCAGAGAAACAACTAAGGGAATTACTGAGAGTACTGATTTTGAAATGACTATTAAACTTACCTCTACTGCCCGTCCAATTGAGTTGCCAAATATCTTCTACGATTATGATCGTTGGGAGCTAAGAACAGAATCTATGGCAGCGCTCGACAGGCTAGTTGAGGTACTGAATGAGAACCCAACCATTATAATTGAGTTGGGCGCTCATACCGATAGTCGAGGAACGCTTGATTACAACTACGACCTATCGCAGAAAAGAGCACAGTCGGTTGTAAACTACCTGATAGAAAAAGGAATCCCAACCGAAAGGTTACGTGCAAAAGGTTATGCACAATCGCAGCCTAAGGTTGTTGATGCGCTATTACAACAGCAATATCCATTCCTTGCTAGTGGTGCAAAACTCGATGAGAAATTAATCGATAAGCTAAGTTCCGAAGATCAGAAAGAAACCGTTCATCAAATTAACCGTAGAACTGAGTTCAGAGTGTTGAGCACCGACTATAAGGCACAATAATTCGATACTTTACAGCTAAATGCTACGACTGACCCTCTTGTTTGCACTCCTGGGTTTTGCTTGCTTACCAGGTTATGGCCAGAAAATTTTTCAGGCTGATTTCCCTGAACAAGCCTCTATAAAGATCTTTCCGGTTGACGAGCCAGATCAGGCCGATCTGTGGGTATGTTTTGTTTGGGATGAGAAGGAGTTAACCCGTACAGGCCTTTGGATGGATATGCGGTTTGATTATGAAGCCGACGTAATTGTGTTTTTTGTGGACGATGAGGGCGAATCCGATCTGAAGATATGGTTAGTTGATACCGTAAAGGAGAGCAAATGGCTCAACGAGAGCAAGAAAAGCCTGTTGTCGATTAAGAAAAAAGTTAAACCATAAGCAATTTCTATTCTCAAAAAATGTCCAATAAATTTCGATATTCACAAAGAGGAGTCTCCGCTTCAAAGGAGGATGTTCACGCTGCAATTAGCAATCTCGATAAAGGTCTTTTCCCTAAAGCATTCTGTAAAATTGTGGCCGATTCACTCACCGGTAGCCAAAATCATTGCATTGCTATGCATGCTGATGGCGCCGGAACCAAATCATCTCTTGCATACATGTATTGGCGAGAAACGGGCGACCTTTCAGTATGGAGAGGTATAGCCCAAGATGCGATTGTTATGAATATTGATGATTTGTTGTGTGTTGGGGTTACTGATAATATACTTTTGTCATCCACCATTGGGCGGAATAAGAACCTAATACCAGGAGAGGTAATTGGTGAGATTATTAGAGGCACCGAGGAGTTTTGCCAGAGAATGAGAGAGCTTGGGGTAGGAATTCAGTTGACAGGTGGCGAAACCGCCGATGTTGGCGATTTGGTTCGTACCGTTATTGTCGATTCAACAGTTACTGCACGCTTGCAGCGCTCGGAGGTAATTGATAATGCCAATATTCGTGATGGTGATGTAATTATTGGTTTGAGTTCATATGGTCAGGCAAAATATGAGGATGAGTACAATGGCGGGATGGGAAGCAATGGATTAACCTCGGCGCGCCACGATGTGTTTTCAAATTATTTGGTCAAAAAATATCCCGAGAGCTATGATGCGCTTGTGGATAAGGATTTGATATACTCAGGAAGCTATAAACTAACCGACACTATTGAAGAGGTTGGCGTTACTGCGGGTAAGTTGGTACTAAGCCCCACAAGAACTTATGCTCCTGTAATTAAAGAAATATTATCGAACTACCGCGCTGTAATTCACGGTATGGTTCATTGCTCGGGTGGGGCACAAACTAAGGTGATGAACTTTGTTGATGAACTTATGGTAGTTAAGGATAATCTATTCCCCGTTCCTCCGCTTTTTGATATTATTCAAAAAGAGTCGGGTACAGATTGGGAAGAGATGTACAAAGTATTTAATATGGGCCATCGGTTCGAAATATATGCTTTCCCCGAATATGCTGATGATATTGTGGCAATATCCAAAGAGTTTGGGGTGGATGCTCGTATTATTGGTTCGTGCCATAAGCGCGAAAAGGGCAACAAGCTAATAATAAAGAGCGATAAAGGGGAGTTTGTTTACTAATCTTGTTTTGGCATTAATCCATAGGTTCGTTTAAGCCAATGGTAAAGACTCCATACCGCATAACCACAAATACTGCCCACCAGCCCACCAATCAGCACATCACCAGGATAATGAACGCCTAGGTATATTCTACTGTAGGATACCATGGTTGCCCATAGGATAATCGATAGGAGAAACCATCTTCTTTTGAGCAGAAGGGCTAAAAAAGTAGCAACTCCAAAAGCATTTGCCGCGTGAGAGGATATAAAGCCAAATTTTCCGCCACACCGATTGGCCGCCAGATGAACCATTTCTTTAATATCAGGATTGTGGCATGGACGTAACCTTTCGAAAATATTCTTAAATAGATGTACTGAGATTTGGTCGGCCAAAACAACAACAAAAGCAACCCCAAGCAAAGGCCAAACTAATCGCCATCCAAAGCGTTTGTACATATAGAAAATTATCAGCAAATACAGTGGGATCCAAGTTAACTTGCCCGACAAAAAAATCATAATCGGATCGAAGAACGGAGAATTGAGCCCATTGAGTAATAGGAAAACTTGCGTGTCAAGATTTATTAGCCAGTCTAGCATGATGTTCAATAGCTCTTTTGTTGATACTATTTATTTAGCTCTTCCCAAAGCATATCCTTAAGCTGTGTAATTCCCTCGCCAGTAACCGATGATATAAAGATGTGGCTTACTTTTGGGATCTCTTTTTTTAGCGCTTTTTTAATCTCCTCATCAGCCATATCGCACTTGGTAATTGCCAGTATTCGATGCTTATCTAAAAGTTCGGGGTTGAACTGGGTTAACTCATTCAGCAGCGTTTCGTACTCCTTCTTAATACTTTTGGTATCAACAGAAATCATAAAGAGCAGCATGGAGTTTCGCTCTATGTGCCTAAGGAAACGTATGCCTAACCCTTTGCCCTCGTGAGCACCCTCAATAATTCCGGGTATGTCTGCTACTACAAACGAACGTTGATCGCGGTAGGGAACAATGCCAATATTTGGGACAAGTGTAGTGAAGGCATAATCAGCAATTTTTGGTTTTGCAGCAGTTATGGTGGATAGTAGGGTTGATTTACCAGCATTTGGGAATCCAACCAATCCAACATCGGCCAATATTTTAAGTTCAAGGGTAACCGAAGCCTCCATTCCCTCTTCACCGGGTTGAGCAAACCTAGGGGTTTGCATTGTGGAACTTTTAAAATTCCAGTTCCCCAAACCGCCTCTTCCGCCTTTCATTAATACTATAGTTTGGCCGTGCTCAGTAATTTCGCACAGTTCTTCACCCGTTTCGGAGTTAAGGGCAATAGTACCTAAGGGAACTTCAATGGTTACATCGTTTCCATCGGCGCCGGTGCTACGGCTTTTGCTACCAGACGCTCCATTAGTTGCAAAAATATGACGCTGATACTTGAGGTGAATAAGAGTCCAGAGTTGGTTGTTGCCCTTTATGTAAATATGCCCTCCACGACCACCATCGCCACCATCGGGCCCGCCCTTTGGTATAAACTTCTCTCTACGAAAGTGAGTGCTACCTGGACCACCATTGCCGGAACGGCAAAATATTTTTACGTAATCAACAAAGTTTGATGCTGCCATTTATAACTATCTTCTAGGTGAAAAGTAGAGTACTTTTACTCACTAACTTTTCGGTTTTATGTTGGGTTTTGTATTAGCACCCAATATGCTAATCTTTAAATTCGTTGCGTTGCAACGTTCTTCAGCGTGGTTTTCTTTAGATAAATCCATTTTCTAATTTAAAAATCATAATCTATGATTTTTATTTTTTAAGTTCTACCAACTTGCCAGAGTATAAAGCAACCAACCACAAAGCAATTGCTTGGGGAATAATGCTGTTTGATAAGTAATTACAAGAGCTAACGAGTACTGGAAACTTGTTGACTTATGGTGCTGGTAATTCTCTCAAAAATTTCGTCGATAGTACCCATTCCATTTATGCCAAAGTACTTATTCTGCGTCTTGTAGTAATCTTTAACGATTTTGGTTCTTTCGTTATAGATATTTATTCGATTCTTTATAATCTGGATATTCTGATCGTCGGGGCGTCCGCTAAACGTTCCTCTGTTGGTTAGTCGATTAACTAGCTCGTCATAATCAACCTCAAGGGCCATCATTAGGTTTATGGCTGATCCTTTTTCTTTAAGCATGTCATCGAGTTCACGTGCTTGGAATGTTGTACGGGGAAATCCGTCGAATACAAAGCCGTTGGTTTTGTCGCGGTATTCATCAAGCCTTCGTCCAATGATACCAATTACCAGTTCATCGGGAGCTAGTTCGCCCCTATCCATGTACTTTTTAGCCTCAATGCCTCTTGGAGTTTGCCTCTCGATGGCATTCCGAAGAATGTCACCTGTGGAGAGGTGCATTAAATTGTACTTTTGGATAATATTTTGCGACTGGGTGCCTTTACCTGCTCCTGGAGGTCCAAATAGAACGATGTTAAGCATTTTTGTTGTAGGTTAAATTAACATCATAGCGTTATACTAGGGTGTAAATGTCAGCCAAGTTTCTGCCTAAACCATTGTAGTCTAATCCATAGCCCACAATGAAATCGTTAGGGATTGATTTACCAATATAGTCAATTTTTGCTTTGCCCTTATATGAATCGGGCTTGTAAAGCAGGGTTGCTATTCTAACCTCTTTGGGTTGATATGAACTGAGCGTGGCAATAAGTTTACTTAGGGTTATGCCAGTGTCCACAATATCTTCAAGAATGACAACTATTCTGTTCTTAATGTTTTCTGTGAGTCCAATAAGTTCATGAACTTTACCCGTGGTTGAAGTACCCTCATACGACGAGAGTTTTACGAATGATATCTCACAAGGGAAGTTGAAGTAACGAACGACATCAGCTGTAAAGATAAATGATCCGTTAAGAATGCTAATGAACAGAGGGTTCTCTTCATGTTCCATGTCCTTATTAATGATCTTGGCCATCTCAGCAATATCTTTTTGAATTGCGCTTGCAGGGTAACTGATTGCGAACTCTTTATCCCACAACTTAACGGTTTTCATGCTATAAAATGTTTAAGCAATTGTTTTTTTTAACCAAATTGATACGCTGGCAAAAGTAGTAAAATATAGTGAGGGCATAGAGTTGTTTTTAACGAATAAATACTAAATCCTATTATCTGTGCTTTATTCGCATTTATCTGTTATGTTTTGTGATAATTGCATCGAGTATATTTACCCCATGCTCAATGGCCTCATCTGGGAAATCATAGTCTGGGCTATGTAATTCGGCCGAGTTTTCGCCAATTCCCAGACCAAATATTACCGAAGGCCCTTTTAGGGTAAAGTGGGCAAAGTCCTCAGACCAACGGTTGGGTTTATCCAAGTTAAAAATTAATCTATTTTGCTCTAAACCCACCCCTCTAACCATTTCTATCATTTTGCTATCGCATAGAGCAGCAGGGAAACTATCCGTAATAGAGACTTCTACAGTCAGTTCGTGGGTTGCCCCTATCTCTTGAGCCAACTCAACAGATTTTTTGTACAACACGTTCATGTCCGAATCGGCAACCGACCTAAGTGTAACCATAATCTCTCCATACCCTGGCGATGTGCCAAAGGCAACCTCACCTAGGCGTACATGAATGATTGTAAGAAGAACAAAGTCGGAGAATTTATTATCGTTAGTAAGGTTATGTAATCCCTGAATTATACTTGCTATTGCTAGGGCAGGATTAATACCCATTTCGGGATAGGCTGCATGTGATTCCTTGCCAAACAATTTTAGTATAACCCCTTTTGATGCGGAAGCGAATACATTGTTTGGTAATACTATACTGCCAAGGGGGTATTTGGGCATATTGTGTATGGCAAAAGCATAATCGGGCATAAGGTTTAACTCAGTAAGCCTGTGTATCGATTTTTCTGCACCCTGACCGTTTTCCTCTTCGGGTTGATAAAAAAGGATGACTTTGCCCTTTGTAATGGGATTCTTTCTTATTGATGAAGCCAAACCTGATACAATTGCCATGTGACCATCGTGTCCACATAAATGGGCAACACCAGGTTCGGTTGAACTGTAGGGTTTTGAAATGGCTTCATCTATGGGTAACGCATCCATATCGCATCGGAACAGAGTGGTTGGTCCGGGCTTTAGAGTATTAAATACTGCAGCCATACCTTCGCCGGCAATTCCCGTAAATAGTTCGTCGGGTTTATAACGATTAAGGTAGAAACGGATACGCTTTGCGGTTGCTCGCTCTTTCCCTGATACTTCGGGATTGCGGTGAAGTTCTTGCCTTAGTCGGGTAAGTTCGTCCATATTAACCGGTTTTTCTACCGTAAAAATATAAAAACTTATGCTTCAGTACTCCTCTGCAAACGTTTTTTATTGACATTTTGTTTTATTAGCGTAATTTCGCAACCATCTCAAGCAAACCTTTTGGGCTTGGTTAGTCAAATACATTATTAAGTTTTAACCCTTTTTTTTATGGCTAAGAAATCAGCAACTGTTTACCTTAGTGCAATTGTGGCTATGGTTTTCTGGGCATTCTCCTTTATATGGTATAAAGAGGTTTTGGTGGCATACAAACCTGTTTCGCTAGTACTAATGCGCTTGATCATTTCTAGTGTTTTACTAATTGCAGTAACTGCATCGCTAGGCAGGCTCAATAGAATTAAAAGAAAGGACATCAAAACGTTTATTCTACTTAGCTTCTTATCGCCGTTCCTGTATTTCTTAGGAGAGAGCTATGGAGTTAGCTATATGCCATCAACGTTAGCTGCTGTAATTATTGCAACAATACCTTTGTTCAGTCCAATTGGAGCCTACTACTATCTTAAGGAACGAATCTCGATGATGAACTTTTTGGGCATTATTGTTTCTGTTGTTGGTGTGGGTTTAGTAGTGTTTCATCAGGGGTTTAACCTAACTGATGTGCATCCGCTTGGATTGGCTTTTATGCTGTTGGCAGTAGTTTCGGCTTTGGGCTATTCGCTACTTATTAAAAAATTAGCCAACAAATACAATGTTCTTTCCATTGTGGCATATCAAAATCTAATTGGTGTGTTTTTCTTTTTACCTCTTTTCTTTTTACTTGATTTTAAACAGTTTATTCAGGTGGTACCCACATGGGATGTAATGTTACCGTTGTTGAACCTTGGGGTATTTGCCTCTACCTTTGCTTTCGTGTTTTTTACATATGCCATTAAGCATTTAGGAGTTTCAAAGGCCAATATCTTTACAAATGCTATCCCTGTACTTACCGCTATTCTTGCTTTCTTTATACTGAATGAGGTGATAACTCCTGTTAAAATGGCCGGAATTTTAGTGGTAGTGCTTGGGCTTTTCCTATCTCAACTCCGCAAGGGGATGTTTAAAAGGATGTTTAGGATAAACTGATGTGCATCGATTTCTTTTGAGGTTTTGCTGAAGATAGTTATCATTCATTGTATAGAGATGTTTGAGAATTGACAACTAATTCGATTCCGTTTTTATGACTTCTTTAATTATTCTTATACTAACAAAAACAGGAGTTCCATTAAGGTTTACGGTACGTAAACTTTTAGGGCAAGTGGCTTTATGCTGAAGTTAAGCGGAGATTCTATCGTTACCGGTTCTCCGTCGTAATGCATAACATTTGAGTCGAACTGCACAATGGATATTTCTTTTACCTTAAAGGTTTCAACAAATCTGCTTTTCCCAATCCGCTTTCTGAAAAGTTTTAGACCCAACGATGCTGAGATGTATTTTGGGAAGGGAGATATAATGGTTACATCTAGCATACCATCGGTTATATCTGCGTTGGGTGCAATAAATGCATTGTTGCCATACTGGGCTGCATTGGCAATTGTAATTAAAAAGGCCGCTTTATTAACAACTTGGTTATTAACAGTTATTTTATAACGTTTTGCCTTGTAGTTTAAAAATACGTGAATTGTTGTTTTTATGTAATTAGCAAAACCCCTTCCCTTGCCCTTTGCAAATGAATCACCAACTTGAGCATCAAATCCAACGCCAGCAGTACAGAAAAATGGCTGTTGATTTACCATTCCCACATCAATAAGCGCAATTTTATCTAGATTAATCAGCTTAATGGCGTTCTCAATTATAAAAGGGATTCGCAAATGGCGAGCAAATCCATTACCTGAACCTATTGGGATTACGCCAAAGGTTGCATCAGTATGCAATAGGGCAGATGCAACCTCGTTTACCGTACCATCGCCGCCCATGGCTACAATCTTCTTTATACCTTTTTTAAGGTATTCTTGGGCAATCTCAGTGGCGTGTCTTGCTCTTTGGGTGTGCTCAATTATCGCAATAAACCTTTTGTTATCAAGCGTTTTTTTAATCTTTGCTTCAAGGTTTCTTATAGCTCCTACTCCCGATTTAGGGTTTACGATAAACAATATTTTCTCTCTCTCTTTAACCACAGACAACAAAGAATTTATGTGTGTTTTAAACAAACATCAAAGTTAATTATATTTTCACTACAGGGTTGTTAAATATTCTTATAAGTTAAGCAATGGTTAAACACTTAGTCAAAACATAAAACAAAATTTTCGGAACCCCTATACTAAACGACAGATTTTGTAGTTTTCATAATGTACTTTTGCCAATGCTGTATTAAAGTGTTTAAATAGGATGATAAAAAGAGTTTTCATTATTCTTACAGTGATTTTAGCTTCGCTAATTAACTTGTATGCTCAGGTTGGCGGCGTGAATACCTATGGGTTTTTGAATCTAACAATTACCCCAAGAAGCGCGGCACTTGGAAGCAAAGTTGTAGCCCTCGATGAGCCCGATCAGGGTGTAGCCTTGTTCAATCCAGCGAATCTATCCAGTCAGCTTCACAACCAGCTATCACTGTCGTATGTGTCCTACTACGCTGATATTAAATATGCATTTGTAACATACTCAAGGCATCTCGATGGTATAGGTACATTTGGCATTGGCTTGCAGCACGTGGGTTATGGCGATTTTATTGAAGCCGATGTAGCAGGTCAAATTACTGGAAGTTTTACGGGTTATGATATGGCCTTTCATTTAAGCTATTCGCGCTCCATAGATAGTTTGTTTACTGTAGGTGTAAATATAAAACCCATTTATTCGCATTTGGAACAGTACACCTCTTATGGTATTGCTGCCGATTTTGGTGTTGCATACCATAGTCGCGATGGACTTTCAGCAGCGGGTATTGTTGCCAGAAACGTTGGTACAATGCTTAAGCCATACACTCCCGATACTTGGGAGAGTTTGCCTTTTGAACTATTAGTTGGGGCAAGTCAAAAACTTAAGCATGCACCCTTTAGGTTGGTAGGTACTTTTCAGCAAATTCAAACAACAAGTCTTTTTTACCAACGTGAAGATAAATCCAATTCACTTTTTGACGATGGGCAATCTTCAAAGCCAACACTAATCAATAGGGTTGGTAATGAGATTGTAAGTCACTTGATTTTAGGGGTTGAGTTTGTTCCACTTAAAAACTTCTACATAAGAGGGGGATACAACTTTCAGCGTCGGAATGAGATGAAGATTGAGGAGCGTGCATCTACAGTAGGCTTTAGCTGGGGATTGGGAGTAAAGATAAATAAGTTCTTCATAAACTATAGCCGCGCAACATACCACCTAGCAGGCGGTTCAAATCATTTTTCAATTAGCACCGACCTTGACGATTTCTTTAGGAAAAAGAATTTGTAGGCTAATTCCCTCTTTTTAAATTACCTTTGTAGTGTATTTTAAAGCGCATTAAAGGGCCTTTATTTTTGCAATAAAACAACTATAATTGTGGATAAATTATTGATTACAATAGCCGTTGATGGGTATTCGTCTTGTGGTAAGAGTACTTTTGCCAAAGCAATTGCCCATAGGCTAAGCTATATATATATTGATAGTGGCGCTATGTATAGGGCGGTTACTTTAGCTTGTATTCGCGAGGGCATTGCAACTATCTCTGGGGTAGATAAAGTAAGGTTAACAGAACTTCTCAGGGACATAAAGGTTGGGTTTGTGAATAGTCCAACTGACGATGGATGGTTAACTACCCTTAATGGAGAGGTGGTTGAGCGAGAAATACGTACACTCGAGGTTTCGGGGCTTGTAAGTCCTGTTTCTGCTATCCCAATGGTACGCAATAAGATGACACAGCAACAGCAGGAGATGGGTGAGCATAAAGGAATTGTTATGGATGGAAGAGATATTGGAACCGTGGTATTCCCCAAGGCTGAGCTCAAAATATTTATGACTGCCGATCCTACAATCCGAGCACAGCGGAGGCTAAAGGAGATGGAGAGCAAGGGTGAGAAGGCTACCCTCAAAGAGGTGTTGATGAATATTGAGGAGCGCGATCGTATTGATCGTACCCGCGAAGTTGCTCCATTGCGTCAAGCTGCTGATGCAATAGTACTCGATAATTCACATTTATCGGTTGAGGATCAAATGCAGTGGTTCGACAATATTTATAAAGAGGTTGCCTCCAAATTTATTTAGATT
>Ga0265295_1007828_pt1 | contig 12093 bp, 8 predicted proteins | sample Munlansysbiofilm_FD_192503 | JGI IMG/M metagenome (GOLD analysis project Ga0265295, IMG submission 192503) | Leachate microbial communities from a municipal landfill in Southern Ontario, Canada - Methane capture system biofilm | ecosystem: Engineered > Solid waste > Landfill > Unclassified ... | reverse complement strand
CTCTTAACGAAGACCAAAAGATTTCCGTTGTAAAGCTTGCTCAGAAGCACGGCCTGCCCGGGCTATCTATCGCAGACGACGGAAGTTATGCGGTCGCATACAAATCAGGAGAATTATATGGCAACGAAACGCCAATTACATTCGCAAACAAGGCAAAAGCCTTCGAAGAAGAGTTCGGAATCGGAAGTGGCGAGGGTTTATCGGGAGTTGGAGGAGCAGTGTCTCCGTTCATGCAAGAACTCTGGGCTTTCACCTCTGACGCAGGAAACAATTCAACAGCTACTTACCAACAAGTACGTAGCAGTCTTGCAAAAGCCTCGAGAGAAGTAAGTGTACTACAGCTTAAACATGTAAAACAGATTCCCTAACCGGGAGGGGTTGAGACGTGCATAAACCAGACACCTGGCTGTCTATGAGTTTCTCTCGTAATGACCTCCCTAACCAGGTTATATGATGTAGAATTTAGAATGTAGGATGTATAATTAATGGAGAATTGAGAATTGAGAATGGAGAATTATTGCTACAGCCTAAGCTGATATCTAAGTAGCATTTAGTTCAATTTGCTGTGCGTGGAGGCGGGATTGCAGAGCTTCCAGACTACCTTTTGCGGGTATGCCATAGACATAGAATCCAGCATTCCGGAAATGTACCTGGATGCCGGCTGAGGGGCTCTGCATCCAGGCATCAAGCTCTGAGGCTGCGAAGCGGCCACTGGGAGAGATGATCTCCTGGTTTGATGAACCGCGCCAGAGGAAGCTGCCGGTGCGGTCTTCGAGGAAGGGTCCTGCTACCAGGATATCCACTTTTTCGAGAACCTGGGGAAATTTATTTAGAGCTTCCTGAGCCTCATACCCTGTAAAAAGCATGATTTCTGGCCGGTAGCTGAATCCAGAAATGAGGCGCAAAATGGCCTGGGCCTGAAATAGAGGTTCTCCTCCGCTAAAGGTGATTCTCCTTAGTATGTTTACCGTAGGCTCAATAGCCTGGCGATACTCATCTGTATTCCAGGCCTCCCCGGCAACAAGCTCTTGCAATTTTGGCTCTATACAGCCCGGACAGCGGAAGGGGCAGCCGCTGGTCCACACCAGCAGCCGCTTGCCGGGACCCAGAATATCCTGAGCTACGCCGTTATGGTAAACATAGATAGGGGGTTCTTCAGGACTTTGTGCGGATGGAATCCGGGTCTTGGAGGTAGTTGTCATTGAGGATCTCCCCCGTCCTTAGCACCTGGATAGGACCGAGATCAATGCCATCTTTTTCCAGGCTTCGGACCAGTTTTAAAATACTGGCTTTACAATTTCCACCCTCAGGGATATCAAAGGTAATCTGATGGCCTTGGGGATCCAGGGTGATGGTGACAGGGCTGCCGTTTAAGACACCAGTGAAGGAGCCCCCAGGATCATCAGGGGCAGTGCCCTCTGCGGTAATAATCTTGCCCAGGGCAGCTCTGAGATGCTGATATTGGGCTTGCTGAATTTCGTATGTTTCAATTATTTCTTTGAGCTTGAGTTTAAAATCTTCAAGCTGCCGGATGGTATCCTGATTTTCCGGATTGGCTATAAGGGCCTGTTTATAGAGCTCGATGCGCTCGGCAATGCCGGCATTGATTACATTGGGATAGAGCTCGGCGAGATCATCGAAGAAGCGGGTGTATTGCAGGGCTTTTTGCATTTTACGTTCTTCTTCCACGCGCAATTTTTGTGCCTCGGCTTCAGCCTGCTGAGCCTGTCTGCTTTTTTCTTTCAGGTTTTGGATTTGGCTATCCAGAAATATATTTATTCCTTTCAGACCATTCTGTGCAATACGGGGATTGAACACGCAGTTTAGCTCGGCTTCTTCTATCCACTGTGAGACCCTGGAAACTATGTAATCTGCACTGTTGCCAAACTCTTTTTGGCAGGATTTCAGACGGCTGTGGGCATGAACAAGTTCCAGTGTAACCTGAGCGGTCAATCTTTGGCGCTCTTGCAAGCGACGCTTTTGTAGCTGTTCCTGGCGCTCTCTATTGATTTGCCAGGTAGATTTTTTGGGGCCAGACATAAAATACTCCTTTAGACAAGGCAAAAGCCTTGCATTAATTGTTTGATGATGGCAGGATCGTAGTGATCTGCATCGATCTCGTCCAGGCTTTGGGCAAAATCAGCAAGGGTGGAAGGAGTGGATATTTCATCTGCCTGAGGATTGTATTTGGGATAGTAGATGCTGGCGATGCCACTGTGTTTGCTCACGAACTCGGCAAAGAGTTCGGCAAGCTGGTGTTCTGCCAAAGTTTCACGGAAGATGCTAAGCAGGGCATCCGGCATACAGTAAACCAAAGGCAAGAGCGCTATGTATCTGGCTTCCAGAATATACTTATCTTTTAGGAAAAATCCCAAGGCGTCGGCCAGATATAGCAGGCCATCTTTGAATTCATTTTGGACAAAGGCCGCTTCGGCCATCAAGGCATAAGCCCAGCCCAGGGCAAAAAGATCGTAAGCATGCTCGCCCCGGTGATTTTCTGGCAACATAAAGGTTTTGCCAAAGAGCTGTTCCATCTGTGCAAAGCGCTGTTGTTTGAATAGCAGCAGGAGGCGAATTTGCGCTGAAAAGCCCTTGTGAATTCCCGTGGAATCCGCCTCTGCAAGATAGTCTTCAGCTTCGGGATAGAGCCCGCAAAAGACAGCGTTTTTGGCCAGGTAGTTGTAGAGGCGGTTGTGTTCTGCCGCGGTAAGGATCAGGCTGGAAGATTTGGCCTCAACATCTTTGAGCAGATCGAGGGCCTTTTGGTGCTCACCCCGGCGCGCCATAATTCCAGCAAGGCAGCTCAGGGATTCGAAGCTCTCGGAAAGGTTCAAAAGTTCCCGGATGCCTTTGGCTTTGTTGGCCAGCCATTCGGCTTCGTCGAAGAAGAGATTGTCGTTGAAGCAATTCACACTGCTATTGAGGATTTTAGCATAGTTCTGCTGATCCTGAGGGTCCAATACCGTGAGGGCATCCGCAAAAGAATCCAAGGCCTTCAGATAGTCTCCGCGGGCATATTCTGCTCTGCCTTTGAGATGGTGCAGCAGCAGCAATTCGGAATCGCTCAGCAAACTAAGCGGGTAGGTGGCTTCAAACTCCTGTAGCAGCTTTTGAGGGCGGCTAAAATCCCGAACGTTTTCCAAAAAGCGAATGTACTCGAAATAATAGCGTTTGACAAAATCCGGATGATCTGCCAGGGATTTTGCTGCAGATCTGAAGGCGGTCTCAGTTTCGACAGAGAAAGAAGGCTGGTTTTTCAGCCTGAGCATAAAGCTAAGCAGATCTGCTTCCAGGCGATCGTTTCGGGTGCCCAATTCTGAATATATTGAATTGAGCAGACTGAAGGCATCCACATATTTTTTATCCCGGTAGAGCTCTATCGCGCGCTTGAGGGAAGGGTGAGAGATTTCAGCCTGACTCTGAGTGAGAAAACTTTGCTTGAAATCTGCTTCATGGCTGCTGAGGTATGCTGCGGGATCTTTATCAGCAGAGGGCTGGTAGTCCAATTCTGTGGCAATATAATGCAAGGCTACATTCACAAGAGCAGCGGAAAGGCTGGCAGCATCTGGAACGATGCGCAGAGATCGGAGCCGCTCGAGATCGTTCGAAGCTATGCTCAGAGAAACACTGCTGAGTTGGAGCTTGGGGTATATATCTGCCAAAGCCTTGAGCAGTGCAGCCTTGGTTTCGGAGAGAGCCCTTTGGGAAAGAGGCTGGTTTTGTTCAACTTTGTCGGAGGCAAAAGAAAGCGACAGGATGAAAACATCCACATTGCTAAGCATTTTTGAGCCGTTGAAAGCAGTAGATTGGATCTTGATATTCATTCTTCATTCTCCTCAATGGTCATGAGTTGATAAATATTTCTTACAGCTCCAGTAGCAGATTGGGAAGCTTTGCTGCCATTACCGTAAACGAGGTTGCACAGGATATCGATCAATTCCACTCCGGCATTGTTGTTATTCTTGGCAATATAATTGATATTGAGAGACGGCAATTCCACCGTGGGGTTAAGAGCTGCGGTATATGCTTTGAGGTTGTTGAGGATGGCAGCCCGGAACAGCTCACGAGCCTGCTCTTTGCCCTGTACCTGCAGAATAAGCTCTGACCAGAGATAGTCTGACACTGCTTGTTCTTCGTTCTGGGTAAGCTGCTGGACATAGGAGGCAAGCTCGTATTTGGGGACCTTTTTAATCTTAGCTTCAATCCGGGTTTTTTCGGCCGACAGCACGCTATCCTTGATGGCATGAGCATCCATTACCCTTTTGTAATAGTAGGGCTTTTTTTGCCTGATGCCGGAAAGGATGTTTTGAGGATAGGCATAGTGGAACTTCATGTCATAGAAGATCTGGGGCTCCTTGTCTCCTAAGATCATAGTACTGACCAGGGAAGCTGCCCGATCGATATAGATCTCTTCAAAACTCATACGGGTGGATTCGAATAGTATTTTGGGAGGGAAAATGCGAAGATAGGCCCGGGCTCCGCCGGCCAAAAAAGAGGCTATAATCTGAAAACATTCTTCCAAGGCTGCTTTACTCATCTCATTGGCGTGCAGGTAAGCGAGATTGTGACTGGCTTTGAGAAGCTTGAACTCCATGGTAAGCCGGTTCAAATCAGTTTGCTCCTGCACGTGCAGACCTCCCATCACCAGCCGGAACCTTTCCCGCCCGCTCCAATTTCCGGATTCATCATAAAAATAGTACATTTATACTCCTATACTCAAGTGCTTTCGCTGGGCGAAGCCGGTTTGGCAGAATCTATGATACGCTTGTACTCTGGAGAGCTCACTTTGTTTTTGAATGTGGCCCAGATGGGAATAACTGCAGAAAAGACCTCGTAGATATCTTCGGTAGTGGGGCTTTTATCTTGATCGAAAGCATTTATCTTGGCTTCCATAATGGCTTGTTCGATCTCCGCGCCGGTTCTGTCTTTGGAATATTGTACAAGCTCGCGGATGTTGTAATTTTCGGGGTCAAGCTTGTGTTTTCTGAGCAGGATTTCCAGGATTTCATTTCTTTCGTCTTGATTGGGCGTGCTGACAAAGAACATCTCGTCGAATCTCCCCTTTCGGATGAACTCATCCGGAAGCTTGGTAATATCGTTTGCGGTGGCAATCACGATAACGGTGGATTTCTTTTCCTGCATCCAGGTGAGGAAATTGCCCAAGACCCTGGTGGTGGTTTCATGGCCGCCACTGGCTCCGGCAAAACCTTTTTCGATCTCATCTATCCACAGTATGCAGGGAGAGATTGCCTCAGCAATATTCAGGGCTTCGCGCATATTGCTCTCGGATTGCCCAACATATTGCCCAAATACTCTGCCGATATCAAAGCGTAGCAGAGGCATTTGCCACATACTGGCTGCCGCTTTGGCCGTAAGAGATTTGCCACCCCCGGGTACGCCAAAGATTAGCAGGCCCTTGGGTTCCTGGATGCCCAAGCTACGGGCTTCTTCGGTGAAAGTGCGTTTCCTTTTTTTTAGCCAATCCTTCAGGTAAAGCAGTCCACCCACGGAATCCACAGTGGTAGTGGCATCGTAGTATTCCAGAAGATCGTTGCGTTGAATGATCTGCTTCTTTTGGTCCAGCAAAAAGGGGATGGCCTTTTCGTCCAGCCTGCCATTGCTGATTACCGCTTTGGCAAATGAACTGCGAGACTGATCTGCAGTCAAGCCCAGGGCGGCATCGATGATAAGATCCCTTACCTTGGAATCGCTGCTAAGCCGATCTTCCCAGTGTTGCGCTGCGATAAAGGACATGAGGATTTTCATGAGTTCATCCTTATCCGGCCGGGATCTTCTGATTAAAAGAAAATCATCCTCCAGTTCTACAGGAAGACCATAATGATTGCCCATGGTGATGATGGTTTTTTGAGTGGTGCGAAGCTTTTGCCTGAGTATCTTAAAGTTTCGTATCATGATGGCCAATTGTGCGGGCGGAACTCTTTCATTCATCAGGAATTGGAGATCTTGCAGGATAAATATCGCATTGCCCGCATATTCTGAAATCTCTTTCAGCATACTACTAAGCTCATCTACTGTATTCAGGGGCTTCATAGCCTTCTTGCCTCCCTCCGGAGTGAGATCTACAAAGTGTTCTACCGGGTTCCAGCAGATCAGGCTTTGGTTTAGACCCAAGGCAATGGCTTGTAATTCACGAATTGCCTCAGATTCTTCCGGGGTTTCCAGAAAGATAAGAGTATCCTTGGCTCGAATGGCATCGCAAACTCTGCTCATAGACTCATTCATATCTACCTCTTTATGTCTATTTCATAGTATTTTTTGTGATTTAGGTACACTGAGAAATCCGGCTGGGGTGCAAGGTCTATCCGCCAGGCTTTCTCTATCGGAAGAACAGGGATTTCTATTTTTTCATTATTGGTGTCTAAGCTCCAGGCCTTTTCGCCAGGTTTACAGAGAGTAAGGGGAGCAGGAACGGAATCGATATTCCAGGGCCGGCTCTGGAAATTGGGCTGGGGAATATCGTCTGACTCCGGCAATACTTCCAGCCAAGGTCTCATAGAGGCAAAGGCTTTCAATCTGGCAGGGTCATAGTTTATCTTCTGCAGGCGCAGTTCATAAGTCATAGCCAAGTCAAAATTCTGTGCAGTCAGATTTTCTTTGACCAGCTCTTGCAAAATGCGTAGGCGTTCATCCCTCAACCGGTTCTGGTTGATCCTGGTATCACTGAAGCCATGGCGAATCATCGTCTCAATGGCTGACAACTTCTGTTTGGGAGTGAGAACTGGAGATTTGTACATGCCTATTGCCTCAGCCTTATTATCCGGGTTTACCTTGCGGATCTCGACAATTTGCTGAGCATCGTCACTTAAGGCAGCGTAGATATCAGTGGGCTGCGGTTCTACAAAACCAATGAACTGTGAAGAGCTGCAGGTAGAATTCCCCAGCAAAAACTCAATGATGCTCTGGCGACCCCGACTATCTGTAATGGGGGCTGAGAAAGCAACTTGCTGGCCTACCAAGGGCATAGTGTTGAAAGTTTTACTAAAAGCTGAGATGTGAAAGAAATGCCGGACTCCAGTATCTTCTTGAACAAAGCCAAAGCCTTTATCCGCATGATATTGGCTGATGATTCCACTAAGAACTTGGCTTCGGACAGCTTTATCTGCAAGGTATGACTCGAAAGAATAAGCCTCTTCACAGGAGTTTTCTATCAAAGCGATAGAATAGCCCTGCTTTACGCATTTGATGATATCGCCAGCCTTGGGGGCTTTCCCATACAGCTTTTCATAATCTGTGAGAGGCAGAGTATAGTCCTTTCCTTGTACGCTGACACAAATGCTTTGCTGCTCTTTGGGAAGACCACCTTTATCCGCTGGATCAATAAAGCGCTGCACATCTTTGTATTTAGAGTTTTGCTTCAGAGTAAACATCAGCGTCTCGCCGATTACCGGACTTCTACGGAACTTGCGCCGATAATCGCTGATAAAAAAACTGACTCTGTCATTCGGAGGATCTGCTCTGAGGTTAGCCATTTCCACCGGGCCGGAATTCCTGTTAAGGGTCCAAAACGAGCTTACCTTACCGGTCAATATTTCATTTGAGGCACTTGCAGAATCTTTAAGCTCTGTAATAAAACCATCCAGGATAATGGACTGCTCGATTGAGCCGTAGCTGGAGGGTCTGCACTTGTATCTTTCCTGCCTGCTGACCTGCGTAAGATCAACTGCTGACAAACGCCCAAGCTTATCTTTCCTGAGGCGAAATCCCACCATACGATGCTCATAATCAACAGGAAAATCCACTTTTGAGATATCATACCAGGCAATACCCAAAGGTACTGGATAATTTACCAGAAGAGAAGGCTTGGGTTTATCGCCACGTTTGGGCAGCACAATTGAGCCGAAACATGGCTGCGGAGATTCCGCAAAGATACTGATAACTCCCTTGGTAGGATCGTTATTTACAAAATCAACATAAGCCCAATCCCCGCTTTCATAGCTTGCTGGGAATCTCATAATCCTGGTCTCAGAGTCGTCCTCAAAGACAATCTTGCCCAGGCTTTTTTCCAGATCGGTGATATAGATTTTACCTTTCATCGCTGCCAAAGATATGCACCCCAGATACTATTCATCAATCAAATCCACTTTTTGGATTTCCAGGATTCCCATTCCCATAGCCAATCTGCCTGCTTTAGCATTTCGCGAATGTGGCGCAGAGCTGCTGGCTCGATCTTTGGGGGCCGAAGCTGATGTAGAGCTCCGAGCAGAGAATCAGCACTCAAGGCTGGATTTTGCAACCAGCGGAGTCGGAGCAGAAGCAGATAAACCCCCATAAACTCATATTCGCTCTTTTCTATTTGTGCAAGCAGATCTTCGCCCCGGAGGGGGAAAGTGTGTGCGGCAGATTCTTGCAGGTATTGCCTGCAGACAGCCATTACCTTTGCGATATGCCGATCCTCACTAAAGCAGCTTAGCAGATCCCAGGCCAAAAGCTGATGCAAATATGGTGAATCCAAAGCCAGATAGTCCAGAGCAAATAGTAAGGCGGTCTCAAATTCTTTCCCTTCGTTCAGCCGTTCTGCAAGATAGAGGTAAGTAGAGAATATGCGAGCTATTCTGGCTTGTACCTTAAGGGGAATGAGCAAAATGGGCTCGACACTCTGGAGCAGGGCTGTAGTGAAGCTTTGGGCTTCAGAAGAGCCTGCAGCTGCGCTCTCAGTAAAATCACCAAAACGGAAGCCGAGCCAAAGCAGGAAAATGTAGGTGGTAAAGCCGCTGTTTACTCCATCCTGTTCTGGCAGGAAAGCAAATAAATCCTGCAAGGAAAAGCCTTCCTGCCTGGCATTGAGCAAGGCCCGGTATAGCGGGTTCGAAAGTTGCTCCAAAATACCGGAATCCTGCAAAAGCTCTAAAGCTGGCGCAAGATCGTATTCCAGCATCAGGAAGATTTCATCTGAGATGCGCTCTATGGGTAGGGAGTTAATTCTGAAAGCATGCTCCCTGATGCCCTGCCACAGTCCAGTTTCTATATTTAGCCCCAGAGTGAGCTGAAAACGAAGTGCTCTTAACATCCGCAGAGGATCATCTATAAAGCAGATGGCGGGGTCTCTTACCGCTGAGATGGTGCCAGTTTTAAGATCATTGCATCCTCTGCCGGTGGGATCGATGAGGCTGAGATCTTGCAAACTCAGATAGAGTGAATTGATGGTAAAATCCCGCCCCATGGCGTCTTGCGCCAAAGTGCCAAATTCTGCCTCAATTGTGCGACTATGGCTGGTGATGGTCTGCATGAGCTCCAGGCGGCAATTCTGCATGTTACAGCTAATGATATTGTGATTCTTATACTTTTGCAAAGATGAGCAAAGGCCCCCGGAAAAGAGGTATTCGGATAAGGATACATCTCCTCCGGGGATCTCAATACACAGGTCGTAATCGGTAATCTGTTTGCCCAGCAAAAGGTCTCGCACAGACCCTCCCACCAGATAGGTTTTATCTGCAAAAGGGGTACCGGCAAGAGCCACTCTGAGCTTTTTGATCACCGGGTCGTTTTGGGCTAAATGCACCATTAAAACAGCATCCGCATTCTATCCAATTTTATTGATCTGACTGGGACGTTTGATGATGGGGCGCCGTTCATACTCGTTGTCTCCTTTTTGGCGCTCCGTCTTTCCGTATTCGATCTCCATATAGCGCGTCCTCTCATTTGGAGGCTTGTGCTCGTAATCCAGCATAGCCTTTAGCTCTTTGAGGCGGTCCAACTGCCAGGGATTGTCGATCTGGGTTTTGAGCTCATGATTCAGCAGATCTGTAAAGGCAGAGATGAATGAGCTTTCATCTGCTTCTGTGATGCCCAAAGCAGCCAGATCAGAATAGCGCTTGTTGCGATCTATCAGATTAAGCTTTGCTTTTAGTTGCACAGTTCCCAAACCAAGGGGTTTGCCCATGCCAATTTTATGGCAATAGCCTTGTGGCAGATTGATTACAAAGAGCAAGGCACCCAATTCTGCAGCGCTGAGGTTCATAAAGCGGATTCTCCCCTTGAAGGTAGAGCCCGTATCCAGGGGGTGAATCTTGGTATACTGCTTTTTGGCCTTGTTTACATCCGCAGGATTAGCTATCCAGGCATCATGATCCCGATGCCAGTAGAATTTGTTTCCTGCCAAACGAGCATCCCGAGAATCGTAGTTCTTTATCCCTTCACGATTTCTATTGGTTCTGCCCACCGCCTTGATATCTTTTATATCTTGGGCAATATAGTGTTGAAAAGAGCTTGGCTTTGGTCCGGAGAGAATCTTGGGATGTTGCGCTTCTGGCATCTCCACAGCTTTATTACAGACGGCATCTTCGACGAATACACGGCCAGGGCGAATCTGTTTGCCTTTGATCAAACCGAAAACACTCTCTGCAAGATCGAGATCATTGGCTTTATGTACTTCAGGTCTGAGATCGCCGATGGAATTGTTGTACACCATGCGGAACATACCTGTGTGTCCAAATGCTTTCACTTTGCCCTCATGCATGATGTAAAAGCAGGGACATCCATCTTTTGTTTGATTGAGGAACTTCAGCAAGTCTGTACCCTTACGGGTAGCATCATTTTTATATTCCTGAATTAGAACTTCGGGGACTTCATAGACATTGGCAGTACGCTCAGAAACTACCCAATGCATGTGTTTTCTGGGACTCCATCCCGATAATACCAAAAAACCTGATCGGTAACCAGCCGGAACCGGGCTTTGCATGGACTGAATATCTGAAACGCGGCTGTATCTCAACTTATTTCTGGAGTGTTGATGAGCTTTTTCATGATCGGCCTTGAAGAGAACCTCAACGAATGGATGATCTTCGATATACTTCTGGTATTGTTCACTGGGAATGCGCCCATCTAACATAGCCTTGCTCTTAGGAATTATCTCGTTAATCAGCACCAAATTCTCTTCCGCTCTGTGATAAGATACAGCTTCCTGAATGCAATAGCAATTCCCTCTTTTGCTCAAATATCCGGCACTCACCTTAGGATAATAAGCACCCTCGGTGGACCCCATCATCCTATCGGAATATAGTTTCCTGTATTCTAAGGAAGAATCTCCGAAAGAGCGGTAGTACAGCTTGTGGTCATCTATATAGGTCATCTTGGAATAAGTAGCCACTTCGTAAAGAGTCCGCAGCATACCTCTTAAGGAAGACCCGGGAATACGGTATGCAGCATGGGCAGGGCGGTAGAAGCCACTCAGACTAAGCTTGTAGTCGAGCTCTTCATCCTTATTGCCTTTTCGGGCAAGCTCCTCAAGTTTTTGCATCTGTTCAGCACTATAAGTCTGGCGGATATACAAAGGTGTTTTGGCATCAATCTCCAGATCGAGATATCCATCATAGCCTTTTTGCTGATCAAAATCTGGCAGATCTTCAGCTTTAACGGTGATAAGCTGATCATTTAAGGGAATAAAATTGTAAGGAGCGGAAGCACTATCAAGAACTGGCTTCGGCCCACCTGTATTCCCTCCGCGGTCAAAACCGCGATTTGGAGATCTGTCATAGCTCGGAGCAGGCGAGGCAGATGGTTTGATGGTCTCTTCTCCGATTTTTAGCTCCGTTAATCTTCCGTTCTCAAGCTGATAGGACACCTCGTGGTCTCCTTCTGGGAGCCCCATCAAAATTGACGATTTTGTATAAGCACCCTCTGATATCGACATGATTTTGTGATCTTCACGAGTTAGAACGAGTATCACTCTTTTCTTCTTTTCATTCTTTTTGATATTTAGAGAACCCTTTTGCATTATTCCTCCTCACTATGCTGTTGAATGGACACAAAGCGGTGATCGTGGTAGCTAAGCTGTCCATTGTCCCATTCTTCCAGATAGTTACGGGTAAACACCAGAAGCCTGGATTTTGATAAATCCTGTTTGATCCAGGATGCTGGGACATTTAATTCGAAGCCACGATCTTCTCTGATCGTCCGATATTGATCATTACTGCCGGCAATATAGCTGCCGATCAGGATTTGCGAGGCATCCTTACAATATTCAGATGCTCCTGCCCCATCGCTTCTGTATCTACCACGAAGAGTAGCTGAAGCTTCTCCTGTAAGAGGATCATGGGATCTGTACAAGTACAACTCAGCCTCAGAGAAAAATAT
>Ga0265295_1007826_pt1 | contig 12098 bp, 10 predicted proteins | sample Munlansysbiofilm_FD_192503 | JGI IMG/M metagenome (GOLD analysis project Ga0265295, IMG submission 192503) | Leachate microbial communities from a municipal landfill in Southern Ontario, Canada - Methane capture system biofilm | ecosystem: Engineered > Solid waste > Landfill > Unclassified ... | reverse complement strand
GCTACCTCTAAGAGCAGGTTTTGGATCGTCTGGGTTTTCAAGGTAACTTTTACGCACCATTGGGTACTTGACACGCGATTTATAGATCATATCGGCGGTATTGCCTTGCAAGGAATTTGGAATTTTACTTGTATTGAAAAACGGTTTAGAATCAACAACTTTGCCGTCTTTTAACGTTACTTTCAAAACACCCCAGTGCGTACCCGTAATGACTTCGCCATTTTTAACCAAATCGCTCACATCTTTGGCAAAAAGCGAATAGGTTCCAGACAACTGCGAAAAAACAGGAACGGACGCTAGGGTGGCACCGATTTTTAAAAATCCTCTTCGATTGATTGTTTCTTGCATAACGTTCTCCTCTTACTTTTTCATATCGCTGGCATTTTTTTGCAAATACTGAGTTACTAACCACACATCATCTTTTTGAATCGGCGTTCGATCTAGCATCGAGCGAAACGTGGATGGCCATTGATTGGCGGTAAAGTGATCGACGGCATTGAGCGTATGGCACATGGAGCAATTGTCCGAATAGAGTTTTGAGGCTCTCTCCATCATGGGTTCAACACTTTTTTCATAATCGCCTTGTGTCGTATATGCCTCTGTGGTAACGATATTCCATTGATCTTTACTCTCCAAAACTTTCGTTACGGGCGTGATATTTTTAGCGAAAGCTAAAGAGAAGATACGCGCTTTATCGGTAAAATAAATCACGTTGGGCGTAGCTTTGTTTTGATACCCCGTGATTTTAAATTTGATTCGATCGCCTTCTTGCGAAAGAATTTCGACCGCGTTAGTAGGGAGAAGCTTCCCCACGACTTTTCCGGATGTCGCGTCTAAATAAACGGGCTTTTCTTTAACGAAGTAGACGACATCGTTTGAAAAAAGCGCGCTTGACGCCAAGACGATACCCGCGATTTGTTTCCACATACAATACCTCCGTAGTCACTAAAATATTTGAAATCTAAGAAGGAGTATAAGCGATAAAAAAGGGGATTTGATGGAAAAAAAATGGCGAAAAAACGGCGTTTAGAGCGGTAAATGCAGTTTGATCGAAAAGAGTGCTCCTTGATCGGTGTTTTCGACGTTGACGTAGCCTTGCATGTTGTTCTCGATAATCGCTTTGGTCATATAAAGCCCGATTCCCGTCCCCTGTTTGGCGTGTTTGGTCGTAAAATAGGGCTCAAAAATACGATCGATATTTTCAGGTGCGATGCCTCCTCCGTTATCTTCGATACGGATGATCGTAAAGTGCTTACCCGTTTTGATATTGATGCGAATGGAAGGCTCTAAAACGCGGCGTTCGATTAAGACGTCTTTTGCGTTGGATAAAATATTTAAAACGGCATGGGCAAATTCGTTGGGATAGCCGATAATCAAACTGTCTTTGGCGGCGTAATCGTAGCTGAGCGTGATGTTATGGTATTTGAGCGAAGCATTGATGATGGAGATGGCGTTATTGCATGCCTCCATGACGCTAAAGCGTTCTTTGTTTTTGGAAGGTTGAAAGAAGTTTTGAAAATCGTAAATCGTATTGGACATGTGTTCGGTGACGTCGCAACACGTCTGGATGTACTTGAAAAGGTCTTCCTGACGTAAGGTGTCGTAACGCGCAACGGCTTCGACTTCCATCAAAATAGCGTTGATTTCACTGATGGGCTGACGCCACTGATGAGCGATATTGCCAAGCATATTGCCCATAGCGGCAAGTTTAGATTGTTGGACTAAAAGCTTTTCTTGGTCGCTTCGTTGTTTGATCTCTTCTTGGATTTTTTGCTCCAAACTGTCCATCATTTCGTTCATCACGTCTTTAAGTGCGTTGAGTTCGTGGTAATTGGAACTTAAACTCAAGCGCTGTCCAAATTTTCCTTCTTTGAGATGATTGACCGTTTGCGTCGCTTCTTGAATCAACAATCGATCTTGATTGAGTCTCTCTTGCACGCCTGCGACATGTTGGTTGATCGTTTGTGCCATTTTCCCGAGTTCGTCGTTATGATTGAGTGTGATAAAAACCTGCTCGTCCGTTTTGGCGGGATTTTTCAAATAGGTAAAAAACCGTTGCAGTCCGTGTTGCACTTTTTCGATCGACTCAACGATTTGCTTGACGATGACCGAGTCAAATAAGAAGCTGATAACGGCAATTAAGAAGAAACCTGCGATGAGATAATAATGGCTTTGAATCACGTTTTTTTCGGCATTGGAAAAGGTCGATTGCGAATCTTCCAAGCGTTGTTCCTGTAATGCTTTTAGCGAGTCGATCAAGGTATAAAAAGCATCTCTTTCTTCAGAAACCGCATTCATAAACGAGCCTTCGTCAAAGCTTTGCAGAGCGTAAGCGCGTGTCGTGAGCAAAAGCTCTTTGTAGCGTTCCCATTGCTCGGCTATCGGTTCGGGTGCTTGTTCTATCATCGTTTCAAGTTTTTCAAAAATGGGCATTAGCTTTTGATCCGCACGTTTTTTATAATCGTCGTTGGGCGACATAACCAGCGTAAGCATCGTTTCGCGCAATATGAAGAGCGGTTCGATGTAGTTGCTTTGCAGATTTTGAACTTTTTTGAAGTCGGTAAAGACGTGATGAAGGTTGGCAAAGCCTCGTTGATTGATATTCATTGAAAGAAGTGCGAGCGATAAAAGCGACACAAAAGCGATAATGCCTAAAATGAGAAATTTAGTGCGGATGCTGAGATTATTCATTCGGTAAGACCTTTGTCGGTAAACGGTAATGCAAACGCTCTTGCGGCAGAGGTGCCGAGCGAATCGACCAATGATAGGGTGTGAGTTTGGCTTCCCAAAGACGCATAATCGCCACGCTTGATGGGGTAAAATCGACTTCTTTATTGATGCCGACGACCATATTGGGAGATGGAATACTTAACATGTAAGCCTTTTCATACACGTGTCGTAAGATAGTATCCATTAAAGGTAGAAAGCGAGAATCGCTGCTTTCAAGCGTAAAAAGTCTTTGCATATACGTATCAAGCACGTCGTCTTTATCGATAGAACACCATTGGTTAGGGGTATACAGGGTAAAGAGACTCGACCAAGGATGTCCGTACCAATCCTCGTTTCCCCACAATAACAGATCCCAATCGTACCGATGTTCTCGATTGGTCAAGAGTTGCTTGAAAACGTATTTCTCATCGCTCGTAATATCGTAGCTTAAAGTAACGCCATAACGTTTAAGTTGGTATTCGATCCCTTTGCAGATGGATAAAAAGCGATCTTGCGTGACGACTTTGAGATGAACCCCGTTTAAAATACCGGTGATCTCTTCGTCACTCATTCTAGCGGGCGGATGTTGGATATACGCTTGCGAAAAGGTTTTTGCGGCATACATATTTGCCGAGATCGGAAAAGGCGAAAGAACACCTTCCCCTTTATAGGCAAACTTAACGAGTTTCTCTTGATTTAAGGCTTCGTTGAGAGCTTGACGTATGCGAAGGTCGTGCAAGGGCGTTTTGGGGTTCATCAGGTTCATATGAAAACTAAGCGTCGTCGTTGAAGGCAGTGTGTATAATTTTGCGTATTTTGAATTAACGATCTCGGTTTTTTTATTCAGCGGGATAAAGGCAATATCGATTTTACCTTCGCTATTGCTTAACGCATCGATAACGCGATCGATGGGCATACGCGTGTGAATCGTTAAGGTTTGAATATAGGGTTGCGATTTTTCAAAATAGTAAGGATTGGCTTTTAAAACGACCGTATCGCTTTGGGATAAGCCCGTCGCATGACCTTGCGTTAAAATATACGGCCCCGCACCGAAAGGTCCTACCAGTGTCGTATTTTCTGCGGTAATGCTTTTCGACCATTGATGGTGTCGATAATACTCTTTGGTGTAGAAATTGATGCGCGCAAGATCATGAAAAAGCATACCGTAGGGTGCGTACAGATGAATACGAATACGGTATTCGTCTAGTTTTTCAACGGATTTGAGTTTACGATGAATGTCGGTGTAAGTAAAAGCACCTTGTAAAAAATGATGAAAATTTTCAACGACGGCATCGGCGTTTAAAGGCGTTCCGTCTTGAAATTTCACGTCGTCTCTGAGCCAAAAGTCATAGGTCAGATCATCTTTTTTTTCATGTTTATAGGCAATAAAATACTCCCATCCGCGTTTAGAATCGTCGAGTCTTACCAGTGTTCCGTTGATTAAACGCATAATATACGCGTAGGGCAAAGAGGGAATATAGACATGTAAATGCGAATTGGGATCGCGATACGCAAGGCTTATCTTCGCCGCATCGTCCGTTTCGTATGATTCGGAGGCGTACATGTAAGAGGGTATCAGCCCTAAAAGAAACCATATAAAACTCTTGACAAATATACTATTCAAGTTTGTATCCGATCCCCGAAAGATTGACGATAATGTCTTTGGGAAGCTTATTGCGTAGGTTTCTCACCAGTGAACGAATAGCATCGTCGGTCATCACCGCATCGCCCCAAACGTAGGTTTGAAACTCTTCGTAGGTGACGATACGGTGTTGGTTGTGAAATAAAAGCTCTAAAAATAAAATCTCTTTCTTGGTAAGCGTGATACTTTTATTTTCGTAAGTCAAAAGTTTCTGATTCCAATCGTAACCGTATCCTTGAGGCAAATCGTGACGGTCGTTGCTTTTGCCTAGTTTTGCACAGCATTGTTGCAAAATAGAGAGCATTTTTTCAAAGCGAATGGGTTTAATCACGTAATGTTCGATGTGCATGTTAATCAAAGGTAACAGGTATTCTTGGCTCGTGTATGCCGTTAAAACAACGATACACGTAGCCATCTCTTTTTGACGAATCGTCGTAATCAACTCCACGCCGTTCATAATCGGCATTTCAAGATCGGTCATAATAATATCGGGAGAAAACGTTTTGAGTATTTCCAACGCCTCTTGCCCGTTGGAAGCTTCTTTGATCTCATGAACGATATAGCCTAAAGCGTTAACGATATGTTTACGTATGTTTTCTTCGTCTTCGACAAATAAAATATTTAAATGTTTTAGCGGATTGGGCGTCATGAAAAACCTTTACTCTAACAATGAGATTATATACCATTGAAAGCATATTATGCGGAGTGAGAAGTAAGAGAAGAAGACTTCGGTAACGCACCTGAAAAAGAGGAGAGGGCATGAAGCCGCTCTCCTTTAAAGCGTTAGAATTTATAATTGGCTCTAAAACGATACTCTTCAGACGTGACGTTGGTATTGACGCCTGCGGCGTTACGTTTGTCATTGTCCTCTTTTTCATATTGTAAAGAGAGGCTAAAGCCTTTTAATGCGCCTTCAAATGCGTAGGTAAGGTCGCATGCGGTATTTTTCCAATCGCCGCTGGTTTGCGCGATACCTTGCGTATAACCTTGGTCGTTATCCGCATACAAGACAAACGCGCTTAAACCCGTAACGCCGATTTTGCTAAAATCGTATGAGATTTTACCCATATACGAATCCGTATCGCGAGCGTACGTATGCGCCGAAGTCAAGATACTTCCGGTATAGGTACTATCCGCACCGTTGCCGACACCCGCAATTAAGTCGTCGCTTTTATCCGAAGTTGCCGCGGCAACGCTGATACCGAATCCCGCAAGGTCGATGATGCTAACACGCCCGCCGAAATAGCTACCTTCTAAGTTGAGGTTATCAAGCGCGGAGTCGGTACGAGACGTACGATACATTGCATCAAATCCTAATTTAAAACCGTTAAGCGGAAGAACGTAGTTCGCCTCGGCATGGTAAAGGCTTACATCGCCTAAATGCGCAACGTCGTTCGCCAATGCGTATTGAGCACTCAACGTCAGTCCCGTAATCGATTTGTTAATCACTCCGGCACTGTAAGCATCGTCGATAAACGCTTTGCTCACGCTTCCGCCTTTACCGACGGAAAGGGCATAGGTTTTGGTAAAGTCGCCGATGTCTCCGACGTCGTTAGCGTCTGCTAGCGTGCTAGTTCTGCCTTGAAATTTATTGACGTAAGCGGCAATCAACGTGGTTGAAGGAAGATCCGTATTGGTCAAGACGGCACCTTGGAAAGCTTCTTTGACGATACGTGAGCCGCTGCCGCTTACCAACGGCGTAGAGATAAATTGGCGACCGATTTTAAGGTCGGTTTTTCCCAACGTATAGCCGATATAGGCTTCCGATAACATCGCACCCGATCCGTACATGTCGCCTTTGAAAAGCTCTTTAGCGTCATGATCGGCGTAAGGAGCGTAATTGGATTGCATCGTTGCTCCAAGGCGGAATCCGTAGAACGTGTCCGTGACGTAGTTCAAAACGACGGCGGTATTGAAAATATCTTGATGCGACGTCGTGCCGTTATCCCTGTCGAAATACCATGCACGAAGCTCTCCGCCTGCTTTGCCGTTTTTAAACGCATCGGCAAGCGTATCGGCGGCACAAAGAGAGGAGACTAATCCCATAGCCATGAGGGCAACCAAACTGTATTTGGCACTTTTCATAAAACACACTCCTTAAAGTAAAATGAATGACGAAGGTAATATACAGAAAAAAAATGATGAAAAAATGTAGAACACACTTTCTCGATCTACTCTTTACATGTAAGGCAGATACGCTTGATACGAGCATCGTTTTTTGAAATGAATGCATATCAAAAACGTACGGTAGTTTAAAGTGCCAAAGGGATTTTAAAACGATTTTTTTAAGCTCATTAATATAAGGTACGTCACGATGACACGTAGGAAAACGATCTCCTCTCTTTGACTTTTTTTACGATCTGCGTCAAATTTTTTATGCGTTTTTTTTTCTACGGAACACTCTATGCAATATCTCGTTCGAACAAAAACTCACACAAGGAGAACACAATGTCAGAGCTTCGTCAAATTGCCTTCTACGGCAAAGGTGGTATCGGTAAATCTACCACTTCACAAAATACACTTGCCGCAATGGCACACTACTTCGGTAAAAAAATTCTTATCGTCGGATGTGATCCTAAAGCGGATTCAACACGTCTTATCTTGCATGAAAAAGCACAATGTACGATTATGCAATTAGCATCAGAGGTCGGCACGGTTGAGGATTTGGAGCTCGAAGACGTATGTAAACCGGGTGCGGCAGAATTTCACCCCGATGATACGACGATTACGGAAGGTTACATTATGTGTACGGAATCTGGCGGTCCAGAGCCGGGAGTCGGTTGTGCAGGTCGCGGTGTTATCACGGCTATTAACTTTTTGGAAGAAGAGGGTGCTTACGACGAAGAACTCGATTTCGTTTCTTACGACGTACTCGGCGACGTTGTTTGCGGCGGATTTGCGATGCCTATTCGTGAAGGTAAAGCACAAGAGATCTACATCGTTATGTCAGGTGAAATGATGGCGATGTATGCGGCGAACAACATCTCTAAAGGTATTTTAAAATATGCCAACACCGGCGGCGTAAGACTTGCAGGACTTATTTGTAACGCTCGTATGACGGATCGTGAATATGACTTAGCCAAACACTTGGCAGAGCAAATCGGAACCCAAATGATTCACTTCGTACCACGAAGTAACCACGTACAACGTGCAGAGCTTCGCCGTATGACGGTCGTTGAATTTGCCGACAAATCCGACCAAGCGTTCGAGTACAGAGAATTGGCTCGTAAAATTATCGCCAACGATCTTAAAGTCATCCCTAAACCGCTTGAGATGGACGATCTTGAAGCCCTCTTGATGGAATTCGGTTTGGAAGAAGAAGTCGAAGCAGACGCTATCGGCAAAAAAGCATCAGCTTAATAACCGAAGAAAACTCTGCCAACATCGTTGGCAAGCTTTAGTGCCCCAGTGGCAAACGTAGTCAAAAGAGCTTTGCCCTTTTGACGTTATAAAAAAATAAAAAGAGGAGCACATTATGTTTATTTGCGGATACCACTTCCCTGCCTCTATGGGAAATAAAATTAGTCATGAGCAAGTTGTTGAAAGAGTTACGGCTGAAGCGGGCGATCTTTCAGATGTTAGCTATGCCGTTCTTATCTCTGAAAACCGTGACGGTGTCAAACAAGAAGACCTTAAAGTTGAAAAAGGTTCTTTCCTTTTTACGGCACTTGCAGACTATTATAAAAAGTCTGACATTGAAGGCGAATATAAAATGGTTTATTACACCAACAAATATCAAATGAGTGAAGTTTCAAAAGCGGTCGACGGCGAAAAAACGGCGGCTGTTTGTAAAAAACTCGACGATATGCTTCTTTATAGAGTTAAAGTCGCTTAATCGCGATAGCTCTCAAATCAGTTAAAGGAAAGAGCCATGACGACAGAAACATTGCTAAGCCAGCAACAAGCCGTAATCGCGGAAGTGCTTGAAGCCTATCCGGATAAAGCAAAAAAAAGTAGAGCCAAACACTTGGGCGTTGATACGCCCGATGGTGTTAAAGGTGCATGCGATAGTACCAAAAGCAACAAACAAACGATTCCGGGCGTCATGTCTCAGCGCGGCTGTGCGTACGCGGGAAGTAAAGGCGTCGTTTGGGGACCGATTAAAGATATGGTTCATATTAGCCACGGTCCTATCGGTTGCGGTCAATACTCTCGAGCGGGTAGAAGAAACTATTATATCGGAACGACGGGTGTCGATACCTATGTTACGATGAACTTTTCAACCGATTATCAAGAAAAAGACATCGTTTTCGGCGGCGACAAAAAACTCAAAGCGGCACTTGCTGAGATCGACGAGCTTTTCCCTTTGAATAACGGTATTTCGATTCAAAGCGAATGTCCTATCGGTTTGATCGGCGACGATATTCAAGCGGTTGCCAAAGCGTATAAAAAAGAGACGGGAAAACCGACCGTTGCGGTATCGTGCGAAGGTTTCCGCGGCGTTTCGCAAAGTTTGGGTCACCATATCGCCAACGATATGATCCGTGATGAGGTTTTACCGGACGGTTCGTATCGCAAAGATTTTGAAAGTACGCCTTACGACGTTGCGATTGTCGGCGACTATAACATCGGCGGCGACGCATGGAGTTCACGTATTTTACTCGAAGAGATAGGACTTCGCGTCATCGCTCAATGGAGCGGCGATGCAACCTATAAAGAGATGACGACCGCTCCCAAAGCGAAAATCAACTTGCTTCACTGCTACCGAAGTATGAACTACGTCGTACGTCATATGGAGCAAGAGTTCGGCGTGCCTTGGATGGAGTATAACTTCTTCGGTCCTTCTAAAACGACGGAGAGTTTACGCAAAATCGCCGCTTTCTTCGACGAGAGCATTCAAGCCAAAACCGAAGCGGTTATCGCAAAATATACGGCAATGACCGATGCGGTCATCGCCAAATACCGCCCGAAATTAGAGGGTAAAAAAGTCATGCTTTACGTGGGCGGACTTCGTCCTCGTCACGTTATCGGCGCGTATGAAGACCTCGGTATGCAAGTCATCGGTACGGGCTACGAATTTGCGCACGGCGACGACTATAAACGTACCAAAGACGAGCTTGCGGGTTCAACCCTTATTTACGATGACGTCAACGAATACGAACTTGAGGCGTTTGTTAAAAAACTCAAACCCGATTTAGTGGCAAGCGGCGTTAAAGAAAAATACGTTTTCCAAAAAATGGGTTTACCGTTTAGACAAATGCACTCTTGGGATTACAGCGGTCCGTACCACGGATACGACGCATTCGCGATTTTCGCAAAAGACATGGACTTGGCTATGAATTCTCCGGTATGGGGATACACCAAAGCGCCATGGGAATCAAAGTAAGGAGGGCATCATGCAAGACGTAGAAAACATTGTCAACGGACAAAAACTTTTTTTGAAACCCGAATACCAAGAGGTTTTTAAAAATAAAAAGCAATTTGAAGGTCACGCAGGTGCTACCAATCCCGAAAAAGTCAAAGACGTCGCAAAGTGGATGACATCATGGGAGTACCGTGAGAAAAACTTGGCAAGGGAACACATCACGATCAACCCCGCCAAAGCGTGTCAACCTTTAGGTGCTGTTATGGCAGCCCTCGGTTTTGAAAACACGATGCCTTACGTTCACGGAAGTCACGGATGCGTTGCGTACTTTAGAAGTTACTTTACCCGTCACTTTAAAGAACCGACTCCGTGTGTTTCTGACTCCATGAGTGAAAGTGCGGCGGTTTTCGGCGGTTTGGCCAATATGAAAGAGGGTTTACGAAACTGTAAAGCCCTTTACAAACCTGAAATGATCGCGGTTTCGACGACATGTATGGCGGAAGTTATCGGCGACGACTTGGATGCGTTTGTCAAAGGTGCGCGCGGCGAAGCTGAAGGCGAACTCGATACGACCTATATTCCAGCGGCACATACGCCTTCTTTCAAAGGTAGCCACATTACGGGTTACGACAATATGATGGAAGCGATCTTAAAAACACTCACTCCAGAGGGTGACGTAGCAAAAGACGAAGAGCGCATCAACATCATCCCCGGTTTTGAGACGTATTTAGGAAGCCTTAAAGAAGTCAAAAAAATCGCTTCGATGTTTAGCGACAAGATCGTTATGTTAGGCGATCACGAAGAGCAATGGAACACCGGTGCGGGCGAGTACAAACTCTATGCGGGCGGTACGCCGATCGAAGTAGCTAAAAGTGCCAAAGGAGCTAAAGCGACGATTAGCTTGCAAAAGTATACGACGCCGACAACGGGCAAGTTTATTAAAAACGAATGGAAACAAGAATACGTGACATGTAACCCGATCGGTCTTAACGGAACCGACGCGTTTGTCATGAAGCTTAGCGAATTGACGGGCAAACCCGTTCCCGCTGAACTTGCAAAACTTCGTGCTCAATTGGTCGATGCGATGCAAGATTCGTATCCGTATATGCACGGTAAAAAATTCGCCATCTGGGGCGATCCTGACTTTTTGCTAGGCGTTGTTTCTTTCTTGGTTGAAATGGGTGCCGTTCCCGTACATGTACTTTGCCACAACGCTCCGCGTAAGGGTTGGGAAAAAGAGATGCAGGCTATTCTTGATAAATGTACGTTTAAAGAGGATTGCCATATTTGGATGGGAAAAGACTTGTGGGCACTTAGAAGCTTATTGTTCACCGAGCCGGTTGATTTTATGATCGGTAACGTCTACGGTAAAGAGCTTTACAGAGATACGAAGATTCCTTTGATTCGTATCGGTTTCCCGATTTTCGATAGACATCACCTTCACCGATATTCAATTAGCGGATATGAAGGATGTTTAAACCTTTTAACATGGATTACCAACGCCGTGTTAGATCATTTGGATGAAGAGACGAAAGATATCGCTCAAACCGATTATTTCTTCGACTGCGTACGCTAAAACGTTGAGGGCTTCGGCTCTCAACTTACTTTCCTCCTCCTTTGCCGCCGCCGTGACCGCCGTTGCCGTTTCCGTTTCCATTTCCATTTCCATTTCCATTGCCGCTTCCCGAACTTCCCCCGCCGTTTGTATTTCCGTTGCCCGAAACCGTGCTTGTCGATTCGTTTTTTCCCGTTAACGTATTGACATGGTGTTCTTGCAAAGCTTGCATCGCTAAGGCGCGTTTTGCTTGATTTTCATCGGCACTGCGTTCTTTGATCGCTTGAATGTAGCGGTGGCGGTATTGTCTGGGGGCATTGTTCATTTTCGTCGTCAAATCGTCGATCGTGGACGTATTTTGAATCTCTTGATCGATGACGTCTTCGGCGTAGAGGCAAACGGCGAAGCTTAGCCCTAAGAAGAAACGCTTCACAAGGACTCCTTCACGCCAAACGTAAGACGGATGCACGTACCTTTTTGCGGCGTGCTTTGCAGTTCGATATCGATCTCTAAAAGTCGGCATAAAGAGTGCACGATATGAAGCCCGAGTCCGAGTCCTTTGTTTTGCTCTTTATAGTAACGCTCGAAAACGCGTTTCGTATCGCGAATGCCGATGCCCGTATCGCAAATGCTCACGGTGTTTTCACGGTTGCACAGTTCGACCGAGCCGTTTTTTCGGTTGTATTTACATGCATTGGAGATCAGATTGTCGAAAATGCGTGCCACCGCGTCTTCATCGCTGATGAGCGTGTAGGCGTGGGTTTGAAAGACGAAGTTCAAGTGCGGATAGAGCTTTTGATAGGGTTTGGCTCTGGTGTGCAAAAGCTTTTCCAAATCGATTTCGTTTTTTTGGGCAATAAATCCTTTTTGGAGCGATTCTAAATTGC
>Ga0265295_1007825_pt1 | contig 12100 bp, 9 predicted proteins | sample Munlansysbiofilm_FD_192503 | JGI IMG/M metagenome (GOLD analysis project Ga0265295, IMG submission 192503) | Leachate microbial communities from a municipal landfill in Southern Ontario, Canada - Methane capture system biofilm | ecosystem: Engineered > Solid waste > Landfill > Unclassified ... | reverse complement strand
CATGGCGGATGCAGCCCAAACCGGCATAACAAGGCGCATGACGCTGGCCGCCAGCCTGATCGAAGAACATTGCCGCCCTGACATCATCGAACGGCTGTCTTCGCATCCTTCCGACACCGTGCGCGGCTGGGCCTGCTTCAGGATCGGCGCGAACCCTACCCTGGATCTGCCCGAACGGCTCGCGCACATCCGGCCTTTCGCCGATGATACGCATTTCGGCGTGCGCGAATGGTCCTGGCTGGCCGTCCGCTCTCATCTTGCCCAGGACATCGCCGCGTCGGTCGCCCTCCTTGCCGGCTGGACCGGCGATCCGTCCCCCCGCATCCGCCGATTCGCCAGCGAATCGATCCGTCCCCGCGGCGTATGGTGCGCCCATATCGCGCTGCTGAAACGCCAGCCCGAGATCGCGCTGCCCGTTTTGGAATCCTTACGCGCCGACCCCGACCCTTATGTCCAGGATTCGGTCGGAAATTGGCTGAACGACGCCGCCAAGGATCATCCCGACTGGGTTCTGGCGCTGTGCGGACGCTGGATGGCGGAAAGCCCCGGACCGGCGACGGCGCGCATCTGCCGGCGCGGCCAGCGCGGGCTCCGTTCCAAGCACTAGATTTTCAGCCGCCCCGCCAATCGGCCAGGGCGCGCGCCAGACGTTCCCGCCCAGCCTCGTCAGGGGGCAGGCTAAGACGCAGCCAGCGCGGAGCCGAGGCGAAAGCGCGGACCAGGATGCCCCGCTGCCCCAGATATTCGTAAAGAGCCCAGGCGCGGGGCGCCGAGGCCAACCGGAACAGCGCCGTCCCACCCGCGACGGCCAGTCCGGCCCTGACCAGCAGCCTGTCGAGCTCGGAAGCTTCTGCCGACAAGTGTCCGATCGCGCGCCGGCTCCACTCCAGATCGTCCAAAACCATCCGTCCTATGGCGAGCGCCGGCGCACTGGCCGACCAGCCTTCGGTCGTCTGCCGCAGCAGACGCGCCACCGGCGCGTCCGCGATGGCGAAAGCCAGCCCCAATCCCGCCAGACCGAAAAAGGAATCAACCCCACGTAAGACCAGAAGACCGGGTCCGGCCAACCCCGCCGCCGATTCCTCGGGGCACAAATCGGCCAGCGATTCATCGATCACCAGAATTCCGCCCCGTTCCGCCAGCTTCCTGGCCAAACCAGCCAGATTGGCGGGCGCGTGACGGCGGCCATCCACCGGGTCCGGATTGGCCAGCCAGACGATGTCGGCGTCGGCCGCGCGCTCCAGCGTCTCGAAAACCCCGACCCGGTGTCCGGCCCGCTCCCAGGCGCGGACCAGATCGTCATGCCAGGCACCGACCACGGCGACGCGCGCACCGGTCCATATCCGCGGCAACAGCCCCATCGCGGCCCGGCTGCCGGGCAGAATCGCCACGTGACCGCCATCGGCCACGCCGTACCGGGCTTTCGCCGCCTGACGCAACGCTTCTTCCGCTTGCAGGCACGGTGGGCGGGTCAACAGAGAAGGATCGATAGGCGGCGCGGGATAGGGAAAAGGCGTCATGGTCGTGGACAAATCCAGCCATCCGCCGGCCGGCGTGCCGAACCGGCGCAGGGCGGCGTCGAGATAGTTTCTCGGATCGGACAGAATGAAAGGATTTTGTGTCATCTGGCGCGTTCCGCTCTCCATATCTCAAGGAGCTACCACCCCACCCCACCCCGCGCAAGGAAAGCTGCGGCTTCACGAACCCGATCTTTGTCCAGCCCGATCCGGACGTCCCTTCTTTTGCGTATATCGATTGCGAATAATAAAAATAATTTACTATATTCGCACTTCAATTGATCACGCCAACCCGGTACTTTTGATCGGCAGGATGGTTTACGGCACAGTGGCCGTGAAACCGTCTAGAATCAGGGGACCGCCTTGAAACAGGGGAAGATGGCAACCGGCCGGAACCATGGCTGGCGGTCAGCTCAATGAACCCGACGCAAAGGCGGCGCAAGTCCGGCAGAGGGATCCGGTGGAAAAACGACGAACCCGGCCGCTGACAAGCGGGCGCGGCGGGTTTGTTTTTCCCGGCCCGGCCAGACTGCGGACACCCGGTCTGCGCCGGCATAACAGAACGAGCGGCCAGGGAGGGGACAAAACGTGGAATCATCGGCGAACCGGGAACCGAGGCGGTGGGGCAGCCGTTGCCATGCCGTTGTTCGGCGTCTTTTTCCCGCCCGCCAGATTCTCGTGCGCGATAATGACCGCGTCCGTTGCCTTACCCTGACCACCTGGCATCAGATTTTTCTCGCCGGCGCTCTTGGGCTGATCCTCATTTGGGGCCTGGGCGCATCCCTGGCCTGGATGCGCAGCAGCGCTCATCTGGCCGGCCAGAAAGAAAGCGTCGCCCACCGCGTCGCCGAACTGGAGATGGCCCGGGAATCCTATCAATCGGCGTCGCGCCAGCTCGATCGCTTCCAGGGCGTCTTCGCCAAGGCCACTTGCGAGATCGCCGACATTCAAGACAGCCTGGCGCGCATTGCCGAACATGGCATGCAAGCGGATAAACCCGGCGCACAGCCCGCATTGCCGCGCCTGAAAACCGCCGCCACCGTTTGCCGCATCGCCGGTTCCACGCCGGTGCCCCGGCCCGGCGAGGAAGAATCGGACGACGCCGAAGGCATCCGGCAGCGCATCGCCCAGCTTCAAACCACGCTGGAACAGTTGCGCGCCAGCCACGGCGCTTTCCTGATCCACACCTCGAACGTCACCTCCTTGCGCATCGGCCAGTTGGAACGGACGCTGAAAAAGGTCGGTTTCGATCTCAAGACGCTGACCAATGACGAAGATATGGATGCCGGAGCCGGGCTTTCCCGATTCGGCCGGGGCGGTCCCTTCATCGCCGCCGTGGCTGATGACGGTCTCGGCGGCGGCGTGCTGCCGGTCGCCCTGTTCAACAACCGCGCCTCCCTGCTCGACAGTCTGAACGCAGCCATCCGCTTCCTGCCGCTGACCGCACCCGTGCTTGAGTACGAAATAACCAGCCCCTTCGGCGCCCGCAACGACCCGATCAATTTCAGGGATAGCATCCATGAAGGCATGGATATGGGCGCACCGATGGGGACCCCTGTGCTGGCGACCGGCGATGGCACCGTGGTCTGGGCGGGTTTCAAGGACCGTTATGGCAATCTGGTCGAAATCGACCATGGCATGGGGCTGAAAACCCGCTACGCTCATCTTCAGCGGGTCCTGGTCCGGGAAGGTCAGACCGTAAGCCGGAACGCACCCATCGGCCTTTTGGGCAATACGGGGCGCAGCACCGGCCCCCATCTGCATTATGAAGTGCGTATGAACGACCGCGCCGTCAACCCCATGAAATTCATCCGGGCAGGACTCGATGTTCTCAAGGTCGACTAAAACCGCCGAGGAAAAACGGGGCGCTCCCCCGTCCATCATCGCCAGCGATTGTCATATCTCGGGCGACATTGTCTGCAGCGGCGAAATTCAGATCGATGGCCGGATCGAAGGCGACGTTCAGGGCGACGTCGTCGTTATCGGCGAAAAAGGATCGATCCAAGGCGCCATCTCCGCCAAAACGGTGCGTATTCTGGGCGCCGTCAACGGGCGGATCATGGCCAATGCGGTGGAGTTGGCCAGAACGGCGCGGGTGCTGGGCGACATCCATCATGACAGCCTGGCGGTGGCGGCGGGCGCCTATGTCGAAGGCCATTGCGACCGGCTGACATCCCAGGATGCAATCGCATCCCAGCAGACCGTTCTCCGAATCGAGGATTCGAGCGGAGAAAAAAATGCGCAAGCGGCGGAGCCTATATCCGGCGCGACCGCAGCGGCCCATAGCGGCTGATCCGAAACATCCCATATAAGACAAGCCACATCTACCCAGGCGCGAGGGGGAACCGCACGGGTCCATCGCCAATGGAGGAATCTTGTTGTTCGATTTCAGCGCCGCGCAAATCACCGCGCTCTTGACCGTCGTCGGCATCGATATCGCGCTCGCAGGCGACAACGCCCTGATCGTCGGCATGGCCGCCGCAGGCCTGCCCGCGCATTTGAGACGCCGCGCCATCCTGCTCGGCATCGCCGCCGCCGCCAGCCTGCGGATCGTGTTTTCGGTCATCACCGTCCATCTGCTGCAAATCGTCGGGCTCACGGCTTTAGGCGGGGTGCTGCTTTTGTGGGTCAGCTGGAAATTGTGGCACGAATTGCGGAATACCCATGCTCCGGAAACCCATGCCGAAACCTCCGCGCCGCCCAAAACCATCGGCCAGGCGTTTTTGCAGATTTTCATCGCTGACATTTCGATGTCGCTCGACAATGTTCTGGCCGTCGCCGGCGCGGCGCGGGAACATGCCGAAGTGCTGGTCTTCGGTCTCGCCCTTTCCGTTGTTCTGATGGCCGTGGCCGCCGAACTCGTGGCCCGCCTGATCGCCCGCTTCCACTGGATCGGCTATGCCGGCCTGGCTCTGGTTCTTTATGTGTCGCTGTCGATGCTGTGGGATGGCGGCTGGGAAGTCGCGCGCTATTCCGGCTGGGCCTGACGGCCCCGCTCCAGCGTGAGAACCATGTTGTCGCGCGCGACCAGGACATTGTTGCAGGCCGCGCGAGCCTCGCGCTCGATGCGGGCCATCACCTCGTCGTCATGATCGGGGTCGTGATGGAACAGCACCAGTTCCTTGACGCCGCTCTGCCGCGCCAATCGCACCCCTTCCTCCCAGGTCGAATGGCCCCAGCCCGCCTTCGCAGGATATTCGGCGTCGGTATAGGTGCTGTCATAAATGGCGAGATCAGCATCTTGCATCAGCGCCAGGACATTGGCGTCGGGCACGCCCGGCACATGCTCGGTATCGGTGATGAAGGCGATGGCGATCCCATCGGTCTCGATACGGTAACCGGTCGCCCCATTGGGATGATTGAGCGGCGCGGTCCTCACGGTCACACCCGGAATCAGATCGGTCAGCACCGTTCCGGCCTTGAAATCCTCATAACTCAGATCCGCCTTCATCGCATCCAGCGGTATCGGGAATAAAGGCTGCGCCATCTGGCTGGCCAGGACGGATTCGATGCCCCCGCTTTCGCCCAGATGACCGGCCAGAACGCGCAGCCGCCAGCCGGGGCAATAAGCCGGCGCAAAGAATGGAAATCCATTGATATGGTCCCAATGGGTGTGCGTCAGCAGCAGCACCGCGCGCCGCGACGGGCTTTGCAACAATTCTTGGCCCAAATTCCGAAGCCCCGTCCCCGCATCCAGAATAAGGTGGCCACCCGCACACTCGATATCCACGCAACTCGTATTGCCGCCATAGACGACATGCTTGGAGGACGGACAAGCGATGCTTCCCCGAACGCCCCAGAACCGAACCTTGACCGGCATAGCGTTACCCTCTTTCCGCCGCCGAATTATTTTCTTCTCGGCCTACTGTGCAGGAAACAGCCCCCCTCCATCAAGCGCTAGAAACGGCGTCCGGCAGGCGAAAACAGCCCGGCGGCCAGAGCCCGTTCGAGGCTGCCCACATTCCCGAAAACGGATCACAAGAGGGCGGCTTTCATACCCTGGCGCGAACAAATCCATCGCGGCGCTTCTAAAGCCTTGAGCGCAAGAACCGCCTTGATTTGCCCCGATAAAGGCTCCCCATACCAAAATCGTTGAAAAGCAAAATCATAGCGATCCTTCCCACGCAGCAATACAGACCACAGAAATAGCGGCGCCGGACTTTTCCGCACCGCGCTTCCATCGATGGAGGAAAGCTTTGACAAGCTCCGTAAGCGTTGTTTAGATCAAGACCAGGAGCCAACGGGGGAAGGTCACGGGCGGGTGGTGCAAACGGAGATTCACAGGAAACGTCTTCCACGCGAAGAGCGTGAGAAGCTCATTCTGGAAGAAGCGGTACGCTTCTTCGCCGAGAATGGATTCGAAGGGCAGACCAGAGCGTTGGCCGATCGGCTCGGTGTGACGCAACCGCTGCTTTACCGTTATTTTCCAGATAAGGACAGCCTGATCGGCCGCGTTTTCGACGAGGTCTATCTCAAACGCTGGCGCCCGGAATGGGAGGTCATGCTCCAGGACCGGTCACGCCCTCTGGCCGACCGGCTGGTCGATTTCTACAAAGCCTACCACGCCGCGATCTTCAAATCTGAATTCGTGCGCATCTTCATCTTCGCCGGGCTGAAGCGCGAACATATCAACACGCGCTACCTCCAGCTCGTACACGAACATATCATCGTCCCTGTTTGCCGCGAATTCAGGCACGAGGCGGGGCTAAAGCCGCTGATCAACGATGATGTCCACGAAACCGACGTCAGTCTGGCCTGGTCCCTGCACGGTCTGGTCGCCCAACTGGCCTTGAGAACCTGGGTCTATGGCTTGCCCGCGCCGGCGAATATCGACGAGCAGATCGATATGTGCGTGCGCGCCTTCATTCTTGGACTTGGCGTTCTTTCCAAGCAAAAGCAGCAGGCGAACGCCGAACGGAACGCCATCGCCTGATGGGAAACGGGGGCCGGCAGAAGCCGGCCTCCTTACCGATTCCGCCCCTCGATCCGCGCTGCCAGATAAGGCAGCGCCATGATCGCCAGCATCACCGCCCATCCATTGATCTCGACATTCGAGACCATGGCGTGCAGCACCAAAGGCACCTGTTCGGACAGGCCTGGATGATCATGGACGAAATCCTGTCCGATGATCGCCAACCCTTCGCTGATCGGTGCAGCCAGCACGGCCAGCGGCAGACCGATGCCTAGAATCCATCCGCCCCTTGTCCGGCATCTGTCCGGCATGCCTGAATCCTGTCCCCAGACAGCCGCGCCGGTCAGGGATTGCGCCCCCGAAAGCCCCCGTATCCCGGCCGTCGCCCAAGACAGCCCCAGCAGCAGCAGAATCCCCAGCGCCGCCGCACCGAAATCGATGACGGGAATATCCCGGTAACGGCCGTCCACCACCAGCAGCGCCGTCCAAATCAGGGCATAGAACCCGTTGATGGCGGCGATGGTTTCCAGCCCCCAACGCGGCGGCTTCACAGCTTCCCGCTTTGACCCCAGCAGCAGCGCCATGCGGCGCAGGCTCAACCAGGCCGTCAGGACCGCGAGCGCGCCCCGGAACGGCGCCCAAATATCCTGCCACCATTGGAAGCTGACCGCCTGGGCATGAAAACAGGCGGTGACCGCCAGCCAGCTCAGGGCCTGGGCGGCTAAAATCAGGACCAATTGCCGCCTGAAACCGCTCACGCCCGCGCCCAGCACCGCGCCCGCCACCAACCCGCCCAAAAGGGCGATGCCGGCGCGCAACCGCCAATCGGGGACCTCGATCACCGGACCGGACATGCCGAATTTCGCCCGCCTCTCGACGTCCAGAATGCCCCAGGCCGCGCCGACCGTATTTTCCAAGGCCGATTTCCACGGCTGATCGAAGGCTTCGACGATGTTGTAATCGAAACCGTGCTGATCAGCCAACGCCGCCATCTTGCGCACGAAACGCGCGGCATTGACGGTATTGACATGGGCAGGCCCCCGGTCGCGGCCCAGGGATGGCCAGCCGGTCTCGCCGATCAGGATCGGCTTGTCGGGAAAAGCCGCACGGATGCGCTGAACGATCTTGACGACATGGTCCTCCGCCTCCTCCAGGGTAACGGGCTCATCCTCCCAGAAAGGCAGGATGTGGATGGTCAGGTAATCGACCTCGCGCGCGACTTCGGGATATTTCAGATAGAAAGCCCAGACGTCGGCATAGGACACCGGCTGCTTGATCTTGGATTTGACCTCGCGGATATAGGCGATCAGTTCGGCGGGCTTCAGATCGTTGCGCAGCAGCACCTCGTTGCCGACGATCACCCGCTGCACCTCGTTGGGATAGGCGTTGGCCGAGGCAATGAGCGCGTCGATTTCCTTCCGGTTGATGACCCGGCCTTTTTCCTCGACCTCCGAGCCCAGCCACGCACCCTGAATGACTTTCAGCCCCAGCCTGGACGCCATCTCCGGCACCCGCTCCAATCCTTCGCGCGAGGTGTAGGTGCGCACGCCCTGGGCCAGGCCCTGCAAGGCGCGCAGATCCTCTTCGACCTGTGCGGGCGTGGGATAGATCTTGGCGAGCGGACTCTGGCCGCGCCGGAACGGCGCGAAGGAAACGCTGGCGAGCGGCTCATCCCAGCTTTCCTCGATCATAACCGGACGATTGAACCACGCCCATGAAGCCCCGGCCGCCAGAGCGCCAAGCGCCAGGGCCAGAATCAGAGCGAGAGAAGCCAGCCGAACGGGCCGGCCGGGCAAAGGCGGGGTCGAGGAATCGTGTGTCACTTTTTCAGGGATAATCCGAAAGACGCATCAAGCATCGTGGTGAAAAGAAGAGGATATCACGCCCACACAACCGCCGGCAAAAGACTTGACGCAAGAGGAGCGCCTGAGCGGGTGATCAGAGGCGGACAAATCCCGGACCGGCAGCGAGAAGCCCAGGATAGCCGCGGCCGGACAATAGATGTTGTGCCCACTCGCCTCCTGACCCCCAACAATCTTGCCGAAAATGCGGACCCGCCCCTATAATGCGCGCCATGTCAGACCTGTTTCAAAATCTAACGCCCGCCAGCACCGGCTATTCCGCCAAGGATATCGAGGTTCTGGAAGGGCTAGAGCCCGTGCGCCGCCGTCCCGGCATGTATATCGGCGGCACCGACGACAAGGCCCTGCACCATCTGGTCGCCGAGCTTCTCGACAACGCCATGGACGAAGCCGTCGCCGGTCATGCGAGCTGGATCGAGCTGGAGCTGAAGGCGGACGGCACCGCGACCGTGCGCGACAATGGCCGCGGCATCCCGGTCGATCCCCACCCGAAATATCCAGACCGTTCGGCGCTGGAAATCATCATGACCAAGCTGCATTCGGGCGGAAAGTTCGGCGGCAGCGCCTACAAGGTCTCGGGTGGTCTGCACGGCGTCGGCGTTTCGGTGGTCAACGCCCTGTCGGATTTAACCACGGTCGAGGTGGCCAAGGACCGCCAGCTCTGGACGCAAAGCTATTCCCGGGGCGAACCTTTGGCCCCGCTCAGATTGATCGGGCCGGTGCAAAACCGCCGGGGCACCAGCATTTCCTTTCACCCCGATCCCGACATCTTCGGGACCGAGGCCCGCCTTCAACCGGGCACGCTCTATCGCATGGCGCGCGCCAAGGCTTACCTCTATCGCGGCGTCGAAATCCGCTGGTCCTGCGATCCCGCCATCCCGTTGAACGGGGACGATATTCCCCAGCAGGACGTTCTGCATTTTCCCAACGGATTGTCAGACTTCCTCGATTCGATGATCGGGGACCGGACGCTCGACGGCGGACAGTCCTTCACGGGAACCGCCCCCTTCCCCGACGATATGGGACAGGTCGAATGGGCGGTGGCTTGGCCGTCGGATGAAAACGGTTTCTGCCATTCTTATTGCAACACCGTGCCGACGCCGGATGGCGGCACGCATGAGACCGGGTTGCGGACCGCGCTGGTGCGCGGGCTGAAGAACTACGCCGAAATGACCGGCAACCGCCGCGCCGCCTCGATCACCCAGGAAGATGTCAGCGGCGGCGCTTGCCTGCTCTTATCCCTTTTCATCCGCGAGCCGCAGTTCCAGGGCCAAACCAAGGAACGGCTCGCCTCGCCCGAAGCGGCCCGGCTGGTCGAAAACGCGCTCAAGGACCATTTCGACCATTGGCTGTCGGGCGATCCTGCCGCCGCCAGCGCGCTGCTCGACCATGTGCTGATGCGGGCCGACGAACGCACGCGCAAGAAGCAGGCCAAGGAGCTGTCGCGGAAAAGCGCCACCAAAAAGCTGCGCTTGCCCGGCAAACTGACCGACTGCACGCGCAGCGTTTCGCACGGGTCGGAACTGTTCCTGGTCGAAGGCGATTCCGCCGGCGGTTCGGCCAAGCAGGCCCGCGACCGCGAGACTCAGGCGGTGCTGCCTTTGCGCGGCAAGATCCTGAACGTTGCCTCGGCCTCGGCCGACAAGATGCGCGCCAATCAGGAAATCCGCGATTTGATCGAAGCGCTGGGCTGCGGCGTGCGCCAGGATTACGACGAATCACGGCTGCGCTATGAACGCATCGTCATCATGACCGATGCCGATGTGGACGGCGCGCATATCGCCTCGCTGCTGATGACCTTCTTCTATCAGGAAATGCCGAAACTGATCGAAAACGCGCATCTGTTTCTGGCCTGCCCGCCGCTTTACCGCATTTCCGCAGGCCAGCACACCGTCTATGCGCGCGACGACGCCCACAAGGCGGTTCTTCTGGAACGGGATTTCGCCAACAAGAAAGTCGAAATCAGCCGCTTCAAGGGGCTGGGCGAGATGCCGCCGCGCCAGCTCAAGGAAACCACTATGGCCCCCTCCAGCCGCACCATGCTGCGCGTCGTCCTGCCCGAAGAAGAGCGCGAGGAAACCGGACGGGTGGTGGACAATCTGATGGGCCGACGGCCCGAACTGCGTTTCCGTTTCATCCAGGAACATGCCCGCTTCGCTCGGGATCTGGACGTTTGATCGTCGCTACCGCCCGTTGCGCCCCCCTGGCGGGGCCGTAACGGGCGTTTGCGACACATCCTCGCCCCATTGATCCGTCAAATTTTTCTGCAGCTTGGACAGATTATCCAGCCGATAGTGCGAGGTCGCCGACAAAATCGCACGCACCAGCGGCGGCACGCCCAGATATAAAAGCCAGCCCGCGGCGGCCCCGCTATAGGCGGCCAGCAGCATCGAAATGCCCGCAATCTGTTCGATCGCATAGGCCATGGTGTGACGTCCGAACCACAGCTTGAACAGCCAGGGAGAGAGAGCGGCGAAATTCAATCCGCCGACGCAGACCCAGGCATAGCGGTAAGCGCCTTTTTCAACGACCACGGCGGCCAGGCTCGGCAACATGCCGACCAATAGCAAAAGCAGCGTCGGCAGTGAAAAAGGCACCAGCGCGGCGCAAAGCAGAAGCATCAGGAACCGGTTCGGCCCGGTCTTTTTCTTCTTTCCCGTCGCCTCACGCCCCGAGGGGGGCGTCTTTTCCTTCGTTTTTGCCTTGGCAGCCTTCGCCATCTATAAAAGCCTTTGCAGCAGCAGAAGCGATACCGTCACCAGCGCAATACTCACCGAAATCAGCGCCGCCACCTGACGGCCGGCGCGGATGGATTCCTCATCGGGCTGCGCCTCGCCGTCCATGGTGCGCTTGGTTTCGACGGCGGCGGATGTCCATTCCACCCGCGCCTGCTCGAAACCCTGTGCGTCCCTCATCCGCTCTTCCGGATTGTCCAAAAGCCGCACCATCTCGACCAGGCTGCCTTCCTTGGACAGGCGCAGTAAATCCTTTTCGAGCCGGCGGCGCGTATTGCGGTTGTGATAGCTCTCGATGACCGGCTGCAACCGGCCAACTACCCAGCCGCACAGACCGTAAAGACCGTTCTGGCCGAGCCGCCATTGCAGATGCGCCAAAAGACTGAGCATCGCCAAGGCCGAACGGTCGGATTTAGGGTCGGACAGATCGGAAATCTGGCGATCGACATCGAATTTGGCGCGGGCCGAAATGAACCCCGCGACATGGCGGTCCACCGGCCAGCCCTTGTCTTGGAACTTGCTAGCCGCAGCGTTCAGGGCCGGCAGAAGATCGCGGATGTCCTGCACATAATCATCGACCACGAACGGGCTGACACAAGGCATCGTTTCATTCAGCTCATAGAGCACCCGCTCCATGCCGTTGCCGATGGTGCCCCGTTCCAGATAGGTGCGGGCGCTGCGAAAGAGCCCGTCCAGATTTGAATTATCGGGACTGTAGGCATGACGCGTTTCGATCCAGAGCTTGGGGATATCGCGCAGCAGCATTTCGGCGATCGGACGGATATCGCCGCCTTGCGTCAGCCGGACCGCCAGCAACGCGCCGATGCCGTCGGGCATCACCGACAGGCTTTTATAGCGGATCGGCGCCTGCTCATCCAAAATCATGCAGATTTTCGCCAGAACGACGTCGGGAGAAAGCTGTTTTCCGTCAGCCGCGCCGGACGCGGCCACGTCGGCGGTGACGGCCGCCAGCGCCGCCGCTTTCTCTTTCTGATCGAGCGAACGGCGCACCCACAATTCGATCCGGCTGTCGGTCGCCAGCGATTTGACCGAATCCCAATTGCGAACCAGGCC
>Ga0265295_1007824_pt1 | contig 12100 bp, 5 predicted proteins | sample Munlansysbiofilm_FD_192503 | JGI IMG/M metagenome (GOLD analysis project Ga0265295, IMG submission 192503) | Leachate microbial communities from a municipal landfill in Southern Ontario, Canada - Methane capture system biofilm | ecosystem: Engineered > Solid waste > Landfill > Unclassified ... | reverse complement strand
CTCGATGTCCAGGTAACCGCCGGCGCAGATGGGTAGCTCGAACTGACTGATCTGGTACCCCTTGGGAAGGTCAGGGTAGAAGTAGTTCTTGCGGGCGAAGATGCTGCGCGCCGCGATGGAGCAGTTGGTGGCCAGCCCGGCGCGGATGGCGAACTCCACCACCTTCTTGTTCAGCACCGGCAGCGCGCCCGGAAGTCCCAGACAGACCGGACAGGTCTGGGAGTTGGGCTCGGCGCCGAATCTGGTGGAACAGCCGCAGAAGATCTTGGTATTGGTGAGGAGCTGGACGTGTACCTCCAGCCCGATGACAGCCTGGTATTTCATGGTAATCTCCGAAAACAGTAATCAGTGAAAAGTGATAAGTAATAAGTGAAAAGCGAAAACCATAACCCTCTCACTAATTTACTACTTACGCTTCACGCAATTGACGCCTTTTTCCTGTGCCATTCCGTTGCCTGCTCGAAGGCGTGGGCGGCCCTGAGGATGGCCTCTTCCCCGAATGGCCTGCCGATGAGCTGAAGGCCGATGGGGAGACCGTCGTCGCTGAATCCCGCCGGGACCGAGACGCCGCAGGTCCCGGCCAGGTTCACCGGGATGGTGAAGATGTCCGACAGGTACATCTGGAGCGGGTCGTTCTCTTTTTCACCGATGCGGAAGGCCGGGGTCGGCGCCACCGGGGTGAGGATCACGTCCACCGATTCGAAGGCAGTGATGAAGTCCCGCATGATCAGCGTGCGCGCCTTCTGGGCCTTCAGGTAGTAGGCGTCGTAGTATCCCGACGACAGGGCGTAGGCGCCCAGCATGATGCGCCGCTTCACCTCCGCCCCGAACCCCTCGTCCCGGCTCACCATGTACATATCCAGAAGTCCGCGAGCATCTGGGTTGCGATGGCCGAAACGGACCCCGTCGTAACGCGCCAGGTTTGAGCTGGCCTCGGCGGTGGCGATGAGGTAATAGACCGCAATGGCGTAGTCGGTGTGGGGAAGGGACATCTCGATGAACTCCGCGCCCAGGCCCCTGAAGACGGCGATGGCATCATCCATGGCCTTCTTCACGTCCGGGTCGAGCCCCTCGATGAAATACTCGCGGGGCAGGCCGATGCGCAGTCCCTTCACCTCTCCGTTCAGGGCCTTCCGGTAATCGGGAACCGGCGTGTCGACGCTGGTGGAATCCTTGGGGTCGTGGCCCGCCACCGCGCCCAGCATGATGGCCGCGTCGGTAACGTCGCGGGTGAGTGGGCCCACCTGGTCCAGGGACGATGCGAAGGCGATGACCCCATAGCGGGACACCCTGCCGTAGGTGGGCTTGAGCCCCACGCAGCCGCAGTGGGACGCGGGCTGGCGGATGGAGCCGCCGGTGTCGGTGCCCAGGGTGGCAACGGCCTGTTGCGCGGCCACGGCAGCCGCCGAACCGCCTGAAGAACCGCCTGGGATGCACTCCAGGTTCCAGGGGTTGCGGGTCTTGCCGAACCAGCTGGTCTCGGTGGAAGAGCCCATGGCGAACTCGTCCTGGTTCAGCTTGCCCAGGAGCACCGCGCCCCGCTCCTTCAACTTCGCGGTGGCGGTGGCGTCGTAGGGGGGGATGAAGTTGGACAGGATCCGGGAAGCGCAGGTGGTGAGGATCCCTTTTGTGAGAAAGATGTCCTTCAAGGCTATGGGGATCCCGGTAAGGATGTCCATCTCACCGCCGGCGATCCGCCTGTCCGCCTCTTCCGCGTTCTTCAGCGCCTCCTCCGGGGTGATGGTGATGAAGGACTTCACCTTCTCCTCCACCGCACCTATACGCGCCAGGAAGGATTTCGTCGCCTCAACGGACGACACCTCCCGCGCCTTCAGTTTTTCGTGTAATTCATGGATGGTAAGTTCGTATATTTCCATGTATAAAATCTCCAGAAAACGGTTTCGGGGTAATGGGTCATGGGTGATAATGGAACCGGAACAATCCCGGCGCGCATTACCCATCACCCCTTACCAATAACCTATTATTCAATCACCTTAGGCACCCGGAAAAAGCTCCCGGAGCGGTCCGGTGCGTTGGCCAGGGCATTCTCGACACCGATGGACGGCGCTTCCACGTCCTCCCGGAAGGCGTTTTCCATGGGCACGGCGTGGGCCGTTGGCACGATGCCCTCCGTATCCAGTTCGTTCAGCTTGTCCACATAGGCGAGAATGGCGTCCAGCTGGCCTGTGAAGAGGTCCTTTTCCTCCCCGGTCAGTTCCAGCCGCGCCAGCCGCGCCACATGCTCCACCTGTTCCCGAGTAATCTTCATATTTATGCTCCGTGAAACGAAATATCGTGTTTGACGCCAAAGGGTTTTTCTATCACGATCGATGGGAAAAGACAACCTGGCCTTGCCGGAACCAGGAATGCAAGCGCGGAAAAGACGTCATAGCCGCGAAAGCCGGTATCCAGGGGTTTTGTAACGGCTTGAAATTCCCAATCAGCCGCGGATCTCCCGCAATCGCTACAGCCACTGTTCCGCCTTGATGGCCTTCACCATTTGCAGAGACAACTGGTATCCCAGTTCCCGGTAGGCCTCGAACTGCTCTTCGCTGAAAAACTGGTCACTGGTCGGCTGGTTGGGGAACTGGCGGTTGGCGACATAGTAACCATAGATGTCTTCTGACAATCCTTCGGTGAGGGTACTTTTCAGATAGATGAGCAATCCCTGGTCCGGCGGATTTCCTGGTCCGTTGTTGTAAAAAATGTCGCCGACGGCGAAAGGGCGCGCGGCTCTGGATATTCGCCCCTGCGAGTCCGGAACGATATCCGCAAGCGGATAGGCCGTTCTGAAGGTAATCTCAACGCCGAAATCAACGCGGGCGCGCTCCAGCGCGTTGGCCAGTTCGCCGAATTGATATGACGGATCAGCCGAGGCGTCCGATACGATGATGAGACCCAGGCGACGGCGCAGCAGTTCGTATATTCCCAGGTTCTCGAAGTGGCCGCCATCAGTCAGTTCTATGTTGCCCGAGGTTTCCCGCAGGCCGCGCCCGAACAGACCGGCCCGCAGGCCGGGCGCCAGGAAGTTGGGCGGAAAAGGCCCGGCAGATTCCCGTTCCGGGTGCGGCGCCCAGTAGCCCAGCCGCAGGTTCAGCAGGGTCATAAGGGCCGACACCAGAGGATTGCGGGTTATTCCACGACCGGCCACGCCGGTATGGGGATTGGCGGCAGCGCCGGAGATCGCCATTGCCGTGGCAAGGGTTATGCCACGGGTTCCCAGCATCGACCAGCCGCCTTTCATGTATAGATCGGTGCGCCGCCAACCGGTTGCGTCACTGCCGCAATACAGCGGCGACAGCAGAAAGCTGTCACCGGCGCGGCCCCGGTACTTCGGGCGTCGCGAATCCACCAGAACGATGTTGGCGTTGATCAGGTGGTAGGGCCTGGAAACCTTCGGAGCGCAAAAACTCTCCAACAGCGCGTTATCCGCCTCCGAGGCCAGCGCCCAGGCGCCCGCGCGCAGCGTATCGGTGTCTGGCAGGAACACCTCCATCAGCCGGTCGCGGTACATGCGGTGCATGCCTGAATGATTGATGTTGACAATTCCGCCGATGGAAATGGCGAAATAGCCGAGCAGTAGCAGCTGCTTCCAGTCGTGGACAAAAGCGGACAGCAGATAGCCCGCCTGCAGCAGTCCATAGATCAGCAACGTTGCACCCAGGACGATGCGGAGCGCGCCGAAGCGCGCCGAAGTATTTTTGCTCGAAAGTTCGTAGACGCTCAGAAGAGCGCCAAGCGCCGTTGACAGGCCGGCAGCCGTGACCTTGCCCCAGACGCTTCCAATAAACCCCGGTGAATAGGGCAGGCTGCCAATCACCAGCAGCAGCAAGGTCAGAGATATGAGGGCGCCGCCGAGCTTCTGGGCGCGTCTCAGACCGCAGTACTGCACTTCCGGGCACAGCGCCGGCGCGGCCGTGCGCACGGAGAACAGGACCGAAAGAACGCCCATGGCCATCATCAGCGCCAGCGCGGCCCACCAGAAGGCATTCATAGACCAGGTAATCCAGGCCAATTCGGCGCCCGCGTTGGGTAACCGGCTCAGGCTGAAATCCTGGAACAGGCATGCCCGGCGCAGCAGCGCCATTGCCAGACACACCAGAAGCAGATAGGCCAGCAGCGAGGTGAACGCGCCGCGCGCGAACACGCTGATGGCAGAGGTCAGATTTAGCCCGGTATCGGGCGTAAGGTATTCGCCATGATCGCGGATATAGTCAAGGGCGGGCCGGCGCGCGCCGGTGCGGCCGCCGATGTCTCCGCTGCCGTAGGGAAAATCGGCCGCTGTGACGCCGGCCGGGATAGTGCCGGTTCCGTGCGGGTCCGGGATGCCTTGAGTGAGATACCAGGTCAGCGAACAGCCGATGTAACCCCCGCCCGAAACGGTAGAAAGGTAATGCACCTTCTCCAGCAGACCGCCAGCTACCAGCCCCTGCAGGACACCGGTCGCGAACGAGGCGGAGCGGATGCCCCCGCCCGAAATGGCCAGCCCCGCAAAATCCCGGCCATCTCCGTCGCCGGAAGCGCAGTCGGCGTCAGTCCCGACCGCGCTTCCGCGACCCATGGAGCGGATCCGCATCCGCTCCTGATGAAACACATCCTCAAACTCCCGAGTGTACCGTGGCGCCGAACCTTTCATGCTCATCCTCCCGGGGAAATGCGTCAACAGCCCCATGAAAGTGACATTATCCTGGATTCCACGGTTGAAGCCATCCTTCGCTCACTCCGGATGGCGTTCTTCCGCTGCTCCAGGCCCATTTCGCTACCGCCGATGAACACCCCGCGGGTGGGCCGTTCGCTGCTCAGACAGGGGCATGGAAAGGCATCCGCCGGGATTTGGAAACAAACTTTGCTGTAGTATTACCGCCAACCATGATATTCTGTCTCAGAGCTTCACGGGTGCCTCCCCGATTTGTTCTGATTCGCAACCAAACAATATCATGGAATTGCCCGTGGAGCTCGCTTATTATACGCTTGGCAAATACATTCAATTATTTGAATGTATTTTTGCATAAGGCTCAAAAATATTTGCCATCTACCAGGAGACGAATATGGAGAGAAAAAGATTCAGGAAGGTCCTCGCCGCCAACCGGGGCGAGATTGCGATACGGATATTCAGGGCCTGCAACGAGCTTGGAATTGCCACAGTGGCCATCTATTCCCGTGAAGACCGCCTCTCCCTCTACCGCCAGAAGGCCGACGAGGCCTACCTGGTGGGAAAGGGAAAGAGCCCTGTGGACGCCTATCTGGGAATCGACGAGATAATCGGCCTTGCCCTTGACAAGAAGGTGGACGCCATCCACCCCGGCTACGGATTCCTTTCCGAAAACGCTGAATTCGCTGAAAAATGCGAACAGGCGGGGATCGTCTTCATCGGCCCCACCGCCGGGATGCAGCGGATGGTGGGAGACAAGATTGCGGCCCGCCGCGTGGCCATCGCGGCCGGGGTTCCGGTGATCCCCGGAACAGACAACCCCGTTGAATCCGAAAAGGAGGCCCTTGCCTTCGCCGAAGGCGCGGGCTATCCGCTGATCATCAAGGCCGCAGCCGGAGGCGGCGGCCGGGGAATGAGGGTCGCCCGCAACCAGCGGGAGCTGCTGGAAGGCCTGGCCAGCGCGGCCAGCGAGGCCGGGTCCGCCTTCGGCAATCCCGCTGTCTTCCTGGAACGCTACATCGAGCATCCCAAGCACATCGAGGTGCAGGTGCTGGGGGACAACCACGGCAACCTGGTCCATTTCTTCGAGCGCGACTGCTCCATCCAGCGCCGCCACCAGAAGGTGGTGGAATTCGCGCCATCCCTGCGCCTGACCGCCGGGCAGCGGCTCGAGTTGTGTGAAGCGGCCCTGAAGGTGGCCCGCCACGTCAACTACCGCAACGCCGGCACGGTGGAGTTTCTGCTGGATCAGGAGGGGAACTACTACTTCATCGAGATGAATCCGCGCATCCAGGTGGAACATACCGTGACCGAGATGATCACCGGCAGGAACCTGGTGCAGGCCCAGATCCTGGTGGCGGAAGGGTTCAGGCTGTCCGACCCGGAGATCAACATCCCCTCTCAGGAGGCAATCCAGATGCGGGGGCACTCCATACAGTGCCGCATCACCACCGAAGACCCCGCCAACGGCTTCGCCCCCGACTTCGGCGTCCTCAAGGCCTACCGCTCGCCGGGCGGGTGCGGGGTGCGCCTGGACGCCGGGAACGCGTTCTCCGGCGCCAGCATTACCCCCCACTACGACTCCCTGCTGGTAAAACTGAGCGCCTGGGGACTTACCTTCCGGGAGGCGGCCCGGAGCATGCATCACGCTCTGAGGGAATTCCGCATCCGCGGGGTCAAGACCAATATCCCCTTTCTCGAGAACGTGGTGACACACCCCGTGTTCCTGGCGGGAGGATGCGACACATCCTTCATAGACAAGCACCCGGAACTCATGGTCATGCGGGAGAAAAGGGACCGGGCAAGCAGGATACTTGGTTTTATTGGAGACGTGATCGTCAACGGCTCACCAGGAATCGACAGGCCTCTCCGCTCCGCGGGCCTGCTGGAGCCGCGGATTCCCGAAATCGACCCCACGGCGGAGCGTCCGGCGGGGACCGCCGACATCCTGCGGGAGCAGGGCGCGGAAGGGCTGTGCCAATGGATCCTGGAGCAGAAGAGGCTCCTCGTCACCGACACCACCATGAGGGACGCCCACCAGTCGCTTCTGGCCACCAGGGTGCGCACCTTCGACCTGCTGCGGGCCGTCCGGCCCACCTCCCACCTGGGCGCAGGCCTCTTCTCCCTGGAGATGTGGGGGGGCGCCACCTTTGACGTGGCCATGCGCTTCCTGAAGGAATGCCCCTGGCAGCGTCTCCACAAGATGCGCGAGGCGGTTCCCAACATCCTCTTACAGATGCTGCTGCGCGGTTCCAATGCCGTGGGCTACACCAACTATCCGGACAACGTGGTGCGGCGCTTTGTTGACGAGGCGGCCGCCTCCGGCATCGATGTATTCCGGGTCTTCGACTCCCTCAACTGGACCACGGGTATGGCGGTCGCCATGGACGCCGTGCGCAATACCGGCAAGGTTTGCGAGGCGGCCGTATGCTACACCGGCGATATCTGCGACCCCAAACGCGACAAGTATCCCCTGGAATACTACGTCTCCCTGGCAAAGGAGCTGGAAAAGATGGGCGCCCACATACTGGCCATCAAGGACATGGCCGGACTCCTGAAGCCCTTTGCCGCCCAGAAGCTGGTAAAGGCCCTGAAGGAAGAGGTCGGCATCCCCATACATCTTCACACCCACGACACATCGGGCAACGGAGAGGCAACGATCCTGATGGCCTGCCAGGCAGGTGTCGACATCGTCGATGCGGCCCTTTCGTCCCTTTCCGGCCTCACCTCCCATCCGAACCTGAACGCGGTGGCGGCCGCCCTGCGCGGCAGCCAGTGGGATCCCCTCCTGGACGAGCCCGGGCTGCAGAAGCTGGCCAACTACTGGGAAACGGTGCGGGATTACTATGCCCCCTTCGAGTCCGGCCTGAAGAGCTGCACCGCCGAGGTCTACCGCCACGAGATTCCGGGCGGGCAATACTCCAACTACAAGCCGCAGGTGGCTGCCCTGGGTCTTCTGGACCGCTGGGATGAGTGCAAGGAGATGTACCGCAAGGTCAATCTCCTGTTCGGAGACATCATCAAGGTCACTCCCTCGTCCAAGGTCGTCGGCGACATGGCCATCTTCCTGGTAAAGAACAACCTGGCCGTGGATGATGTATACACGAAAGGGGAGGAACTGACCTTCCCCGCCTCGGTAATCGGGTTCTTCAAAGGGATGATCGGCCAGCCCTACGGCGGATTTCCGGAGAAGCTGCAAAAGATTATCCTCAAAGGGGAAGAGCCCATCACCTGCCGTCCCGGGGAGCTGCTGGAAGCGGTGGACTTCGAAGCGGAACGGAGCGCGCTCCAGGAAAAGGTGGGCCACCGCCTGGATGACCGGGCGCTCCTGTCCCATATCCTGTATCCCGGAGTCTATCCCGAATTCGACCGGCACCGTCGCGCCTGCTCCGACACCTCCGTCATCCCGACCCCGGTCTTTTTCTATGGCCTGGAGCCGGGCCAGGAAACCACCGTGGAGATCGAGCCGGGCAAGACCCTCATCATCAAGCTGAACGCCGTGGGCGCCCTCCATGCGGACGGCACAAGGCAGGTGTTCTTCGACCTGAACGGCCTGGCCCGCCAGGTGACGGTGCGGGACCGTCGCGCCGCGGTTGATGAAAGGATCCGTCCCAAGGCCGACAGCGGCAACCCCAGACACATCGGGGCGCCCATGCCGGGCAAGCTTCTGAAGGTGAACATCAAGGCGGGTGATCAGGTGAAGGCAGGAGACATCCTGATGGTAACTGAGGCCATGAAGCTGGAAACCAACATCAAGGCAAAGACGGACGGCGCCATCGCCGAAGTGAAGTTCATGGAAGGTGAAACGGTGGAGAAGGAAGACCTGCTTATCGTTCTGGCGTAACAGAGACATGGGGCATCCGCGCCGGCGCGAATGCCCCATGTTTTTTCAACGTCAGATCCTTTCCAGCCCGGCAAAGCGAAGGAGCAGCTTCTTGGGACCGCCGGAGTCGAACCAGACGATGACCTTTTCGTTGTCGCCCCTCCCCTCCAGCTTGCGGATGGTTCCGGAACCGAACTTTGCGTGCCGCACCCTCATGCCGATGAAGATTCCGTCACCCTCGGGAATGACCCGCACCTCGTTGTCGGAAAAGACAGGCTCGGACGGCGCGCGGTCCGCCGCCAGAGAGACCTTCATCACCCGCTCCCATCCGGAAGCGCGGGATTGCCGGCCGCCCTCAACCCTTTCCCTTTCCATGGACGAGTCCCCCCAGCCGAACGCTTCCTGATGCCCCTCCTCCACCTCCAGCAGATCATGGGGGATGTCGCCCAGAAAACGGGACGGTGAATTGAACTGCTCCTGACCGAAGACATGCCGGCGGCGGGCGTTTGTCAGATAGAGCCGTTCCCGGGCACGGGTCATTCCCACATAGCAGAGACGCCGCTCCTCCTCCATCTGTTCCGCGTCCTCCAGGGCGCGCACGTGGGGGAAGAGGCGTTCCTCCATGCCGGTCATGAACACCAGGGGAAACTCGAGGCCCTTGGCCGAATGGAGGGTCATGAGGGTCACGGAGTTGTGATGGCGCTCCCCCCGCTCCACGTCCGAGATCAGGGCCACCTGCTCCAGATAGGCGGACAGCCCCTTGTCCTCGCTGACCTGCTCGAAGTCGTCCAGGGCCGCCAGCAGCTCCTGGAGGTTGTTGAGACGGTCCTCCGCCTCCTGGGTCCTCTCCTCCTTCAGCCGCAGTCTGTAGCCGGTATCCTCCATGACGCGTTTAGCCAGTTCCGGCAGGGAAACCTTACCGGCAAGGGTCGCGAAGCCGTCCATCAGGGAAACGAAATCCGCGACCCTGCCCCTCGGCCCCTTGCCCAGCAGGTCGCCGGCCGCGGCCTCCCGCAGGGCCTCGCCAAAGGTGACGCCGCGCCGCGCGGCCAGGTCCGCGACCTTGTCAAAGGTCGCCCCTCCGATGCCCCTCGTCGGGATGTTGAGGATCCGCTTCAGGGAGACATCGTCGGCCGGGTTGTCCAGTACCTTCAGGTAGGCGAGGATATCCTTGACCTCCATGCGCTCGTAGAAACGCATGCCCCCCACCATGTGATAGCCGATACCTGCGCCCATGAGGGCATCCTCCAGCACGCGGGACTGGGCATTGGTGCGGTAGAAGACCGCCATATCGGACAGATTCCGCCCCTTGCAGACGCACCGCTCGATCTCCCGGCACACGAAGCGCGCCTCCTCCCTTTCATTTTCCAGGCAACGATGCACGATGCGGTCGCCGGCCGGGTTCTCCGTCCAGAGGGTCTTGCCCTTGCGGCCCCTGTTCTTCTTCACAACCGCTCCCGCGGCCGCCAGGATGTTACTCGTGGAACGGTAGTTCTGCTCCAGCTTCACCACCTTGACCCCCGGAAAATCCTTCTCGAAGTCCAGGATGTTCCTGATGTCCGCGCCCCGCCAGCGGTAGATGGACTGGTCGTCATCCCCCACCACGCACAGGTTCCGCCGCTCGCCCGCCAGGAGCCTCACCAGGCGGTACTGTATGGGGTTGGTGTCCTGGTACTCATCCACCAGGATCCACTGGAATCGCTCCCGGTAGCGCTCCAGCGCCTCGGGAAACTCCTCGAAGAGCCGCACGGCAAGCATGATGAGGTCGCCGAAGTCCAGGGCGTTGCACCGTTTCAGGCGCTCCTGGTAGGCGGCGTACACCCGTGCGTTATTCTCGCCCCGGGGGTCGTCCGGGGAAAGGTCTTCCGGTCTCCGGCCGCTGTTCTTGCAGTCGTCGATTACCGACGCGAACATGCGGGGAGGGTGCTTCTTCTCATCCAGGTTGAGCTCGCGGATGATATCCTTCAGCAGCCTCTCGCAGTCTCTGTCGTCATAGATGGTGAAATTGGAGGTGTATCCAAGGCAGCCGATTTCCCGGCGCAGGATCCGGACGCAGGCGGAGTGGAAGGTGGAGATGAGGGGGGATTCACCGCCGGGCAGGAGTCTTTCCACCCTGTCCCTCATCTCGGCCGCGGCCTTGTTGGTAAATGTAACCGCCAGGATCTTCCAGGGAGGAACACCCATTTCCCGGATCAGGTAGGCGATGCGGTGGACGATGACCCGGGTCTTGCCCGAGCCGGCCCCGGCCAGGATAAGGAGAGGCCCTTCGCCGTGAAGGACCGCCTCCCGCTGCCGGGGATTGAGGTTCTGCAGAATCTTCATTGCCGTTCCTTGGTAACGATTTCGTGGTCTTCTTTTATAGCACGACAGCACCCAGGAACCAGCATTTTTTATCCCCACCAGCCTTAACCCATCACTAATCACTGATCACTTTTTCTTTTCACTTTTCACTTTTCACTTTTCATTTTTTACTCATCACTCATCACTGCCTCTAACCATCCACTTCCCCGCCTCAATCACCGGCGCCACGGTACACGCCACTGCCGCGACCATCAGCCATTCAAGGGGCGTCAACGCCGTCGTTCCGAAGGCGTCGCGGAGAAAGGGGACTGTCATGACCAGGAAGAGGAGAAGGAGCTCCCACAGGATCGCCAGGTTCAGCCAGCGGTTGGCAAAGGGTCTCCGGAAAACCGAATAACGGTCGGAGCGGTAGTTGTAGGCCTTCACGAACTGGATGAGCGCAAGGGATACGAAGGTCATGCTCATGGCCTTCTCCAGGGGAAGGCCGCGGCTCAAGGCGCCGGCGAAGAGGGCCAGGTTGACCGCCGCGGACCAGACGCCGCCAATGAGCATCAGGAAAACCACCGGCCGGGTGAAGATGCCCGCAGTGGCCTCCCGCGGCCGCCGCCGCATCAGTCCGGGCTCAGGCGGGTCCACGGCCAGGGCCAGGGCCGGGAGGCCGTCGGTAGCCAGATTGACGTAGAGTATCTGCACCGCGCTCAGGGGAAGTGGGAGCCCCCCGAGAACGGCGGCGGCCATGAGCAGGATCTCACCGGTGTTGGACGAGATCAGGTACATCAGATATTTTCTGATGTTGGCGAAGATGCCCCGCCCCTCCTCCACCGCCGCGACAATGGATGCGAAGTTGTCGTCCAAGAGGGTCATGGCCGCGGCCTCCCGGCTCACATCCGTGCCGGTGATCCCCATGGCAATGCCTATGTCAGCCTTCTTAAGGGCCGGCGCGTCATTGACCCCGTCGCCGGTCATGGCCACCACCTGGCCGTCCTGCCTCAGAGCCGTCACCACCCGCAGCTTATGGGCCGGAGAGACGCGGGCGTACACCTCGATGCGCCGCGCCTCCCGCGCAAGCTCGACGTCGTCCATGGACTCCAGTTCCGCGCCCGTCACTACCCTTCCATCCAACAGGATTCCCAGCTCCCGCGCCACGGCCCGGGCGGTAAGGGGGTGGTCCCCGGTGATCATCCTGACCCGGATTCCCGCTTCGCCGCAGGTGCGGACGGCGGCCTTTGCCTCCGGCCGGGGCGGGTCGATCATCCCCACCAGCCCGAGAAAGGTCATCCCCTGCTCCACGTCCCCGCTCTCCGCGCCCCCTTTTTTCGCCACGG
>Ga0265295_1007823_pt1 | contig 12101 bp, 14 predicted proteins | sample Munlansysbiofilm_FD_192503 | JGI IMG/M metagenome (GOLD analysis project Ga0265295, IMG submission 192503) | Leachate microbial communities from a municipal landfill in Southern Ontario, Canada - Methane capture system biofilm | ecosystem: Engineered > Solid waste > Landfill > Unclassified ... | reverse complement strand
CCACTAATATTTAGTCAATTTTGAATCTCATTGGCTGACATTTTTCCTGGTTAGCGGGATAATATCTCTGAAATTGCCAAGAAACATTGGCTGTGTTATTTTTTTATTTATATTCAAGGAACAGTTTTTTCTAGGAGGACAATACTTTGAAAGCTAAAGGTTTAAGGTCCAGGCCCAGGGTGGCTGTAATCGGAGGTAACAGGCCTGAAGCATCTTCTCTCAGAGCCGCCTATCGTGTCGGTCAGCTGCTGGCAGAAAAGGGCCTCCTTCTGATTTGCGGTGGCCTGGGTGGAGTCATGGAAGAGGCCGCCAGGGGTTGTCATGAGGCCGACGGGCTAAGCCTGGGTATTTTGCCAGGAAAAAGCCTGGAAGAAGCTAATAAATTCATAGATATTCCAGTAGCCACAGGAATGGGTTATAACCGGAATTCCATGGTGGTTCTTAACGCTGAGGTAGTAATTGCTATAGATGGGGAATACGGCACCTTGAGTGAAATCGCTTTTGCCAGAATTTTTGGCAAAAAGATCATCGGCCTTAACACCTGGCCAATTGAAGGTCTTATAAGGGCCAACTCGCCTGAAGAAGCCGTCGAACTGGCTCTGGCTGAGATCAAGCGGATCCGAGAATGAAATTTGAGAATTTGGAAATCAACCAACCAAACTCAGACCTGAATAAAGAAGACCAGGATTACCAGCATCTTGACTTGAGTCTTTTAAAAAATTTCAAGCTGACTATTGCTTATGATGGCACAGATTACCATGGCTGGCAGAGACAGCCTGGCCAAAAAACCATTCAGGGTTTAACTGAAGAAGCTTTAAGAAAAATTCTAGGCCAAAAAATTAACCTGCAGGCAGCCGGAAGAACTGATGCTGGGGTTCATGCTCTCGGACAGGTGGCTAATTTCAGGTCCGACAGCCGGTTGACCGAGGAAGAACTACTCAGAGCCCTGAACACAAAGCTTCCTTTTGATATCCGCATACTTTCGGTGGAGCTGGCCTCACCAGATTTCCAGGCTCGAAAATCAGCCTGGTCTAAGGTGTACCGATACCGGATAAAAATATCCCCGATAGTCAGTCCCTTTGAATATCGCTATGTTTTCCACTATCCTTATTCCCTTGATCTGAAGGCCATGGAACAGGCCGCTCTTTGTTTTGAAAGAGAAGATGATTTTTCTGCCTTTTCCTCAGGAAATTACCTAAAAATATTCCAGTCAAGGCTGGAGAACTGGGGTGATGAATTAATTTACACTGTCGAAGCCAATGGTTTTCTCCGGTCTATGGTCAGAACTATCACCGGAACCTTGATCATGGTTGGCCGGGGACGACTTAAGCCGGAAGAAATTGACCACCTCTTTCGCCAGAAAAAAAGAACTCTTTTCAGCCCAACAGCTCCGGCCAGAGGTTTGTGCTTAGTTCGGGTGAATTACTAACCTGAATTATTCACGGATAATCCGGGTCAACCTGCTTCATTTGTTCGAGTGAATCACTGATATTTTTTAACCCAGCTCGAGTCCTAAGAGAAAGGCATCCTCATCCGGCCTGGTGTAATAGCCTTTTCTTACTCCCAGCAGTGAAAACCCCAGCTTTTTGTAAAGGGCCTGAGCTCTCTGGTTACTGGCCCGAACTTCCAGGGTAACAAGTTTCACGCCACTTTCTTTTAGCCTTTCCAATACGTAACGCATGGTCAGCTCTCCCAGACCCTGCCCCTGAAAATCTGGATGGACGGCCAAATTGTTTATCTGAGCCTCATCCCCTACTTTCCAGAAAATCACATAACTTACCAGCCTCTTCATCCCTCTATCTACGGCTACCAGGGGATAGGAAATAGTCTTATTTTGAATTTCTGCCCTAAAAATCTCCTGGCTCCAAGGGTTGGGAAAACAGGATTTTTCTATTGCCAGAACTTCTGGCAGGTCTTCTTCTCTCATCCTTCTGATAAGAACAGGACTCTCACCGCTTCTTGACAGGTTTTTTCTCCTCAGCCTGAGATTTACGGAAATAAATGGGTTTAAGTTCCGCTGGACTGATTCTCTGGCCTTTTTTTAGAAGATCTTCTCCTATTAGCCCGATCTCGGCTGCCAGATAATAGGACCGATTAGGTATAATCGCCCTTGGACCGAGCTTATCGTTTATTAAGGAGCGGTATAAATCTACCCCGCTTCCGATGAGATAAGTCTCTTTCTCAACAGGTATCAGATCCAGAAAATTACCTGGGTTATAAGCCCCCGGAGATATCACTTCTCTCAACTGACCATCTAAAGTGCTGTAAGCCCCGGCAAAAATCTCCCCTCTTCTGGCGTCAATCATGGGGACAATAAGTTCCACCCCTGGCCACAACAATTTATAGGATATGGCTTCTAAGGCTGAAACCCCAACTAGTTTTTTTCCCGAGGCCAGAGCCAAAGCTTTAATAAAGCTTAAACCTATTCTTATTCCGGTAAATGAACCTGGCCCGGCCGCTACAGCTAAACCTTCAAGGTTGTCAAATTTCTGGCCACTCAGATTTAGAAGCTCATCAACCGCCCGAAAAACCTGACGAGAATGAGTAGAGGGGGAGATATAATTTACTTCAGCTATCAGCTCTCTCCCCTCAATTAGAGCTACTGAGCCAAAATGGCTAGTGGTATCAACCGCCAGAATGAGCATAGTCTTTAAAGCTTATATATAATTCTGCTGTCGGCAATCAAATTTTCGAGGCCACGGCTTCGGCTACTTCCAGGGTCTTAGCAGTCCCACCCAGATCATAGGTCCGAGCTTTTCCCTCCCTGATTACTTCGGCTACAGCTTGTTCCAGAGTATTAGCCTTGTCTTTCTCTCCCAGCCACTCCAGCATCATCTTAGCCGCCAATAAGGTAGCAATAGGATTAACTTTATACATTCCAGTATATTTGGGAGCTGAGCCATGAGTTGGCTCAAAAACGGCATAATTATCTCCGATATTCCCGGCACAGGCAAAACCGAGACCTCCAACCAGTTGAGCTGACAGATCCGAAATGATATCCCCGAAAAGGTTTTCGGCCACTAAAACTTCATAATCCTGAGGATTCTTAACCAGCCACATGCACATGGCATCCACATTAGCTTCGAAAAACTTAATATCTGGATATTGAGCCGCAATCTTTCTGGCCATTTTAAGCATCAAACCACCTGTTTCCCGCAGGACATTAGGCTTTTCTACCAAAGTTACTGATTTTCGGTGGTTTTGTCTGGCATATTCAAAAGCAGCTTTTACTATGCGCTCACATCCCCTGGCGGTCATGATTCTTGTGGAAACAGCTATCTGATCTGCTGGCACCTCCTGGAAATCTTTCATTTTAGGATGAAGCATGAGAGCTTCTCTGACTTTGTCTGGGAGTGGATAAAATTCCACCCCAGCATAGCTGCCCTCGGTATTCTCCCTAAAAATCACCAGGTCAATATTCTCACGGTAATTCAAGGGATTACCTGGATAGGCTTTGCAGGGCCTGAGGTTTATATAAAGATCAAACAACTGTCTCAGTTTGACGATTGGACTTATATAAGATAGCCCTTTCCCTTGAAGTTCAGGAGCCAGCTCTTTAGTCGCATCTTCCTTTGGCTTAGAAGTAATGGCTCCGAATAGACAGGCATCAGTTTCTCTTAAAAGCTTGATGGTTCTTTCAGGCAAGGCATTGCCCTCCCGGCACCAAAACTCCCAGCCGATATCACCATACAGATACTCTGCCTCTAATCTAAGTTTTTTCAGAACTATCATTGCGGCTTCAATAACTTCTTTTCCTATTCCATCACCAGGTAAAACTGCAATCCGGTATTTAGTCATTTTTTCACTCCTTGGATTATGTAAATTCCAAGCTTCAACTTGGTTTCTATCCGGGTAAGCCAGGATTATTCTCTTCTTACCAGCCTTCTCTGAATGGTTGTTCCGGAATTGTTTATTATATTTTAATCTTTATTTAGAAGATAAATATTATCCGGAAACTGCTGACCAAAGTCAATCTTAGAATTATTCTACTTATAGGCCGGGAAGGAAGAAATCATTCCAGCCAGATCTTGACTTTTTCTTTCTCTTCATTTATTTCAACGATCGACATCGGCCCGGCTTTCTTGAGTTCAGCTATAAGCTCTTCAATATCCAACTTGGTGCCAGAATCACCCATTTTCATTGGCTGGTCATCGGCACAGCGGGCCAAAATTTCCACCAGGGCAAAAGGTAAAGTAATCCTCACCTTCTCCTTACCAGTGGTATTATCAACCACCAGCAGTTTGAACCATTTCACATCCTGAGCTGATTCAACCTTCGGGTTATCCTGAACAGCCTTTTTGATTACTTTATAGTCGTCGCTATCTCCACCAGAAAATGATAGACTCACTATCAGCAATAATACTCCCAGCACCAGGGCTGGCTTCAATACGAATTTTTTCATGACCTTCCTCCTAAAATGATCATTTTTTTATTTATTCAATCCAGATCTCAATGATATTGCCTTCATCTTCTATCCGGATCAATTTTTCCTTCGACCTGGCCAGGTCAGCAATAATCCTTTCTGGGTTATATCCCTTTTCGATCATTCGGGCTTTTTCTTCTTCAGAAATGGCCTGAATCGCCAGGTCAGCCAGAGCTAACGGGATATTAACAGAGACAGCGGGAGCTTTTTTGCCTTTTTCGTAAATCCTGATCTTCACCAAGCGAGGGCCTTTTTCTCCCGGTTCCTCAGCAATATCTTTAAGGCTCTCTGGAGAAATTCTCAAGATGGCAATTTTAGCCCGGTCAACCAGTTCTTGATCTTTTTCTTTTTTAATTAATTCTTTTAACACCGGCAAGGCTTTAGCTGCCAGGTTTTTATCCTGTGAATAGCTTAATTTCATAGCCGCATAATACCGGATAACCTTTGAAGGACTGGCCAGTTTCTCCAGCAGAATTCGGCTCATATTCTTCTGACCTTTTTCATAAAGGCTGAAGGCCAGGTCAATTACTGCTATTTGAGCTTCTTCCACCAGACTCTCCGGCCGGTCTGGTCTGTTTAGAAAAGCTTCAAAAGACTTTAAGGCTTCTTGTTCTTTACCAGTTTGCTCAGCCTGGCACTTGCCCAGGTAAAAAAGAGCTTGAGGGTAGAAACTGCTTTTGGGATAGCGGGTAATCAGTTCAGCCAGTTTTTTTTCGGCTTCAACCCAGTTCTTATCAAAAATCAACACCTTGGCTTCTTGTAGCAGTCTTTCATCTTGACCGCCAGTTTTTTGAGCTAAAAGATTAAATCCAGTCCCCATCATTATTAAAACTATGGTCATGGCTATTAAATAACTCTTAAGTTTCACTTTAAACCTCGCTTTGCTGCAGTTCCTTTTTGACCAGGTTGATTTTAAGCAAGAGCTGGTTTTCCTCAATCATCCTCCGGACTTTTTCCAACTCGGCCGCCGTTAGCTCAGGGCTCAACTGACTCAGCTCCAGAAAAAGGAACTCAATTTGGTCGCAGATGGCCTTAGCTTTCAGTAGCTGAAAATCCTCCAACCTGGCATTTAGATATTTTTTTTCGGTCAGAAGCTTCTGGATATTATCAGGCTGGAGAAGACCTGCCGATTCCCGACCTTGATCGGCTTGCAGAAGTTCTAAAAGTAAATATTGACTGCGCTCCAGGTAATCTAAGGTGTCTCTTCTGGCTAACTTCATATCTACTCTTTCGACAAAACCAGCTGGCAGGTTTATTCTGGAATCTTGCTTAGCAGTTATGAGATCAGGTTTCTGAGGCTTAATAACCAGAAAAGTTAAAGCCATACCCAGCAATAAGCCCAGGACCAGTCCGGCAGTCAGAGGCTGCCATTTCCATCTAACTTGCCAGCCTGAGGAACCAGCCCGAACCGGCTGTTCTTGCCTGGCCCAGACTTTCTCGGTGATGTCTCCAGGTAGAGCCTCCCAGTCCACCGTACTCATAACTTGCTTTAATTCATGTTTAAACCCATCGGCCAGTGATAATAATTCTTTCGTCTGATCCAGCTCTTCCTGGCAAACTGAACATGTTTCAAGGTGCCTAAGCATTTCTTTTATTCTGGATGGCTTTAGTTGGCCATTTATAAAAGCCAGCCAGTCTTTTTTATATCTATTACATTTACTCATAGCTACCTCCTAATTGAGGTGCCAGAAGTTTCCTTAGTTTCTGAACAGCCTTAAAATGAAGGGATTTAACCGTGCCTTCGGCTATTTGCAGTTGTCTGGCAATCTCTTGGTATTTTAAATCATCAAAATGATGCATGATGAAAACCAACCTCTGCTTTTCTGGAAGGGCTAAGACTGCCTTATGAATCATTTCCTTAGGATTAAAACGATCTGGATTGTCTTGGTTCGATGACAACTCTGTTCTTGCCATCTCCAGACCGTCATGACTATTTTGCTTTCTGGATTTGTTTTTCCTTAGAAAATCTATAGTCTGATTTCTGGCTATCTGCATCAGCCAGGCCTGGAAGTTATTTCCCGACCGGTAGCTCTGGATTTTTTCATAGAGCTTCATGAAAGTCTCCTGAACCAGGTCCAGGGCATCTTCCCGGTCCCTGACCATTGAGTAGGCCAAGACGAAAACTTTTTGTTGATAACCAGAAACTATTCGCATGAAGGCTTCCTTATCACCTTTTTTAACTAAGTCAACCAGTAATTCAATCTGGGTTTCAAGACAATTGACATTTTCCTGTTCCATCCTTTAACTCTGTCCCTGGTCGTGGTCCATTTTTTATAGTATACATTTATTCCAGCCACCAAAGCATCTTTTCCCTCTCAGTCCAGATTTCTGCTACCAACCCTTGGGGAAGCTGCTGGATGGCCTGGTTGAAGGCTTTAGAGTCAAACTCGAATTCCTGGCCTCTGGCTAAGTCTGTCTGCCTTATACCTGTCCTGACTAACCAGAGTGGAAGTGAAATTCTAACTAACTGGCCTTCTTCAGGATCATAGATCAGCATCTTGAATTTCTCTGGTTTCTCTGCCATAGCGGGATTAAAAGTTAAGGCCATAACGTCTTCTCTAGCCCGGGCAAAGGCAGCTTCTACCTGACCAGATTCAGTTTCAACAGATACAAAAAGGCAAGAGGAGAGATTTAACAGGCAAAGCCCTGTGATTAGAGCCAGCTTAAGCCTAACAGTCATCTTCTTCTCCTCGCATCTTAGCTTTCACTAACAATTACGGTGGAGGAGAATTAAAGGTTTACCTAAAAATTAAGCTTTCTAACCTACATTATTCACCAAACTGAACCTGTCTCGAGATTTTAAATTATCATTGATAAGAAAATCGCCTCAGGTCCAGAATAAAGCTGATCGATTTACAAAATTGGTAAATAAACCAGGCTTAATAAACCCAGACCAAACCCTCTATAGCTTAAGGGGTTTTTAGGTTAGGCCAGTCTTGGTAGAATACTTAAAACTTGCGGAAATTCCTTCTTGACTGTGGCCCAGAATCGAAATGCCGGTCATCGCTTCTTCTGTCACTTTTTGGCCGGGCATCGTTGACGATTATTTTCCGGCCCTCAAATTCAGTTCCATTAAGATTGTTTTTCGCTTCCTGAGCCATTTCTTCCGTTGACATTTCCACAAAGCCAAAGCCTCGACCCTGCAGGATGTTTACTGAGGTAACTTCTCCATATTGAGAAAACAGCTCCTTCAGTTTCTCCTCGGTAGTCCTGTAGTTCAAGTTACCCACATAAAGTTTTGAAGACATAAAAAAAACCTCCTCACCTTCTCCGCCTTTGGTTCTTTCATTTCCAAAAGAAACAACCTGACTGAAAAGGCAAAATTAATCATGCCACAGAAAAATAGCAAAATCAAGAAAATTTTAAAGTTCTTAGAAGCTAACTCCCATAATTCCCAACGTTTAGGAACGGGAAAACCTGGCCTCGAAAGCCCCTCAGAATTTCCGGGCAAAAATGAACATCTCAAAATAGGTTCATCTTTATGAAAAAAGCAGATTATTTGTTTTTGCCAGCTTATTGAGTAAAATAAACAGAAAGGAGGAACTATGAAAAAAAAGCTTCTCTGGTTTTTTTTGATAATACTTTTTGTCATTTTACTCGTAGCGCTTAGCCTATCCTTCTTTTTTCACCGACTCGGTCCACAGGAAGCTGAAGTCGCTAAAAATTCCTATTTAGAAATAAGACTTGAAGGCCAGCTAAAAGATTATACTTCTGCGACACCGTGGGGAGAATTGTTCCCTTCGAGAGCCATTTCTCTTTATGATACCTGGATGAACCTGAGGAAAGCCAGCCTGGATTCGAGAATAAAAGCGGTGGTTATAAAGTTCGGTCTGCTGGAAGCCGACTGGGCCAAGATTGAGGAACTCAGGCAGTCGGTACTGGAATTCAGAAAATCAGGCAAGCCAGTTATTGCCTATTTTGAAGAATTAACAGAAGCTGATAAGGAATACTATTTAGCTACCGCCTGCGACAAAATTGTTATGCACCCCTTAGGCTGGATAGGCGTTAATGGATTGGCTGCCTATGTCCCATTCTTCAAAGGTACCTTAGACCGTCTGGGTATCACAGCCGAATTTGAACATATAGAAGAATACAAAACAGCCTACAACCAGTTTACTGAAAAAGGTTTCACTTCAGCTCATAAAGAGATGCTGCAATCCATTTATGATGACATCTTCGCCAATTATTTAGAGCAGATTGCTTCGGCTAGAAAGAAAAGCCCTGACCAGATGCGGCAACTTATTGATACCGGGTATTTTAGAGGCAATGGAGCTATAGAAAGCGGGTTGGTGGATGAATTAGCCTACGAAGACCAGCTTTTTCAGATGGCCGGTTTGGAAAAATATAAAGAGCTGATTAGAATCAGCAACGAAAAATATTCCAGTGTTAACCCGGGGCAGTTCGGCCTCAATCAGGGTCAAAAAATCGCCTTAATCTTCGCTTCAGGAACGATCCTCCCAGGAACAGAGGAGCGAGTAGCTCTTGGGAGCGAGGCTTTTACCCATTGGCTCAGAGCAGCAGTTAAAGATAAGACGATTAAAGCCATTGTTGTCCGGGTTGATAGTCCCGGAGGCTCGGCTCTTGGTTCAGATGTTATCTGGCATGAATTGGTCAAAGCCAGGGCCGAAAAACCGGTGGTGATCTCTATGTCTGGCCTGGCCGGTTCAGGCGGTTACTGGATTGCCTTAGGCGGTCATAAGATAATCGCTCAGCCTCAGACTCTAACCGGTTCGATCGGAGTAATCGCCGGTAAATTCAGCTTTGAGGGTCTGATGGAAAAGCTCGATATCAATACTGAGAAATTAGTCATAGGAAAAAATGCTGATGCCTTTTCGTTTTACCGGCCATTTTCACCGGAAGAAAGAAAAATCTTAAAAGAAGAAATTAGCTACCTATATGAACAATTTCTGGAGAGAGTAGCGACTGCTCGGAACTTACCAGTAGAGGAGGTTGACCGGATAGGACGGGGAAGAGTCTGGACCGGTAATCAGGCCAAAAAGTTAAATCTGGTTGATGAGCTGGGAGGCTTTTTTCAAGCGATTGACGCTGCCCGCAGCTTAGCCGGAATTCCCACCGAAGAAGAGATCAGGTTGGTAGTCTGGCCAAAAAAACGCAGTTTCTGGGACATTGTCTTCGGTAGAAAAACCGGGCTTAATCAGTCGGCCAGTGACCTTATTACTGATTATAAGAAGCTTATGGGCACTTTTTCACAAGCCAGAGCCTGGTCTCTAATGCCCTTCTGGTTATATTAGAACAAAGAAGATTTTCCAAGACTACTGGCAGATTTAAATCGGCTTATTCCTGTTTATCTCTGATCACTACTTTTTCTTCTGGCTTAATCAACCCAAGTTTTTCTCTGGCTTCTTTTTCCAGAGCCATCGGGTTGGTTTCTAATTCTTTTATTTCGGCTTCCAAGTTTTGCTTCTGAACAGTCAGTTCATGAATTTCTGCTTGGAGTTCTAAGTATCTTTTTTTTGATTTCTGGATATCCAGAAATCCCTTTTCCCCAAAAAATGTAGCTGCCAGAGTAGCCAGCAGAAAGATGGCTAAAAGTAAATAGAAAAATTTCTTCTTAGCCGGCGGGTTTTTCTTTTTTTTAGCTTTGACTCTTTCTACCATATTAGCTCCAGGCCGGCCTGGAGTAAAGCCCGGCTTTCCCTCTGGCTTTCAGCCTCTGAATAACATCTTATAAGCGGCTCGGTTCCAGAAAATCTCAATATCAGCCACCGGTCATTAGAAAAATTCATTTTTAAGCCATCCATAGTATCTACTGATAGGACTTTTCTTTTCCCTACTTTATCCGGGGGATTTTTTATCAATTCTTTTAGCCTGCTGGCTCTCTCTTCGGTCAATTTGATATTTTCCCGCGACCCGATCATTAGCCCGTATTTTCTGAACAATTCATTGAGAAGCTCGGACAGGCTCTGGCCGCAGACCGCCACCATCTCAGCCACCAGCAGACCAGCAAAAATACCATCTTTTTCTGGAAGATGATCTTTTACTGCTAAACAGGCACTTTCTTCTCCGCCAAAAATTATCTTGCCTTTAATGAACAAGTCAGCTATATATTTGAAACCAACCGGAGTTCGGTAAAGGGGCAGGTCATAATGGCGAGCAATTCGGTCAATCAAATGAGTAGTAGTTACTGATCTGGCCACTCCTCCTCGCCAGCCTTTAACTGAGAGCAAGTATTCAAGAATCAGCGCCAGAATGTAGTTGGGAATAACCAGCCGGCCTCGCTCGTCAACCGTTCCGAACCGGTCACCGTCAGCATCGGTAGCCAGTCCGAGAGCACAATGCTTGGTCTTGACTAACTTTTTTAGCTCGGCCATATTCTTTTCTGTACAGGAAGGAGAAATTCCCCCGAAATACGGATCTAGATAGCCATGGATAACTTCAATTGGAATACCATTTTCTTCCAGAATTTCATCCAGGTATTCTCTACTGGCACCGAAGAGCAGGTCTATGCCAATTTTTATTCCAGATTTTCTTATCGACTCAAAATCGACCTTGGGCTGAAGAAACTTCAGATAGTCTTCTCTAAGGTCAATCTTATGTATATAGGTTGGGTCAGGATAAAAAAGAGGATCCACCACCGCGGGCCTGATCTTTTCGACTTCAGCTTCAATCTGAATAGTAACTTCCGGAAGGGCGGGAGCCCCGCTGGCCACATTAAACTTAAGCCCGTTGAATTCCGGTGGATTAAAGGAAGCGGTAAAATTTATTCCAGCCGAATGCTTACCCTTAATAATCTGATAGGCTAAAGCTTGAGAAGGGCAATCTCGGTCAGCCAGATAAACCTGAATCCGGTTTCGAGAAAGAAGGGTAGCTGTCTCTTCAGCAAATTTTTCTGAAAGAAACCTGGTATCATATCCTACAACCACAGATATTTCTTTGTCCGGCTCATTCTTTTTCAGATAATTAGCAATAGCCTGAACTACGCGACGGACATTAGAGAAAGTGAATTCCTCTCCCATAAGCGCCCGCCAGCCTGAAGTGCCAAACCTGATCATTGTAACGATAATCTCGTGTCTCTGTGGATGAAATTATCATAAGATATAAGTTATTTCAATCTATTATGCTTAATTGTTTTTAAAAAAATTGACCTTAGTTTGAGGATAATAATGGTCTGACTGCCCGCCGCGGCAGAACCGGACCCTGGTATTATCTCCCCTCTTCTGTAGAGCAGAGCTTGGTCCGAAAAAAGTCCTTTGACAAGTTGAAAGCCTGCGAATTATACTGGGCGATGATTGAGGCTTTTATCATCAAGACAAAACTGGAAAAAATAACAGTGGTCCTTGATCCAAAAAAATATTATTCATATATGAAGGCCGTAATGGAGCCACTAAGCCTGAGACTTTTTACTAATTGTCAACTAAAACTCAAGACCTGGAGGTGACCCCATGATGCTTGGCACGCTTGACTGGTTGGTAATAGCTGGCTATTTTGCCATCATCATCGGTATTGCCTGGTGGACAATCAAACGCCAGAAAGAAAAGACCACCGATCAATACTTTTTAGCCGGCCGCCATTTAGGCTGGTTTATTGTTGGAGCCTCAATTTTTGCCTCAAACATTGGTTCAGAACACTTAGTCGGGCTGGCGGGTTCTGGAGCTACCGACGGAGTGGCCATGGCTCATTACGAACTCCATGCCTGGTGCCTGCTGATATTAGGCTG
>Ga0265295_1007822_pt1 | contig 12102 bp, 8 predicted proteins | sample Munlansysbiofilm_FD_192503 | JGI IMG/M metagenome (GOLD analysis project Ga0265295, IMG submission 192503) | Leachate microbial communities from a municipal landfill in Southern Ontario, Canada - Methane capture system biofilm | ecosystem: Engineered > Solid waste > Landfill > Unclassified ... | reverse complement strand
GAGAGCAGACCGAAGGCCGTATCCCCGCCTGTCAAGAACAACCCCGAAATGGGATGTGAGTCAAGCAGCTGCTTGCCAAAGTTTCCCAGCTTCTCACGAATCAGATCGGCTATTTTCCCATCTCCCAATCCAAGCTGTTTTCCCTCGACCAATGAGCGTTCAAACTCAGAGCGATCAAGGACGGAGGAGACAACCAGAAGTACGTCCTCATTGTTGGACAGTGCATGCTTTGCCTGATCCAGATAGGGGGTCAGATCCTTGTTTTTGATCAAGTCATCCACTTTCAGCTCAATGCAGATTCCCCCGTGTTCACGTGCATACAGCACCTGTTTCTTGGTTGTCTCACTGAGACTGGCAACCAATGCCAAGGCGGGTTTGCTCGGATTGGACGTTTCCACCAGTGCCTGAGCAAGGCCTGCACTGCCGACATACAAAAGACGCTTATCCAAGGTGGATGCCCACGCAACCACCTTGTTCAGGTCGCTCTGAAGCTCGGCATCGCATACGACCACCTGTGCGTCGGCTATCGGAAAGGAACTGGAACGCACCTGCTCAACATCAAGGAGAATGGTTTTCTTCCTGCCTCCAAACAGACGAACCAGATCATCTTCGGTTACCGGCTTTCGAGGATCACGGAACGCTTCCGTTTCCCCCAATCTGGTTCCATGGACATACACCACCCCATGCTTGCAGGTTCTGCCCAAGTCGGGAAACGCGGTAGCTACGATGATGAGCTCTGTTTTGAAGAAAGCGGCGGCGGCTTCCACCTCAACAGCAATATTTCCACGCAATGTTGAGTCGATCTTTTTCAGGACGGTGGAAAACTGAGAGGTTTGCAAGGAAGCAAGGCCATCAGCAACCGCTTTTTCTGCTTCGCTCCCATCCATATTCCTCGACTCGGTATCCAGTACAAGACTCATCCCGTCCTCAAGCGTTGCAGAAGCACGGTGTATCTGGACATGGGTTGGGAACCGATGACGTACCAACTGGATGCCACTATCATTGGATCCGGTAAAATCGTCTGCAATGATCAGGTATGGATGCATGCCTTCCCCCTTATATATGGATATGATGCCATAGCTCGTTTGGCAAAGCTAGCCTTTACAGAAGTATTGCACTGCCTTACTATGGCCGTATGCAAAGCAAAGCCAATACCCTGCTCGCTTCACTTATGAGCGAACAGATGGAGAGCATCCGTGACCCCTTGTGGAAAGACATACACCTCTCTCAGCAACTGAAACGGGTGTCCTCGGTACCCTGTGTCCAAAAGTTGGGAAGGATCAAGCAACTCGGACCAACCTTTCATCTGTACCCTGGTGCAGTGCACACCCGTCTCGGACACAGCGTGGGAGTCTATCACGTTAGTTCCCAGATTCTGATAGGGTTGCTGAAGCAAGCCAAAGCAAGAACCATGGACATCCCCTTTACCGAAGAAGGCATGAAGACCTTTCTCTGTGCAAGCCTCTTGCATGATATCGGCCACTTTCCCTACGCGCACTCCTTGAAAGAGCTGCCTCTGAGAAGCCATGAGGAGATAGCGGGAATCCTGATTGAAGGCGATGAGCAGCTCAGGCGGGCCATCATCGATGCCGGTCTTGACCCGGCCATGGTTGCAGCCATCATCGATGAGCATCGGCCAACCCAAGACAGCGAGATTGCGCTCTACCGCTCCTTGCTTTCCGGAACCCTCGACCCTGACAAGCTTGACTATCTGAACAGGGACGCTTTCTTCTGTGGGGTTCCCTATGGTATGCAGGATGTCTCCTACATCACTGACAAGCTTGTGGTGGCTGGTCAGAAGGTTGCCTTGCTCGAGCAAGCCCTCCCGTCTGTCGAACACCTGCTCTTCAGCAAATATCTTATGTATCGTAATGTGTACTGGCACAAGACAACACGCAGTGCCACTGCCATGATCAAGAAGGCTGTCTTGCTTTCTCTCTCCACAAAGAACCTCAATGCCGAACAATTGTACACCCTCGATGATGAGCAATTCTCGCTGTTGGGACAGGAGATCAGCCCGCTCTTTGCCATGGTACGTGACAACCAGCTCTACCCCTGCCGTTTTGAGCAATCGTTTGAAAGCGGATCGGAATTGGAAAGAAACACACTTGGTCTGGCTGAACGCACCCAGTTCGAGGAGGAGCTTGCCGGCAGGCTGGGCGTACCTGAGCACCACGTGATCATCGATATTCCCGAGCCAATCTCCTTTGAGTCCGACATTCCGGTACTCACCGAGGGGGGGAAACTGTCCTCTTTCGCCCTGCTTGACCAAGTTTTTTCCCATGATATCGGTAGGGTCTTTACAAAAAGCCTCAGAAAATTCAGAATCTTCACGCACCCCTCGATCAAAGCAAAAGATCTTGAGGCGGTATTGGAGTTCTGATTTCATGGAAAAACTTTCCTATCGCTCCCTTATTGATGGAGACATCCCCCCTTGGGTGATGCGCTTCATCAAGCAGACGGGAAAAGCAATAAACACATACTCGATGATTCGTGCCGACGAGACGGTCCTGCTCAGTGCGAGTGGAGGAAAGGATAGTCTTGCGTTGGCCCTTGCCCTCTCAATCAGAAGATCGTGGCTTCCGATCACCTACCAGCTGAAGGCTATGATGATCAATTGGATTGAGCATCCGATCCCAGATGAGTATCGTGACCTTTTGACCACCTATTTCACTGATTTAGGGTATGAGTTTCTCATCGTTGATGAACACCAGTATCCAGCTTCCTTCAAGGGAGAGTTCAACTGCTATCTTTGCTCACGCAACCGCCGCAGGATTCTCTTCGATTATGCAGCCGAACATCAGATAAAACTCATTGCAATGGGACACCATCTCGATGATTTGGTCGAAACAAGTCTGATGAATCTCTGTTTCCGTGCAAACTTTTCAACCATGCAACCTGTCCAACCCTTCTTTGACGGCAAGCTCTCGATCATCAGGCCGATGATCGAGGTGCATGAACAGGTGACCAACCGACTCGCCCAAACATATGACCTTCCGGTGGTCAAGCCTGTTTGCCCCTATGACCAGACCAACATCCGGTCGCGGCTCAAACCCATCATCAAGGAAATATCGCATTTGGACAAACTTACCCGCGAGCACATCTATCATGCACACCAATTCCAGGGCAGGGTGTAACTTGCACTTCTCCAACCTGTTTACATCCATACAGAGTATGTGGGATGATAGAGGTAGAAGGAGGGTTGATGCATGAGCAGCCGAACTTTGGCACTGCTTCTGATACTTCTCCTTGTGGCCTTCCCTGTAGCCGGCCAAACTGAGGGAGAGAATGTCAGTGATGCTTCACCATCGGTGGAGAATTCAGTTGCGTTCAAATTTCCCAGTTACATGGACAATACAACAGAGAGTTCAGGCGACGGACTTTTGGAAGGTGTAGCTTCCAGTGACGGGTACTTCAGCATCTCCTATATGCCTGACTTTGCTGTAGGAAACTTGCTTTTCCAGCTGGATCTCAAGATCAAGGGAAATGTGACTACCGACCCCTTCAACCTCAACCTTGATTTCGATGACTGGCAGATGCCTGAACGGGACCAGACAATGGATACGTTCGAGTACAGCCTCACCATTCTCAAGCACTACACACGATTCATCCGATCGATCCAATATGGGCAACGCTACGACAAGATCTATGTCCGTTACGGGAAGTTGCTGGGCATCACCCTCGGTGACGGTGCTCTGATCAACGGATATTCCGATAGGGGCGTGGGGGTTCGTGCAACCCGACCCGGCCTTGATGTGATGATCGATGGCAACCAGATGGGCATCCCCAATGCTGGGTTTGAGTTCATTACCAATGACATATACGAACCCACCCTTTCGGCTTGGAGAATCTTCGCACGTCCCTTGTATGAGTACACTGATTTCACGACCTTCTCCAAAATGCAGGTCGGACTCTCGTTTGCCATGAGCCCTGAGCGCGAGGAGGGAGAGCAAGCAGCATTGGGACGCAAGCTGATCGCACTCGACTTCTCCTTGCCTGTCTATGAATGGTCGTCCCTTAGCCTTGACGTGTTTGCGAACATACTGCTGCAGACTCCCGACATGAAGACCAGACAGCCGGCTCTCGCCTATCGCTATGGGTTCTGGGGACATGCCAAGAGCATCTTCATTTTCAATGCGAGCATCACCGTACCCACTGTTGGATACTACCATGCCGAGTATTTTGCCTCTGATTTTGAAATCAGAAGCCAGGAAGAACTCGATGCACTGCATGTCAGCCTCGGCACCGCACACCTCGATGCCATGTTAAGCCTGAACTTTGCACGCAAGGGAGTCTACATGAGAGCCAAGCTGGTAAGTGATTACGCCAATGGCTCCTACCACAACTACCGATTCCTTGCAAATGCTCGTATTGATAAGCGTTTCTTGAATATCGTTTCGCTAGACTTGAGCTATGAAAAGCTTTATCCTACCTCTACAGGGGAAGGCTTTTTTGCTGGCTTGGGCACCTTGCGCAACGTGGTTGTCGGAGCTAGTGCAATCGTCAAGGTCAAACCCTATACCTTTGATATCGGGTTGAGTATCTTGTATGATGAATCAGCCCGATCAACATACAAGCTGGATACCGCGGTCAGAATATCCTTGCTCTGACAAACGCGTTGGGAGTGTATATGAATTGGTTGTTCAAACATGTCGGTCTTTTGCTTCTGGCTCTTTGCCTCTCTGCAAATCTCGTTGCCGACGATTCTGTTTTCATAGGTGATGGGGATGTCTCTTCCCTCAAGCTCTATGACACCCAGGGCAACGCACTTGAGCTCACCGAAGAAGTAATCAGCCAAATCGGTGAAGGGTGGATCATCAGCAACCCCGACACTCCCCTTCTGCTGGTCACCCCACGGGGAACCATCAACGTATATGAGAACTCCCTGCTGGTTACCGGCAACCTCGTCGGCAAACAAGCGGAACTGTATTTGGTTTCAGGAAAGGCCACCTTCAACACCTATCCTCTCGAGGGGGGAACGCTTACTGTAACCACCCCAGTCTCACGGTATGTGCTTGAAGGTGAAGGCGAGATGCTGGTCATCACCACAGACGATGAGGAGAGCGTCACCACCTTCTCCGGTGAAGTTGAGAGTTTCAACGGCCTAACCAGGGTAACCCGACCGGTTCGCACGTTTGAGAAACTGGAGATGGCCGAGAAAACCGCTCGTCCCCAACGCATCGAGGCTGGATACTACCTAACCTATGCCACCTATCCTGACATGATGCTTGCCCGTGAGCTTGTACAGCAGATAGCCGAGCCCCTGATGCCACCAGCTCCCCGTTCGGTGCGGGCAGCGACAAAACCCTACGTAGCACAGACTCCCACGCCGGTTCAGGTTGCGATCACACCAATCACACCTGCTGTTTCCACACTCTCGGTTGCACAGCAGAAATCATTCATACCATCGGCCTTGCAGAGCATCAGTGTGCGTGTTGAGAAGATACCGGTACCGGAACGAGTTCGTTCCCTTACCAGCAAGATACTCAAGGCTCCCAGCAATCGCATTGTGGTTACCATCAAACCGGTGACACCGGAGATTCCGCAGTCAGTCTCAGCACGTGCGATCGTGGAGGTCCCTGCGCAGCCGAGCATCACAGAACCTGAGCTTACACCCATTGCCCAAGAGATTGAAGTTGTGGAAGTTGAGCCAGAGGCAGTATCTGAAGAACCCATTGCAGAGATCGCTCCTGTAGAAGAAGTGGTACCAGAGCTTGTAGTGACAGCCGAAGAGATTCCTGCCACACGTCCTATTTCTACCGCCGTGCTTGCCTTCGATGACCAAGCCCAGGTCATTGAAGGTTCACTGGGCCTTGAAGCCTCTTATCGCTTCCTGCTTGATGGCCCAAATGCCAATGCGATGAATCATTTGCTGACGATCAAGCCATTCTATGAGAAGGGCCCTTTCGCCCTCAAGCTCCAATTCTCTGTTGACACTGATGATTTCTCCACCTTCTCGAATTCCATCACCGATTTCCCCTCGGGAACCTTGGAAACGCTCGCCTATGCCTTCTCCTATCTTGATCAGGCAAGGGTAGGATACCAAACCAGTCCATTCTACCTGGTGATGGATCACTCACGAAGCTTGTTCAGCGACCAATCCACCTTCTCCGCTCCTGTCTTTGGCGATAGCGAGAAATTGGTGATGCAAAATCAGATCAGGCTGGGAGGGTTGCGCCTCACCACCACCGTTGATGACCTCTACCTCACAGAGTTGCTTGCAGGAAGACACCAGTTCGGATCTTCCTTGCTCGAGTTCACCGTCCCCGGTGACTATCCTCTGGGCATCGCTGTGGGAGCGCTTGCAAAGGTTGACCGGACTCCTGCAACCATAGATCTCTATCCCTTGCTGAGTTTCAGTTTCCCGATCATCAACAGCCGAACCACCAATCTGAATGCACTGGTGATCGCCAACAGCTATCTCCCTACCTATCCAAATCTGGATTTCGATTCCCTGGTCGATACTAGCGTAGCCACCCTGTTTCCTAACCATCTCTTGGGTGCCGGCTTCGTGCTCAAGTATCATGACATCCAGGCGAGGTTGATCGCTTCCGTCACCGATGGCAAGAACCAGAACCTGTTGGTAAACGACTTCTCCTACGCGCCCCTGGATACCAGCTATTCGGCGGCGTTCGATCTTCTGATCGATGTGCACTATACGGGTAAATTCTTGCAGGCAAGGGCCTTGTACAATCTGCCGGTCACCAGCTCCTTCGGCATAGCACAGCTGAGCACAACCCATCAGGCAGATTACAGCCAATTCACGTTTGCCTATGCCAAAGACAAGCTTGCATTTGGTATCGGGCTTTCCTACCTTGGGCTCTTCGATACGCTTACCTCAGTCCTGGAGGGAAGTGCTGGCAAGTACAACCTGCTTGGTGGAAACTATTCCACCAGTTATCTCTATGCCAGCATGGAGTTCAAACCCTTTTCCCTGCTTGCAAAAGCCAGCTATCCGATCACCAGCACTGCACTCGATGTTCCCAAGCTGAGCATTCAGGCAAAACTGAATCTGCAAAAAACTATCTGAGGCTGAGGTTTTGCGCTTCTGTCGCTTCTGTGCTAGAGTCTTGCTATGAGAATCAAACTGTTGGACAGCTTGGTAGCACAGCGTATTGCTGCCGGCGAAGTCATTGAACGACCTGCTTCCGTTCTTCGTGAACTCCTGGACAACGCCATCGATGCAGGTGCAACCTCCTTGGTTGCGAGTGTCTCCGATGGAGGGCTTGAGCATATCAAGCTCATCGATGATGGCGAAGGCATCGAAAAGGAAGATCTTCCCCTCCTGTGTGAGAGCCACGCCACCAGCAAGGTCCGTGATCTCGAGGACCTGTACCACATCCAGACCATGGGGTTCAGGGGCGAAGCTTTGTATAGCATTGCAGCTGTTGCCTCCATCACCATCGAGAGCGGCCGCGAAGGCCAGGATGCTTTCCAGATAACCGTAGACAATGGGAAAAAGGGGCCAGTACTTCCCTGTGGAGCACGCAAGGGTACCGTGGTGACTGTTGAGCGGCTCTTTGGGGAAATCCCTGCACGAAGGCAGTTTCTCAAGCGTCCTTCCACCGAGGCGACCATGTGCAAGCAAGTGTTGCAGGAGAAGGCACTGGCCTTTCCTGAGATCGCCTTCCGCTTCCTCAGTGACGGGAAAGTCAGACTCGACCTCCCCCCTACCACCAAACGACAGAGAATCCTCGATGTCCTGGCATTGAACCAGAACATTGTTCCCTCCGAAATGATTGAGCTCTACGATACGGCAGGTCGCTTCAGTCTCTACGCAGTATGCTCAACCCCTGCTCTCTATCGCAGCGATCGCTCCCATATCAAGCTGTTCGTGAACAAACGGCCGGTAGATGAGTACTCTCTGGTACAAGCAGTCACCTATGGGTATGGGGAACTTCTCCCTGGTGGTTCATTCCCGTATTGTTACCTCTTCATTGATGTCGACCCCACCTTGGTAGACTTCAACATCCATCCCACCAAGCGTGAGGTGAAGCTGAGAAACAAGGCAGAGATCCATCATCAGATCGTATCCATGGTGCAGAGCCAAGTAAGAAGAACCATACCCAGGCTGGTGCAACAACAGATACAGGCAGAAGAGGAGCCCTTGCTTTCGGCTCGGGAACCAAGAAAGGAGTACAGCCATCACCATGCTGGTGGACATACTTCCACTCCCTATGTCCCTGCCGAACACCAGAAGCCTGTTGATGCCCAGTGGTTCCAGAAAGCAAGAGAGATCTTGGGAAACTCCAGCACGGTACAGACATCCCGAACCAGTGAGAAAGAGGATATCTGGGCACTGCAGAAGGAAGAGCCCTCCTACGAATACCTTGGCCAAGCGTTCAACTTGTTTCTGGTAGCCCAGAAGGGAGACAACCTCTACCTGGTTGACCAGCATGCTGCCCATGAGCGATTGCTCTTCGACCAAATCAGGGAGAAGAAGCTGATCCAGAACCTCATGATCCCCATCCCCTTTGAGGTGGAGCGGGATGTTGATGTGTATCTGTCAGAACATCAGGATGTCTATCTGAATCTCGGCATCAAGCTGGAAAGACATGAGGATCTGGTGTGGCAGCTTCTCAGCCTTCCCGCACTCTACCGTGCCATTGAGAAAGAGGTGGTCTCCTTCATACAGACTATGACCGGCGATGCAGAGGAAGTGGAAAAAGGACTGTATGCCATCGTAGCCTGCCATGCTGCCATCAAGGCAGGAGACAAAGTGGACAGGATGATGGCACTATCCCTGCTGGACAAGGTGTTCAGCATGGAAGAACCGGTATGTCCCCATGGAAGAACGTTTGTTGTGCGCTTGGAAAAGGATGAACTGGCAAAGGCGGTTGGACGAACCTAGGGTTCAAGACGGAAGAACAATCCCTCTTCGGGAAATCCGATGAGTACACGCTCTGCGTTTTCAGGAATCTCATACCCATTCTCGCCCGAAAGCGGAATCTCCTGCATATTCTCGTCATAGGCTTCGACGATTGCCAATGGCGAACGCACTGACAGCATGCGGGTCTCCGCTACATAGCTCACTGCATCAGAAACAGCTTCTCTCGAGACAGTGACAGGTATTGTGTTCGTAAGAGTCTGCCCATCCTTGTACAAGATATCCATGGTGTAGGAACCTTCGGGCAAACCGATACCGGCTCCGAGGGAGAGAGGCGGAAGATGGTATATACCTTGTGCATCCCCCTTTGCAGAAACAATCCAGTTCTGGTTTTCATCAGGGGTCTTGATCTGGACCTGCACCTGCTTGCTTTCTGAGGCAAGGGTGAACGAGATGTTCAGGGTGGAGGTTTGCACATTTGAAGGCAGATCAACAAGACGGTGAACGCTTGAGGAAACATTCACCAGATGCAACTCCTCCCGGCTGCAAGCCGAGAGAAGCAAGCATATGAGAAATAGGATAGCTACACGCTTTCTAGGCTTGCTGTGCCGCAAGATAAGACCTGACAGGGTTTGCATAAGCGTTGAGTGCGAAGGTACGCACATCCTCACGTACTCCCTTGAAGCGGTAGAGGAAGGCTTCCTTGTCGAAATCCTGATAGGAAGAGGCGAAGCGGGTGCTGTTCTCGAGGTAGTCGTACGCAAACAGGTTGGTCGGCCAGAGATGATACAGCGTATGGATCTGGCGATCCACCTCTTGGGCTACCTGTTCCGAGTTCTCAAACTCCCCGGATATCGGCTTCCCGAAGGCGATATGCACGTTGCCCTTGTACCCTTTCATGCCACGAGAGATGGAAATGAGATCTTCATAGCGTTTCTTCGCATGTTCACCACTTCTGATTCGTGCAACTTCTTCCCCTGCCTTGATCAAATCACAGGGATCGTACTCGTAACTGACTGCGACAGGAACAATCCGACAGCTGTTGACCACCTCACTGAAGGAGATTCCCTTCGACTTTTGGGAGAGATGAAGCATCTTGATGATGGCAGGGGTGGTGACATCCAGGCCATCTTTTGCTCTTCCGCTCTTCTGGGCAACCCAGATGGACTTGTTCTCTTCTGTGATCAGTTCAACAAAATACGCACTGAGCCGAATCGACTCCAGGTACTTCTCTCGCATTGGAAGCGTCCGCTTGACCGTAACACCACCGTTGAGCTTGAAGAGGTCTGTGACGAACTGGTTGGTCAGCAGGTTATCCCCGATGGCCATCTCACAGAGCATCCTATCCCCTTTCAGAAGGGCCATGTCGATCAGGGCACAATCGAGAACGATATCCCGGTGGTTGCTCATGAACAGGTAGGACTGTTCCTTGGTGGTGTGCTCCATTCCACTGAAGCTGAAGGTATTTACGCTCTTCTGGATAATCGCAGGAAGAAAAATGCCTGCAGTGATATGCTTCTGGAACTCATCATAATTGGTCACTTGCTCGAGGTTCTTCACGATGTGGTCTGCATACTGGGAGATCAGTTTCTGCTGCTCTTCCGTTTCGGCCGGTCCCACTGAAGCAAGAATCTTATGAATAGCATCCTTGTTCGCAAGAACGCGTGCAATGGCGTCGCGAACATCCTGCCCCCGATAGGGGGCGATATCCTTATACTGTGTTACATCCATAGGTCAACCCTTTTGTGCATCCAGAATTGATCTCATGTACTGCACACGCTCCCACTTTGTGGGATCACTCATCCGTTCTTGTGCAAGTTTCCCATTGAAGTCAGCAATTCTGGAGTAAGCATGCGAATCCATCCACTCTGTCAGTTCCGCCTCAATTTTGGCAACAGAGCCGAGACCCTGCTTGAGGAGAACGGAGCACAGCTGGACAGCCTTGGCCCCGGCAAGCAACTGCTTGATCACAGTGCTGCCACTATAAATACCGGTGGAAGCACAGATATCGTAGCGAACCTCATCACTCATCAGTGCGGTCCACCTAAGGGAAAGAGCATACTCATCCTTGTTGCTCAGCATCTGAGCAGGCACCAAGGTCATCTTATTGATATCAATGTCAGGACTGTAGAAACGATTGAAGAGCACTACCCCATCAATGGAAAGCTCATCAAACTTGCGCATCATATGTGCCAAAGAGGAGAACATAGGACTCATCTTGAGGCTGAGAGGAAGTTTGATCTGCTTGCGGGCAGCCTTGACCAAGGAGAGATACTCCTTCTCAATGGCAGAACCCTCAACTTCGACATCTGCAGCAACCACATAGTGGTTGATCTCAATGGCATCTGCTCCACAAGCGGCAAAGCGGTTTGCGTATTCGATCCAGCTGCCACTCTGACGGCAGTTGATCGAGGCGATGACAGGAATCTCCAGCGAACGCTTGGCGTCCTCAAGCAAGGTCAGATAGGCATCAATGTGCCGCTCCATGCTGGCACTCTTCATGAACCCATAGGCGTCTGCATGGGTAAGATAGGCATCATTGAGGTCCGCAGCAGATTCGCCATCTGTCTCAATCTGTTCTTCGAAAATTGACTTGAGTACCACAGCAGACATCCCTGCATCCTCACAACGCTTGAGATTGTCAAGCGAAGCCGTAAGGGGACTGCTTCCTGCAATCAGGGGGTTTTTCAGCTTCAATCCGAGATATGATGTAGACAGGTCTGCCATAGAGTGCTCCTCAAAAACAAAAGTAAAACGTGCTCACCGGCACATTCAGCCGAAGTATAGCATGAATGCAATCAATTCTCCAGACAACTTGAGCAAATGGCAATAAGAAAGGGTGCCTCGAAAGGCACCCCTGAAACCATAAGAAACAGCAACAAATCAGAGAAGATACGGAATCTTGAGGTTATGGGATTGGTACACCACAAATGTTTCGACCTCAGAAATTTCGCTGATCTTGTCCAATTCGAATTTGAAGAAGTCAAGAAGGCTCAACCCTTCATCCTCGGAAAGCACAAGCTGGACGATGAGATCATAACGACCGGTGACTACCGCTGCGGAGATAACACCCCTGAGTTCACTGAACTCCTTAGCTTTTCGCTCCAGATCGAGTGTCTTCAGCTTCACGCCCATCATGACCACCTGTAAACCAGGAATGGTCTCAGGGTTGATGAGGCCGGAGATCTGTAACACCCCTTCATCAATCAGCTTGTTGACACGTGCGCGAACAGTGTTCTCAGTTATGCTCAGTTCTTCAGCAATAGCACTGAAAG
>Ga0265295_1007821_pt1 | contig 12102 bp, 9 predicted proteins | sample Munlansysbiofilm_FD_192503 | JGI IMG/M metagenome (GOLD analysis project Ga0265295, IMG submission 192503) | Leachate microbial communities from a municipal landfill in Southern Ontario, Canada - Methane capture system biofilm | ecosystem: Engineered > Solid waste > Landfill > Unclassified ... | reverse complement strand
ATGGAATGAGTGACAATTTGAGTTTTAATTTATCAAAAGAGGGCTATAATGTGGCAAAATACTTGCCTTATGGTCCTGTTAAAGTGACCATTCCATATTTAATGCGACGTGCGCAAGAAAATACTGCAATGGCAGGACAAACCTCCAGAGAGCTACAAATGGTGGTTCAGGAGATGAAAAGACGAAAAGCTCAAAAATAATAAGTCCCTTGTGTCCGATATTTTTCTAATTTAGCAATAAAAATATATGTGTGGGATTTCGGGATTTATTAGCCACAAGCTAAACAGGGATGATTTAGTAAAAATGACCGACCGGCAGATTCATCGAGGACCCGATGATGGCGGCTATTTTTTCCATAAAAAATGTGGATTGGGGCACCGTCGTTTGAGTATCATGGACTTGTCAAAAGCAGCAACTCAACCCATGACTTCACACAATCGCAATTTTGTGATGGTTTACAATGGTGAGATTTATAATTTTCAAGAACTTAAAAAGGAAATAGAATCACATCCTGAATTTTGTCCCGCAGAAAATTCAAATTGGAATACCAATTCGGATACGGAAGTTATTTTGGAGGCTTTTTCCATTTGGGGCAATAAATTTGCGAACAAATTAAATGGGATGTTTGCCATCGCAATATACGATATTAAAAAGGAATCTTTGCATCTATTTAGAGATCGTTTGGGAGTAAAACCCATCTTTTATTATCTTGATAGTGAAACGTTTGCTTTTGCTTCGGAATTGAAATCCCTAACTTGTATCTCTTCCATTAAATCAAAATTATCCATTGATAAACAGGCGATTAATCAATTTTTATATCTGGGTTATATTCCCGCACCTTTAACGATATTTCAAGAAATTAAAAAGTTTCCCAAAGGTTCTTTTGCAGATTTTAGCAATGGTAAACTTAGTTTTCATACTTATTGGAATCCCTATGATAAAATAGAAAAAGAAGCAATAACGAATGAAGTAGAAGCCAAAAAACAGCTTAAAGATTTGCTTATTAGTTCGGTGAAATATAATTTGGTCAGTGATGTTCCTTTTGGAATATTTTTGAGTGGTGGAATTGATTCCAGTTTGGTTACGGCTGTTGCCCAGAGTCTTACAAATACTCCGCTCAACACTTTTACCATTGGTTTTAATGAAGAAGGATTCCGAAATGAAGCTCCTTATGCAAAAAAGATAGCAAATTATTTGGGAACCAATCATCATGAATTGTATGTGACCGAAAAAGATGTTTTGGATTTGATTCCAAAATTAAGTTCGATTTACGATGAGCCTTATGGCGATTCATCGGCTTTGCCAACACTTTTGGTCTCCAAAATGGCAAAAAAACAGGTCAGTGTGACTTTGTCAGGCGACGGTGGAGATGAGCTTTTTATGGGTTATGGAGCATACAGTTGGGCCGAAAAATTAAACAAGCCTTTGATGAATTTATTTAGAAATCCGATGGCAATGGCTCTCTCTTTGGGAAATAATCGTCAAAAAAGAGTGGCAAAACTGCTTGAAAAAAGTATTTCGGGCAGATATAAAAGTCACATTTTTTCTCAGGAACAATATATGTTTTCTGAAAAGGAAATTGCTCAAGTTCTTCAAAAAGAATATTACAAATTAATTGATTTGAATGAAGATATTCCTCAACTAAAACGACAACTTGATGCTAAAGAGCAACAAGCATTGTTTGATTTGAGTTATTATCTTCCTGATGATCTGATGGTTAAGGTGGATAGAGCCAGCATGCAATATGCTTTGGAAACGCGTGTTCCATTATTGGATTATCGAATTGTTGAATTTGCTCTAAATTTGAATTCAAATTTGAAATTACATCAAGGGGAAAGCAAATGGCTTTTGAAGCAAGTTCTTTATGATTTTGTTCCAGCTTCTTATTTCGATCGTCCCAAATGGGGTTTTGGAATTCCATTGGCAAAATGGATGCAAAATGAATTGAAATCGTATATGGAAAGTTTGCTTTTTCTTGAAAATGAAGTTTTTGATGCAAAAGAAGTAGCTTCTCTTTATAAGCGATTTTTGAAGGGGGAAACGTATTTGTACAATAGACTTTGGTTAATTAGTCGTGTGAATGAGTTTTTGATGTTGAATGTTTGAAATAGTAGCTCATTAAAGGATATAAATTGGTATATTTGACATTTGTTATAGTGAAATGTTTTGTATGAAAAGAAAAGTACTTGCAATCGTTCAACACCGAAAAGGACGCTCACCAGGTCAGCGTTTTAGGTTTGAACACTATATGGAACATTTGGAAAAGAATAATTATGAAATTGAATATTCATATATTATTGATGAAAAAGATGATTTTTATTTCTATTCAAAAGGATATTATTGGAAGAAAATTTTTATATTAATTAAAACTTTTTTTCATAGAAATAGAGATGTTAGAAATGCCAAAAACTTTGATTTAATTTTTATTTATCGAGAGGCATGTATGCTTGGAACGGTCTTTTTTGAGAAAAGATTAGCTAAATCAAAAGTTCCCATCGTTTACGATTTTGATGATTCAATATGGCTCAATGACACAAGTGAAGGAAATAAGAATTTGGCTTGGTTGAAAAATCCCAAAAAAACTTCAAAAATATGTGCATTGTCGAATTTAGTTACCGTTGGAAATGAGTATCTTGCACAATACGCAAGGCAATATAGCCAAAATGTCAAAATCGTTCCAACCACGATTGATTTGGATTATCATGCTGTAAGTATTGAAAAAAAAACCGAAAAACAAATCTGTATTGGATGGACAGGTACTTCCACCACCATAAAACATTTTGAATTGGCAATTCCAATTCTGGAAAAGTTAAAAGAAAAATACAAAGAAAAAGTATGTTTTCGAGTGATTGCAAATATTGATAGTTGGAATTATGATTTGCTCATCGATTTAATTAAATGGAATAAAAAAACAGAAATCGAAGATCTGTTGCAATTTGATATCGGAATTATGCCTTTGCCTGATGATGAGTGGAGTAAAGGCAAATGTGGTTTCAAAGGTCTGCAATGCATGGCTTTGAAAATACCTGTGATTTTATCGCCAGTAGGCGTAAATACGGAGATTGTTGAACATGAAAAAAACGGTTTATTAGCAAATAATGAGTCCGAATGGTTTGATTACTTATGCCAACTTATAGATTCTGATGACATGCGTAAAACTATTGGACAAGAGGGGTTTAATACGGTCAAAGAGAAATATTCCGTTGATGTTTGGAAAGAGAAAGTGCTTCAAAACTTCAATGCGTTGATATCTTCCAAGAATTAATTTTTATGAATAAATCATCAAGGATTATTTTAACGGTTTTGCTTTCTTTGATTCTTATCAAAGATTCAAAAGCTCAAAATAGTTCCCCTTTTTCCACTTCTACATCCATCGAATACGCTAAACTACTTCCTCATCATAAAATGATGTTCCCTTTGGCCGAGCGAGATTTTTTAAATTTCAAACTCGATTTTTCCAAACAACGTACAGGAAAAGCATACTGGGAGCAAAAATATAATTACCCTGAAACGGGAATTAGTTTTCTGTATTCCGAATTGAGTAGTCCCGATAAAATAGGAAGTGCTTTTGCCTTGTTGCCTTTTATCAATATTTTTATTGATCCTTCTAAAAAGCTGACTCAAGGTTTTTATTTTGCTTGTGGAATAGGCTACTTGACTGAAAAATTTGATCGTTTGGAAAATTATAAAAACATCGGAATTGGCAGCCATTTAAACGCTTCTGTTCGACTTTATTATAATCTCCGTTTTCCGATAAGTCAACATTTTTTGATGGAGAGCGGATTGGGTTTTACACATTTTTCCAATGCTGCCATCGCACATCCCAATCGGGGGCTCAATCAAATGTCGCTGGCTTTGGGAATTCGATATCAAAATGCTAAGCCGCAGTTTAATGCCATTGTTCTTGATACTGCTTTTTTGAGAAGTTGGGAGCCACAGATTTATTTTAATGCTGGATATAAACGTCTTTTTGTAGGAGATGAAACTGCATACGGGGCATATACAATGGGAACTGCTGTTTTGTGGAAATATAGCTTTTTAAAGTCAGCTTTATTTGGACTTGATGTGTTTTATGATGATTCAGATCAAGCTTTTTACAAAGCAAATGGAACGGTTCTTCCTGCTCATCAATTTATAAAAACAGGCTTATATGTTGGACATCAGTGGGCGATGAATCGATTTTCTTTTGGAATCCAGTTTGGAGGATACCTGTATGCTCCAAATAAAGTCGGTGATGTTGGAAACTTTTATAATCGCTTGGTTTTAAGATATAGAGTGAGTCAAAGTTTATCTTTAAATTCATCTATTAAAGCACATTTTGCCAAAGCTGATTTTATGGAATGGGGCTTGGTTTATCAACCCAAAATTATTTTAAGATAGATTAAACCTTTTAAGCAAAACAAAGTCCAATGAATTCTGTTATTACTAACTATGATTATATTGTATGTAAGAAAATCTAATGTACGACTTAACGCAAGTTTTAATGAACAAAAGTGTCAAACTAAATTAATAAAACTAACTTAAATGAAAAAAAATACGCTTACTCTGTTTCTATCACTATTAATTATTTCAGTGTTTTCTCAAAATCGTCCAGGTGGTGGTGGTGGTGGTGGACAAGGTCCAGGAATGACGGAAGAGATGAGAAAAATGATGACCGATTCTACAGGAGTTGTTATGGGAATGGTGCTGGACGATAAGTCTGGAAAAGCACTCGAATATGCAACCATCGCTGTTTTTAATCCCAAAGATTCTGCTCTTATTAATGGCGGTATTACCGATGAAAACGGACGTTTTTCAATTGGGAAAATTCCTTTTGGAAATATTCTGATTAGAATTGACTTTATTGGTTATCAATCCTTGTGGATTGACGATAAGGTTTTGGAAAAAGATAAAAAAGTTTTGCCCCTTGGCAGAGTAAAAGTGCAACCTTCAGCGGCAATGCTCGAAGGAGTTGAAATATCTGCCACCAAGGAGATGATTCAGACGAATTTGGATAAAAAGGTTTTTAATGTTTCTCAGGATTTAACCAGCATGGGCGGTTCAGCCATTGATGTAATGCAAACGATACCTGCCGTGCAAGTAGATATTGATGGGAATCTCACTATTCGCGGTACCGGAAATATTACAATTTTGATTGACGGTCGCCCCTCAAATCTTACTTTAGAACAAATTCCTGCTGAAACCATTGAAACCATCGAAGTTATTACAAATCCATCCGCCAGATATGATCCCGATGGGATTTCGGGAATTATCAATGTCGTTTTGAAAAAACAAAAAGAACATGGTTTTAACGGTATGCTTACCGCAAACCTTGGAATTGGCGAGTTTGACAATGTTTTTAAAGCGGATAAATCCAATATTACCCTGAATTTGAATTACAGATATGATAAAATCAATCTCGGATTGAGTTATGATAATAGAACCTATAACAACCGTTTTAAAGGTGATTTGTATAGAAAAACTACATTTGATACCGTCACATCTTTAATGAATCAGGAGATGTTGGGAAAGTTTAAATTTACTGGACAAAACATTCGTATGAATGCCGATTATTTTCTTAATAAGTACACAACTTTGTTCGTAAATGGTTCCGTTGGAATTAGAGATAGAGATCGGAATTTCAACATGCAGACCGACATTCGTGATGGGATGGAAAACATCCAACAGGCATTTTCTCAAGTATCAACTTCTCAAGGCGGATCTATTAATTATGAAATTGCCGGTGGTTTTAAAAGAACTTTCGAAACCAAAGGAAAAGAGTGGACCGTGGATCTACTCTATTCGACCAATACCAATGATGATTTGGGAGATATTACGCAAGATTACAGTTCTGGCAGAACATTTTATCAAAATACAATAGAGGACGGAACCCGAACAACCATTAATTTGCAAACCGATTTTGTGACACCCATCGGTAATGGCGGACGTTTGGAAACCGGATATAAGTTTGCAAATCGTCAAATTGGAAACGATTATAGTTTGTATTCAGGAATAAATGAAGCCAATGCAGGTCTGGATTCTAACCAGCTAAATAACTTTGTGTATACCGATTATCTTCATTCTGCGTATGTGATTTATTCAAACACTTTATGGGAAAAATTTAAATATCAAGGAGGTTTGCGTATTGAAAATGCAGATATTATCTCCGATTTAAAATCAGCCGATGAGGTTTATAAACATACCTATTTAAACGTATTTCCAACAGCTCACATTCGATATGAAATTACGGAAAAAAATGCTTTTCAATTGAGTTATAGCCGTAGAGTGAGTCGCCCAAACATTCATGTTCTAAACCCATTTGTCGATTACTCGGATCGTTTTAATCTTCGAAAAGGAAATCCAGAATTGGATCCTGAGTTTGTAAACTCTTTAGAATTAAGTCATTATATTTTCTTCAAAAAAACATCTATAAATTCAACGGTGTTTTATCGCAAAAGAACAGATATTATTTCTCGTTTCACTACTTTGCTCAACGATTCTACAACGATGATGACCTATGCCAATGTTGATAAAAGCACCTCTTATGGAGCTGAATTGGTGGTAAGTCAAACGCTGAGTAAATGGTGGAAACTAACTGCAACTGGAAGTTTTTACAACAATTCATATGACTCTCAAATTGCCATAGACCCCGATTTGCAAAAGGATTTCAACTGGAATACTCGTTTGATGTCCATCTTTAATTTTAATAAAATTGGTGATTTCCAAGTGATTTTCAATTATCGTTCTCCGATGGTCACCATTGGTACTTCTGGGTTTGCTAGAGCGGGCGTAGGGCAGGGGAGAATGCAAGAAACTTATTCCATGGACTTTGGTGGACGTGTTAATTTATGGAAAGACGACTTACAACTGCGTTTGCGCGTTTCTGATATGTTTGCTTGGTGGAAAATGGAAGCCGAAACCAATGCGATTGATGTTTTCTCTCGAACTACCCGTCAAAGAGAAAGTCGAGTATTTTGGATTGGAATTTCCTACAAATTTAATGATTACAAAGCCAGAAGAGATAGACCAAGAATAAACGGTGAGGACAATGGCGAGGAAATGTAATGCCGATTGCTCTCATTAAAAATATGTGACTTTTAATATTTGATTTTTAGAAGCATCCGATTATAATAGCCTTATTTCTAAACAAAGTTAGAAATAAGGTTTATTTTTATAAATCGTAGTTGTCAAAACCTAAAGTATTGGGGCTAACTGAAAATTTGACTATCTCTTTTCGTTTTTGTTTTGTTTTTTATTGCTCGGAAGTGATAAATTGTTCCGAATTAACAATGTTTCAAAATTATTGTATATAATACTTGACAAAATGACAACAATACATTACATTTGCAGTGTTGAATTATAAAAAAACAAAATAGAATTATGGTTCTAATGAATAATTTAAAAGCGAAGAGATTTAATAAAAATCAAATTACTCAAGAAGAATTAGCCAAAAAAGTTGATGTATCCAGACAAACTATTCAAGCAATTGAGAGTGGTAAATTCAATCCATCTACGAAATTGGCTTTAGTATTAGCTTTATTTTTCGAGTGTCAAGTTGAGGAAATTTTTTATTTAAAAATGGAGGGAAAATAAAATGAGAAAAAGATTTGTTTATGAACTGATTGTTGGAATAATTATGTTGATTGCAGTTTTTCTATTTGGTGCAAAAGGTATTGTGGCTTTAGTTTTGCTTTCGGCACATCCGTTTATCGGGAAGAAAAAAGCGGACGAACGTGAAAGCCAATTGTTTAATAAGATTGGCAATTACACAGCCGGAGCAGTTCTGTTGGTAAGTGTAATCGTTTATTATTTTTCAGATTCAGTTATTAATGGGTTTGTGGTTGAGAAAAATTGGTTTGGATTGGTTTTTTCAGCTTTCCTTATCGCTCATGGACTTTTGGGACTAATTCTTACAAAGAAAGTATAAAAGTAATGGGCGGGTTTCATAAAACATGAAACACAACAGTTGTGATGTAATGAGCTTGGTCGTTGAATCGAAATGCCAAGTTATATTAGCAATAAACTGTGCCAAATAAATCTACAAATTGCCCTTTTTCCGAACTATCATTTGCTGATTTTCAAATTTTACAACCACCACCAATTCGTCTTTATCAATGTAGCCAGTTTCGGCTGTGGCGTCATAAACTTCTTCATCAATTCTGATTTTGCCAGCGGGACGAAGCATGGTTTCTGCGGTAGCCGTTTGTCCGATAAATTCTCTCAGACTTAAATCGGCAGACGTAAAACCATCGCTCGCTTCTTGTGTTGTTGACAGTGCTAATTCGCCAAAACGAGAGGATGTAAAAAGCTTTTTACTGAGCCAGATGGAAACAAAAAAAGCAGCACCAATGGCAATAATCACGATGAAAAAGGCTTTTATAAGGGGAGCAGTTCCGGTAAAGCTAAAGTCGAAACCTTGATTGTGAACCAGACTGAGCGTTAATGACAAAATAATTAAAAAGATTCCGGAAATTCCTGCTACTCCAAATCCGGGAATAACAAATATTTCTACCGCAAGCAGAGCCAAGCCTACAATGAAAAGTAGGATTTCCCAATTGGCGGCCAAGCCTTCCAGATACAGAGGAGCAAAGTAAAGCGTCGCTCCCAAAACGGCCATGACAAGCGGAAATCCGACTCCGGGTGTTTGTAATTCAAAATAGATTCCTCCAATAATAAGCATGATAAGAAGTCCACTTATCATCGGATTCACTAAAAAGCCAATGAGATAGTCGAGCCATGATAGTTTTTGTTCGACAATGGTGTAGTTTTCAATGTTATTATCTTTCAAAATCTGTTCAATATTTTCGGCACTTCCTTCACAATAGCCGTGCATGATGGCTTCTTCTGTGGTAAATGTGAGTACTTTATTGGAGTCGTTTATGCCTTCGATATAAATCCTAGGGTCGACCATTGCTTCGCCAATTTTCGGATCACGACCTTTGGCTTGTGCAGTAGATCGCATCATCGAACGCATGTAGGATTGATATTTGTCGGGCATTATTTCGCCCGTTTGGTTGACCACCGAAGCAGCTCCAATGTTTGCACCCGGACGCATGTAAATGCTATCGCACGCAATCGAAATTAAAGCTCCCGCAGAAGCGGCGTTGTTGTCGATAAAAACCCACACAGGAATCTCTGATTCCAAAAGCATCGTGCGAATGTTGTCGGCAGAATTCAACATCCCCCCAAATGTATTTAAATGAAGAATAATCAAATCTATATCGTTCTCTTTTGCATCTTTCATTGCTTTTTTTGTTCTGCGTTCTGCAGGGGGAGCAATGTCGTCATGAATTTCAAATGTATACACTTTTTGAATGGTACGAGCTTTTTCAGGGCTTTGTACGTCAATAATGGAATCATTGATTGAAAACAAGGTTGTTTGTAGCAAGACAAAGCTACATAACAGAGCGGCTATTTTTCTCATAAAATATGAATTATTCAATATTAATAAAGCAAAGATATTCTAATATTGTGAAACGAATAATAAAAAATGAATTTAATAAAGTTTGAATTGTTTTAATTGATTCGTAAGCTACTTTTTTTTAAAATATTTCTTCGTCAATTGGGTGAGTTCATCGGTTACTTCAACTGTTCCCGAAACCAGAGTTTTTCCAAACAACCAATCATCTCCACCCCAAAAGTCGTTGACTTTTCCACCGGCTTCTTTAACAATGAAAGCGCCTGCAGCAACGTCCCACGAGCTTAATCCATATTCATAAAAGGCGTCCATGCGACCGCAAGCAACATACACCAAATCGGTAGCTGCCGATCCAAGTCGTCTTAATCCGTGAGAGTTTTTCATCAAATATTCGAAAAGTGCCATGTATGCTTCCATGTCTGAATAATCAGAGTAGGGAAAACCTGTCGCCAAAAGTGAATCGCTCAGCTTTTTGCTTTCTGAAACACGAATGGGGTATCCGTTAAGCCAAGCTCCGCCTTCTTTCCATGCATAAAACATTTCGTTGGATTCTATAACATAAACAACACCCAAAATCATCTCATCTTCCCGCTTCAATCCAATGCTAATAGCGTAAGGCGACAATCCGTGAATATAATTGGTGGTGCCGTCGAGTGGGTCAATAATCCAAACATACTCTTCGTCCGATTGCTCTATGGTTTTTTCTTCGGTGATAAAACCAGCATCAATGATGATTTTTTTTAATCGTTCAACCAACATCTTTTCTGCAGTTTTATCCACGTAGGTTACAAAATCATTCAGCCCTTTTTTGTCAACATCGCTGGTTTTTATCTTTACATTTTCGTCTTTCATAAAAGCACCGACTTCTATACAGATGTCTCTAACTTGTGTGCAAATTTGTTGTAAATACATGTTTTTCTTCCTTTATTAAATGAGTTCACATACATAAACACCATCCGTGTCAATTTGTTTCAGTTTGACCATGGCAATAGTGTTGGCTAATTCTTTATTGTAATTTGTTTTTACTCGAATGTAATTTTCGGTAAAACCCGAAATCATATTATCATGTTTGACATCCTCAAACAAAACATCATGAATACTTCCTATTTGGCTGGAATAAAATATGTTCTTCTTATAATCTGAAAGGGTATGCAATATCTTACTTCGTTCCTTTTTGACATTATCAAGTAAGTGATTGCTGAGTTTTTCAGCAACAGTGTTCGCCCGAACAGAATAGGGAAATACATGAAGGTAGGTAATATTGATATTGGTTAGATATTCTACGCTCTCTTCGAAGTCTTGTTCTGTCTCTCCAGGGAATCCACAAATCAAGTCAATGGCGATGCATGCATCAGGAAGTAGTTGCTTTATCTTATTAATTTTCTCACTAAACAGTTCGAGCGAATAACGCCGTTTCATCTCTTTCAAGATTCTCGGATGAGCACTTTGCAGTGGGATGTGGAAGTGGGGCATTAGTTTAGGATGTTGTGCAACCAACTCAATGATTTCATCAGTCAATAGGTTTGGTTCAATGCTGGAAATGCGAACTCTTTCCAATCCGTCAATATCGGACAGTTGTTTCAGTAGGATATAAAACGATTGATCGTTTTTTCGTCCAAAGTCGCCAATATTGACGCCCGTCAGAACAATTTCTTTGATGTCTTGGGCTACAATCTCTTTTGCATTTTTTATTACATTTTCGATGGTATCGCTTCGGCTGGCTCCACGAGCCAAAGGAACAGCACAGTAGGCACAAAAATAATCGCAACCATCTTGTATTTTCAAAAAAGTACGAGTTCGGCCTTCACTCGACCAGGAAGAGAAAAATGAATTTTCTGCATTTTTGTCAACATGGACAATCTCTTCTTGTTTGCCCCTTACTAAGGCTGATAAGAGTTCGGGAAGTTCAAACTTATTTGAGCTTCCAATAATCAAATCTATTTCGCCCGAATCTTGAAGTTCTTTGGCTTTTAACTCTGAATAGCAGCCCATAAACACAATTTTCGATTGAGGATTCCTCTTGCGGGCAGATCGGGCAAAACTTCGGCACTTTTTTTCAGCAGTAGAGGTAACCGTACATGTATTAATTACATAAACGTCGGCTTTTTCTTTAAAATCGGTCTCTTCAAAAGTATTGTGATCCAGTAATTTTGAAAGATATGATGTTTCGCTGTAGTTTAGCTTGCACCCAAGAGTGTGAAATGCGATTTTTGTTTTCATGAGGCAAAAATACAGCTATTTTTCTATCTGCATCTTTTTCGTAATGAAAATATTGTATTGCATTTTATTAATATAGTTTAAAAAAATCGTCTAAAAACTGCTGACAGAGCTACTAAATGAATTGAAATAATTTGTTATTGTCTCCAATCCCCTCAATCTCCCTTCAATCCCTCCAATCTCTCTTCAATCCCTCCAATCCCCTCAATCTCCCTTCAATCTCCCTTCAATCTCCCTTCAATCTCCCTTCAATCCCTCTTCAATCCTATTCAATCTCTATCAATCTCTCTCTCAATCTCTCATCTTGGCTCCGCGCGATGTCCGAAGGCAATCCCTCCAATCCCTCAATCCCTCCAATCTCGGTAGTGTTCAAAAAAGTGTGTATTTCAACTCAAACAATCGATCTAAAATTCTTTAAAAGAAAGCCTAATTAAAACATTAGGACTTTCCTTTTTTAAGACGTATTGTTTTTTTCAATACAAAGTTAG
>Ga0265295_1007820_pt1 | contig 12104 bp, 16 predicted proteins | sample Munlansysbiofilm_FD_192503 | JGI IMG/M metagenome (GOLD analysis project Ga0265295, IMG submission 192503) | Leachate microbial communities from a municipal landfill in Southern Ontario, Canada - Methane capture system biofilm | ecosystem: Engineered > Solid waste > Landfill > Unclassified ... | reverse complement strand
CTTCCTCGACCAGGTCGACGCCGATGCGCAGCCGATCTCGGTGGAGCCGCGCTTCCTGCTGGTGCCCACCGCCCTGAAGCATCTGGCCATCGAACTGACCCGCGGCGCCACTCTGGTGATGAGCGGCGGCGCCGAGAACACCGTCCGCCCGGCCATCAATGTCCTGGCCGACGAGAACCTGCAGGTGGTCTCGAGTCCGTATCTGGCCAACTCCGCCTACGACGGAGCCTCCGACACCGCCTGGTATCTCTTCGGTTCACCGGGACAGATCGACACCTTCGAGATCGGATATCTCAACGGCAAGCGAACCCCGACCGTGGAGCGCGGCGAGACCGACTTCAACACCTTGGGCATGTGGTTCCGCGTGTATTTCGACCTCGGCGTGCGTGAACAGGATCACCGCGGAATGGTCAAGGCCAACGGAAACGCAAACTGATTTTTACGCCGGACGCTCCGAAAACGTCCGGCACAACCAGACTCAGGAGAACATACCATGATTGCAACCTATGTGCAGCGGGGCGAAAGCCTCGACTTCATCCCTACGAACGACATCGCTGCCGGTGACGTCGTCATCCGGAAAATGCTCGCCGGCGTCGCCAAGCTCGACATCCCGGCAGGAACCCTCGGCGCCCTGGCCATTAACGGCGTCTATGACATCGCCAAGGGAGACGCTTCCTTCGAAGCCGGTGACAAGGTCTACTGGGATTTTGTCAACAAAGTCGCCACCAAGACGACTCCGAATCCCTGCATCGGCAAAGCGGTCACCGCCGCTTCGAGTACGGATGCCACCGTCCGCGTCCTGCTCAACGCTCCAGGAGCCTATTCATGCTGAACTCCGCCGCCCGCTGGCTCTCCGAACAGTGTCAGGAACACCTCTCCGTTCCCGTGGAGTATCTCCCGAAAAGCGGGGAGCCTCTGACTGTCCGGGCGGTCGTCGGACGGACGCTGTTCCGGGGCGAGAACCAGTATGGAGCCACGATCCGGACGGAAGCGAGGGATTTCCTCATCTCCGTAACGGAACTGCCCGGAGAACCGGAACGCGGCGACCGCGTGCGCTGGAACGGCAGGCTTTTCGAGGTTCTCTCCCCCAACAGCGAGCCGCACTGGCGCTGGAGCGACGGGCATATGAACACCAGGCGGATTCACACCAAGGAGATTGGAGAGGATTATGAGCAATGAAAACGTGCCCGACAACAAGGCCATCTGGGACGCGGTGACACAGTCCCGGCTTGACCTGGCCGAACTCAAGGGAATGCTGACCATGCACTTCCGGGAAGGCGAACACCATCACCCGCCCTGCCCGCCGGCGACAGCCATCCAGAAGACAATGCTGACCGCGACAGGCGCGGCGGTGCTGGCGCTTCTCGCCGCCATCGGCAGTCTGGTCATGGAACTAATTGGAAAATGAAATGATGAGCGAAATCCTTGCCATCGCCAGGGAAGTCACCGAAGCGCTCTCCGAATTCGGAGCCGTGCTCGAGTTCTTTCCGGAATTCGACCTGCGGGATCTGGACGAACGGCGCGTCGTCGTTGTTCCGGCGGGAACCCAATACCGCGCGCTCTCCCGCAACACCCACGAGGAATTTCCCGCCATTCAGATCGGTGTCCTGCAGCGGGCTACCGCGGCAGACCTGCCCGGCCTCCTGCAGTTCACCGAACAGCTCGGCCTGCGATTCCTCAACAAACGCCTCGGCGGAGCCATCTGTTCCGGCGTCGCCTACGATCCCATCTATTCGCCCGAACACCTCCGGGAACGGGGGCAGTTCGTCAGCGTAATCGAACTCACCTTCAAAGCGGTAAAGCAGACATGACCAGCGTCCGCATCGAATTTGACGAGAGTGGAATGCTTTCCGCCATGAGGAAAGCCAACGCCAAGGCCTTGCGACGGGCCGGAGCGTATGTGCGAAAGACCGCTGTCAACGCCGTCTCGCGTTCCAGCAAAGCCTCCCAGCCGGGAACCCCGCCGAACACCAGAAAGGGCCTCCTCAAGCGCTCGATTCTCTTCGGCGTGGACAAGGAGCGCCAGGCTGTGGTCATCGGCCCGGCAAAATCCCTGATTGGCATCTCGATGATTGCCCACGAGTTCGGCGGCATGTACCGCCGCCGGAAATACCCGAAGCGCCCCCTGATGGGGCCTTCGCTTCTCAAAGCCGCCCCGCAGCTTCCCAGGCTGTGGGAAAATGCACTCAAACCCTAATTGCAGGAGACACCAGATATGTCCGTTGTTCTCGGCCTTGACGCCAAACTGCTTCGTGGCACCGCCGGCACCCAGGCGGCCACCGAAGTCACCAATGTGAAAGACCTCACGGTCACCCTCGAATCCGGCGAAGCGGATGTCACCACCCGCGCAACCTCCGGCTGGAAAGCCTCGGTTGCCACGCTGAAAAACGCCAGCCTCGAATTCGGCATCCTCTACGATACCGATGACGAAGACTTCAAAGCCTTCCAAGAGGCCTACTTCTCCAATACGGCCCTGGCCCTGTTCATCACCGACGGTGAAGGAAACGGCCTCGACGCCGACTTCTCCATCACCGGGTTCACCATTGAACAGCCCCTGGAAGAAGCGATCTCGGTCAGCGTCAAGGCGAAGCCGACCTCGTCCACCCGTGCGCCGCAGTGGGTAACCGCATCCACATAACCCATAGCCGGGTTGCGGAGAACGCCGCTTCTCCGCAGCTCTTCCGGTTTTCTCGCTTTCCATAAATCAAGGAACACCCCATCCCATGAAAAGTTTTACCGACAATCTCGGGCGCACCTGGACTCTGGTGGTCAATGTGGCCGCCATCAAGCGCGTCCGGGCGCTCTGCGAAGTGGATTTGAACGCCATCATTGAAATCGAGGACGGCAAGCCCGCCGCGAAGCTCCTGGAGCGCCTCTCGGAAGACCCGGTGCTGCTGGTCGATGTGCTTTACGCCGTGTGCAAGCCGGAGTGCGACAAGAAGAACGTCACCGACGAGGACTTCGGCGCGGCCATGGCCGGCGACGCCATTGATCTTGCCACCTCCGCCCTCCTGGACGAGGTGATTGATTTTTTCCCCGAAGCGAAACGGCTGGCCTTCAGGAAAATCCTGTCCGCGACCCGTCGTTTCGCCCAAATCGCCCGGAAGCGGATGGAGACCATGCTGCAGGACGGTTCGTTCGAGGATCGTCTGGTGTCCGAGCTGGAACGGTTGACCGGCTTGTCGCCGAATCCGCCGGAATCTGTGGAGTAAACCCGGACGATTTCACGCTCAGGGAACTCCTGCTGATGGCGGAGGGGCGCGGGCGGATGGAATGGGGGAGAGTGTCCAGCGTCATGGCGATCATCGCCAACGTCCACCGTGATCCGAAACGGCAGCGGCTCTCGAAACCCGCGGACTTCAACCCCTACTGCGAAAAAGAGACCGCCGGCCCGTATGCCAGGATCAGAAAGGTCAAGGCGCCACTCACCGTTCTGCGCGACGTGTGGTGCAGGAAAGACAGGCGCACCAAGGGAGGTGATTCGACATGAGTGCAAGCGGCAATGTCAGAGCCGGACGGGCTTTTGTCGAGATCATGCTCGACCAGACCAGGCTGGAAAAGGGCTTGAAGGCGGCCCAGGCCAAACTGAAAAGTTTTGGCACCTCCCTCGTGTCCGCGGGAAAAGGGATGGCCACCGCCGCCATCGTTGCGGCCACGCCATTCGCTTTCGCCACCCGAACCTTTGCCAATTTCGACGACCAGATGCGGATGGTCAAGGGCATTACCGGTGCGACCGGCCAGGAATTCCAGTCTCTGACCAATGTTGCGGAAAAGCTGGGACGCGAAACCAGCTTCACCGCCAGGCAGGTCGCCGAGGGAATGACCGCCATGGGACGCATGGGCTTCAACCCCGGCGAGATCATCAATGCCATTCCCGCGGTGCTCAATCTCTCCAGGGCGACCGGAACCGAGCTGGGCGAATCCGCCGAAATCGCGGCCACCAACATGCGCGTGTTCGGCCTCGAGGCTTCCGAAATGTCCTCCGTCGCCGACATTCTGACGGCGACCGCCAACGGGTCTGCGCAGACGCTCACCGACCTGGCCGAGGGGCTCAAGATGGCCGGCCCGCAAGCCGCGGCAGCCAAGGACAGCATCGTCAACGTGTCCGCCGCCCTCGGTGTTCTGGCGAATATGGGCATCAAGGGAAGCCTGGCCGGAACCGCGCTCAGAAAGGCCTACAGCCAGTTCGCCAAGGCGGATGTTCAGAAGGTTCTCGAAGGCTTTGGGGTCGCCACCGAGGACGCCAACGGAAATCTTCGCGCCATGCCGGACATCATGGCCGACATCGCCCGAGCCATGAGCGCGATGCCGACCGCCGAACGCCTGCGTTTCGCCGAATCCGTGTTCGACCTCCGGGGGTCGCTGGCCGGTCTGCAGCTGGGCGGAAACATCGATCAGCTCGACGCGTTCATCGAAAAGCTCAAGAATGTCGATGGCACGGCAGCCGGAACAGCCAAGGAAATGGACGCCGGCATCGGCGGGGCTTTCCGGCGCTTTCTGTCGGCGCTCGAAGGCGTCCAGATCGCCATTGGACGAATCCTCGGGGAAGCGCTCTCGCCCTACATCGACAAAATGGCCCTGGCGTTGAACCGTGCCGCGGAATGGGCCGCTTCCCACCGGGAACTGGTCATCGTCCTGGCAAAAAGCGTCGCCGCAATTGGCGCCATTGGTGTGGCCCTGGTGGCGGCGGGATTGGCGGTCAAGGCCATGTCGCTTGCCGTAGGCGGCCTGGCTGTTTTGTTCACCGTCCTGAAGGTGGCGGTACTGGCGCCGGTTGCCGCGATCAAATCTCTGGCTGCGGCTTTCACTTTCCTCAAGTCGGTCATGATCGGCATGAAAATCGCCGCCCTGGCCACCTGGGCGGTTCTCTCAAGTCCGGCATTTCTTGCCGGGGCGGCATTGGCCGGACTCGTCGCGGTCGCCTGGAAACTGTCCGGAGCCTGGGAGATGTGTGCGGGATCGGTGCGGGGCCTTGCCGGGGATTTCCGTGCGGCTTTTGGCTCCATCGGCGGCATCGTCGCAAAGACCTGGGAAGCCATCCGGACGGCGCTCCTCTCCGGCGATCTCGCGGGAGCCGCCAAAACAGGCCTGGCGGCGCTCCGGCTCGCCTGGCTCGAGGGACTCTTTCCGCTGCGCAAAGCCTGGCTTGAGCTTCGCTCCTTTCTCCAGGACAGCTGGACGATCAGCATCCACACCATCCTGAAACTGGCCAACGACCTGTGGTTCGGATTGCTCGGCGGGCTCCGGCAGATCGGCGACGGAATCACCGACGCCTGGAGTTTCATCTGGAACAGCGTCCTCGGATCATTCGAAAGCACGCTGGCCTTTATCAAGAAGAACTGGCTTGAATTCAAAGGCTTCTTTGACAGGGGATTGGATGTGGAAACAGAGGTTGCAAAGATTGACGCCGAAGTCGAAGCGAACAAGCGCCAGCGCGAAGAGAAGTCTGCAGGCGAGGTATCCGGCAGGCAAAATGCCCGCGAGACAATCGCCCGGGAACACGAGAAAGCGAACCGGGCCGTCGACGAGGCCATGCGGCAGGAACTGGCCCTCAGCAGCCAACGTTACGCCGAATCGCTGGCCGGGGCAGCCTCGGAAATCGAAAAGGCCAGGAACGAATGGCGAACCGCCATGGAGGAAGTCCGCAAGCGGGCGGAGGAAAAGGCGCTGGAAGTCGAGGAAGCCAAAAAGAAAACGCAAAACGCCGCCCACGGGACGAAGGAGGCCAGCGAGCGATTGGGTATTTCCGGAGACCGGTCCACCGGCAGCTGGAGCCTCGACGCCCTCAATTCCATTCTTGGAAACAGCAATCCGGCGGAGGAACGCACGGCCAACGCCGCTGAAACCTCGGTCAGGCTGCAGCAGGAGACCAACCGGCAGCTCCGGAAAATGTCGGAACAAACACTTGCTTACGGAGGATGATATGGCGAGAGTGGAACAGAACTATAAGGAACGGGCGATGGCGATCGATTCCGACGGCGAATGCACCGGACTCGAAGTGCCGTACATCGTGTTTGATGCGGAGAGCGAGGAGGAGGCTCTGGCCGAAGTCCACGACACCGCCCCTTCGGAACGAAACAGTGTTCCGCTGGAATCCATCGAGATCGAGAGCCGGGAAGGCCTGACGACCTTCAAGGTCAATGCCATCTACAAGCGAAAAGCAGCCTCCACTTCGACCGCGAGCGATGACGACGAGGGGGACGCGACGGTTTCCTTCGACTGCGGCGGCGGAGCCAGGCATCTGACACACAGCCTCAGCCAAAAAGTGGTGTTCGGCTCGAAAACCGCGGGAGGAGCCATCGGCTGGAACGGCAAATCCGGCTCCGAAATGGAGATCTCCGGGGTGGACATTCCCACCGCCCAGCTGCGCGAGACCTACACCAAGGTCATGAGACTATCGAAAATCACCACCACCTTCAAGCGGACGGTGGCTGGTCTGGTCGGCAAGGTCAATGCCGGCGCTTTCAAGGGCTGGAACGCCGGAGAGGTCATGTTCCTGGGCATGAGCTACAGCTCCCCGGCGCGAAAATCCACCAAGGTGACCGTGACATTCAATTTCGCCGTCCAGCTCAACGAGAGCGATGCCAGGGTCTGCGGAAAAAGCATCTCGAAAAAGGGTTTCGAGTACGCCTGGGCCTTGAGCAAAACCAGCGCCGAGGACGGTGTCCCCAAGGCGGAAGTCGAATCCATCTATGTCGACCAGGTCTGTGAATATGCGAGTTTCAATGTGCTGGGTCTGTGAGGTGAATCATGGCTTTCCATCCCGATGTCGTGCCGGGACAGAACTTCGTCCCCAGCGCTCTTCTCTCCAACAACGTGCGGCGCATCGTGAACCATCTCAACGGCTTCGGCGCTCTGCGCCAAAACGGCGCCGGCTCCGGAACGGTGCGCATCCAGGTCTACAACGCCTCCGATGACAGCATCGGGGCGGGCACCGCGGTGAACTTCCCCGAAACGGGCGTGTTCTGCGACGGAGCCATTCCCGCCATTCACCTGGTCGATCCGGCCAAACCCTGGGGCGTCGTGACCCGGAAACTCGCTCCCGCGGAGATGGGGGACTGTTTCATCAGCGGGCCGGTCACCGTCGCAGTCACCGGAAACGGAGACTTCGCCCAGCCGTCGGCGGCATCCCCGGATGTGTTCACCCGGGGGTCAAGCGGCGTGCCGGTGCTTTTCGCTTCCAACGGCAAGGGATTGCTGAACCTGGGCGCCGGCAGAGAGTACGACGGGCCATTTGCCGTCCGCTATGACTCGGAGACCAAAAGAGCGCTGATTTCCGGCGGATACTGCCTGATCAACCTCACCGGCTATCATCTGCTCGCAATGGCCGTGAGCGTCGACGGCCCCGGCTATGTCGCGCTGCAAAGCGAATTCATCGACAACGGAGCCGGTCATCCGATGCCTGTTTTCAGTGAAAGCCGACCATATCCGGAATACCGCAAGTGCAGCATAACCCTTGCCCGGATTACGATGAACAACGGGAACGCCTCGGTAAAACAGCTGCACTATGGAGACATCAGCACGGTGATCTGGGGCAACTGCGAAGAGGAGGAGGAAGCATAATGCTGGCCTGGCTGCAATTGAATCGGGCGGTCATGGACCGCAAAGAGCTGGCGATGCTTTGCGGAGGATGCCCGTGCAAACTCGAATTCGAAGTCTGTGCAAGCGTCCACTGCGGCTGCTTCATGGGCGGTCACTACCTGGGGAAGCTCAAAGGACGCTATAAGATCACCTATCGCAAAGGGGCGGTGATGACCCAGTCCGGCTGGTCGTGGAATCAGGCGCTTCAGGGACACTGCTACGGAGACTGCGAACAGCCCTGCTTCGGCGTCTTCCTGGGCGGCAATCTCTGCCCGGGCTTCAACGCCACCGGCTTCCCGACCGCACAGGAAGCGGAAGATTTCTGGAAAGGGAGCTTTGACTTTATGGATTTCGATGGAACCCGCGACATCTATCTTCGCTATTCGGACGACAACTGTTACGACAGTCTCGGATGCATCACCTACAGCCTGCTGAAAATCTCGGATTTGACAGAAGCACAAAGGCAGATTGAATTGCTGCCGAAGGAGCTCCAATGAGTTGTTCCTGCCACAGAAAAGACGGCAACCCCACAGAATTGACCTCTCCGGATGAACAGTGCCTGGCCTGCTGCGAGAAGCATTTTTCCCAGGCCTGGGACTGGGCTTGCGAAGGAGGATACATCGCGGTGAACCGCCAGAAGATCATCGGGGCACTCGCCAGCGCCCAGGCTCACTGCTGGCGGGGAGAATATGCCCTGGCAGAGAAACTGCGCGACCTCCGGCACCTGATTCAGGATCGCGAGGAAGAGAAAATCACCAATCAATGGGAAAAGCTGGCCCGTGACATTGACCTTCTGCTCCGGAGGCAGACGCTCGGTCGGAAAACAATGCATGCCGAAGAAGCCGGCAGGAGGAACTGATGCAGAACACCATCTTTCATGTGGCCGCCAACGAGACGCTGGGTGTCGTGCGGGATTTCGCCAATGCCAAGTCGGCTACGCCGCCGACCACCTGATGATCGCTCCCCGGGAAACAGCACTTCTGTCACGGAACCTGGCTATTATCATCGAGGAAAAACGGGATACACAAATCGGTAATAGATGGGATCAACTCCTTGGAGCTATCAGCAGCGACTACAGCGCAGAACACCCATAGCTGACTGAGTGAACGGCCAAGCAATCAATGATAGGTGATTTTGCCATCCGATTCCGACAGAAACCTACTCCGGATAAGTTCCTGAAAGACCTGTTCCATTTTTTTCTGCTCGATGCCACCAGTGAATTGAAACATTGCGGCGATGGAGTTTATGAGTGTGACCTTCTTCTTCGGGGCAAGTTTGGCGAGCCGTGGTTTCACATATTCGGCAATCTCTTTGACCGCCATGGTTGCGGCGCATGGCGCAGCCGGTTTTGGCGGGGTAATAGGTTGCGGAATTACTGAAGGTTCGACCTTTTGAACGGGAATGGGTTTCGGCGTCGAAATCGTCAAATTAAGTGAATCAAATTCATCCTGTGTCAATTCGACAATCAACGTGCCACTAATCGTAGTGCCGATTCTTTTCATGGGAACAGGCTCCCTTTATAAGTGATTTTTTTTGTATGGTATCTGTTCCTAATTTAGCATTCAATGGAAGTTTCGCTACAGAACTTCATTGTCTTTCTCCTTTTCTTTCAATGAGGGATTTCTTATGCAGAACACCATCTTTCATGTGGCCGCCAACGAGACGCTGGGTGTCGTGCGGGATTTCGCCAACGCCAAGACGATTGCCGCCCCGACCCTTGTCCGGGGCGTCGGAGTCTGCCTCAAAATGCGGCTTTTCGCCAAGCGAGAGGGAATGGAGGCCTACCCGATTGAATCGTTTGATGGAATCGCCTCCTGGCAATGGGCGATGGACAATGATTTCAATGAAAGCACCACCTACAAGCTGACCGGCGACAACGCACATATCAGCGTTGCCGGGATCATGGAGTTGATCGACGGCGAGGAGGTCTCCTATACGGAAATCTCCATCCCCATCCCCGACATGAACACGGAGGAACTCGCGACCTGGCTCGGAGCCGAAAAAAGCAAGAACGGCCTGCATGGAGAACTCCTGGGGCTGGACAGCACCGGAAGTCAGGTCTTCATCATCCAGGTCGAGAATTTCACGGTTCGTAACCGCATCTCCAGTCTTGGAAATCCGACACCCATCGACCCGGACTTTCTCACGGCGGCCCAAGTCCGCGCGCTTCTTGCTTCCGGAATGGAGTGTGAATTCAGTTCCGATGGCGAATCCTGGCACGCCGATCAGACCGGACTGGACACCCTCGTGCGCTTCCGGCTGCGTGGAGAGTCCGGCGGTGCCTGGAGCGACCCCGTCGCACTGGTCGCCGGCCCCAGGGGACTGCCGGGCGTGGATTCCTTCTGTTATGCGGCCTATGCTTCCGACGCAACCGGCGCGAATTTTTCGCTGATTCCCTCATCCGCCCTCAAATACCGGGCTGAAATCCACACTTCTTCACCAATCGCCCACCCGGTTGCCGGGGATTTTGCCAGTGCCACCTGGATCAAGTACATCGGTGAGGATGGCACGGGCGCGGGCGACATGACCAGGATCGTCTACGACTCCGACGGGGATGGCCGGGTGGACTCCGCCGACGAGGCTGCTCACGCCGAGGAAGCCGATGTCGTCCCCTGGGCGGGAATCACGGACAAACCCGCGGCCTTTGCACCGGCGAGCCACACGCACACAATTACGGAACTCTTCGACCCGGTTCGCCAGAAGGTCGTCAGCGAGCCTTCGCCTTCCACCTTGTACCTCGATTCACCGATCGTGATGAATTCAGTCATCCATACCAACCCGTTCCTGGAAATCGATTTTCAGACGCTGAAAGACACGCCGGATGGCACCGTTCTTCAGGGCGAACCGGGCGACTTCTTCACCTGGGAATTCCACCTCAAGACAAACGTCACGATCACCGGCGTCGCGGTCGGAAGTCTGGCAAGTTCCATGGTCGGCATCACCATCCCCGGCCAGCTTGACCTCGTCAACAACTCCACGACCATCCATGTGTTCGTCATCCGGGGCATCTACAAATCCGGAGCGGTCAACAACCTGATTCTGCAAGTCAACTACGCCTACAGCTACGGAGCCTGATATGCCGGTCATTCCCTATCCATTCAATAAAATCGGGGCAGGCGGAATCGTCCTGGACGGCCCTGTCGCCGGCAGCCGGGGCGTGTTCACCTATCTTCGAAACGGCTCCCTGTATCAGAGCGCGATGACGGTCAACAGCGCCTTTCTCCATACGGACAAGGTCAGCAGGATGGAAGTCTCCAGCGCCGGTCTGGCCAGGCACACAACCGTACACGCCGGCGGCACGATGCATGTCTTTTCCGGAGGAGGCGCATCCGGGATCACGGTCAATTCCGCCGGCAGACTCTATGTCAGTTCCGCAGGTCTGGCCACAGATGCCGAAATGAACATGGGTGCAGCTGCCTACTTCAGTCCCGGAGCGACGCTATCCGGCGGCCAAGTTCATTCCGGAGGCGTGATCTATGCAAGTTCGAACACCCAGATTGCCGGAGTCCATGTTTCCTACTATGGCTCGCTTACCGGCCAGGGAACGGACATTGCCTTCGAACACTGTGCGGTATCGAGCGGAGGAAGATTCCTGCCCGGCGGATACTCCGGTATCGCCATCCGCCACACGACCCTCTTCCAGGGCGCCAGCATGACCTGCATCGCCGGACAGACCGTCGAGCATACCAGCGTCCTTTCGGGTGGTTGGCTCGTCGTGAATTCCGGCGCCAAATGCACGGACATTACGGTGGAAGCCGGCGGCAATGTGAACCATGGGGTCTGGGGGCACGACTCATTGACCGAAGTGACCGGTTCAAACCCATACGGCTCCTTCGGCATGAGCAACGGCACGGCTCACAACTACGTCCTGGCCGGCGGAAACATCCTGCAGCTTTTTACGTATGCCAGCGCCATCAGCACGGTCATGTCCGCCGGCAGTCTGTTCGTCAGCTTCGGAGCGGTCGCCGAACACAATACCGTCTGCTCCAGCGGAAGGATGAATATCTATTCAAGCGGCCTGGCAAAATACTCCGAAATCTCCGGCGGCGGTTATGTGTTCGCCGAATTCTTTGGCACCGCGATGGGTGTCACGGTTTCGAGCGGCGGGTATCTCTATGTCTCCAACTACGGACGGGCCGCTGGAGTCGTGGTCGAACCGGGCGGATCGTGCATCGGCATCCTGGGCGGGGCGGCGACCTCGAACAATTTCAGCGGCTACCAGCTCTTTTCCAATGGCTGCATGCTTGCCCAGACCACCGTTCATTCCGGAGGAACCTGCTACCTGCGCTATGCCTGCAGCGGCAGCGACATCACCGTTGCCAGCGGAGCCCTTCTGAATCTCCAGCAAAACTGCGAGGTCGTTGGATTGAGTGTTGCCGAGGGTGCCCGTCTGGAAGCCCTCTCGATGTGCAATGTTTCCGGCATCGTCGCGGACGCGGGAGCTTCGGTCACTTTGAGCAACTATTGCTCGGCCACGTCCGCGATCATCGGCTCCGGTGGACTCCTCAGGGCCATTTATTTTT
>Ga0265295_1007818_pt1 | contig 12107 bp, 10 predicted proteins | sample Munlansysbiofilm_FD_192503 | JGI IMG/M metagenome (GOLD analysis project Ga0265295, IMG submission 192503) | Leachate microbial communities from a municipal landfill in Southern Ontario, Canada - Methane capture system biofilm | ecosystem: Engineered > Solid waste > Landfill > Unclassified ... | reverse complement strand
GCGACCGTTTGTCCATCGACCTGTCTAATATGTTTTACGACCTGTCAGAGCAATTAATTGCACAATACCAAGATCAGCGAGATTTTGAAGGTTTTACCATGGAACTGATTTCAACTTTTGCAATTGATGTGCCATTTACTGAAGAAGAATTTATGCAAGGAAATACAAATGATTTAGCCGAAAAGCTTTTTGAACATGTTTCCAAAGATTATAAACATAAAACAGAAATACTTTCCGAAAGAGCCTATCCCATAATCGAATCCGTATATAAAAGAGAGGGACAACGCTACGAAAATATTGCCATTCCGATTACAGATGGACATAAAACTTTGAATGTTATAGCTCCTTTGAAAAAATGTTTCGAAAGTGGAGGAAAAGAGATTATTCTTTCGATTGAAAAGGGGATTAACCTTTCTGTTATTGATGATTCTTGGAAAGAACACTTGCGAGAAATGGATGAATTGAAACAGTCCGTTCAAAATGCATCCTACGAGCAAAAAGATCCTTTGTTGATTTATAAATTTGAGTCTTTTGAGTTGTTTAAGCAAATGCTTCATAAAATCAACAAAGAGATAACTTCTTTCCTTTCCAAAGGAAAACTTCCAATGGATGATGCTCAGGATGTAAAAGAGGCTCGTTTGCCACAATCAGATATATCAAAATCGAAAGCAGGAAGAGATGATATAATGGGCAATCGCACTTCAGAACCACGAAAAACTCAACCTATTATTGCTGAGAAAAAAGTGGGAAGAAACGAACCTTGTCCTTGTGGAAGCGGTAAGAAATTTAAAAACTGCCACGGAGCATAGTTTTATCCATGGACTTATTGCTTTCTACTGCTTATTTTCCCTCCATTGAATACATGGCTTGTTTGACGAAAGCAAGTCGTGTGTTTATTGAAAAACATGAGACCTATCCAAAGCAAAGTCTTAGAAATCGTTGTTATCTTGCTGGTTCGCAAGGAGTGCAAATGCTATCTATTCCCGTTGTAAAAACATTGGGAAACAACACTCCTGTTGAAAAAATACAAATAGATGAAAGTCAGGATTTTAGAAGTCATCATTTCAAAACAATTCAAACGCTTTATAGCTCCGCCCCATTTTATGATTACTATATTGATTTTGTCAAAGCGGACATTTTCAATCCTGAAAATAACCTCATAGAGTATAATTTGACCATTTTAAAACGTTTGATGAGTTTTTTGGAAATAAAAGTAAATATTAATTTTACAGACTGTTTTCAAAAAAACAAAAATGATAAATTTGATTTAAGATTTGTGCTATCTCACAAAACTGCTTATGGCACCTTTTCTATTATTAATAGCGTCCAAACATATTCCCAAGTCTTTAGTGATCGAAACGGTTTTTTTGCAAATTTAAGTGTTATTGATTTGATTTTCAATGAGGGACCTTCGGCTTCTACGATTTTGAAGAAAATTATATCGTAACATTCTCCAAAAATAAATCCTTTTTCAGACTCAGAGTTAAATCTGAGAATAATTAAGAAATTATTGAGTTCTTATGACTTGTTAACAACATATATGTAATTTTTACATGAAAGTTTCATTGTTTTTTTCTATTTTTGCAATCAAAATAATTAAACTTGATATGAAAAGAGTATTGATGAGTTCCTTATTTATCTTATTTATTTGTTTAACAGATGTAATAGGAGTAGAAATTCAAAATTACAACATTTCTTCTGACGAACTTTCTAAGGAATATGTTCTGCAATTCGAAAAGGCTATGAATTTTGTAGATTCAGATGATTATAAAGAGGCTTTAAACTTATTGACTGGGTTAAAGCAAAATAATCCGAACAATGCTAATTTGGAGTTTTACCTGGGCTTGTGTAAGTTTTACTTAATGTTTGACAAGAAAGCATCTTTAGAGCATTTTGCTAAGTCCTCAAAGTCTATTTCTGAAAAGTACGTCAATACTCCTCAGCAGACTCAGGCACCCCTTGAGTCCATCTATTTTGAAGCATTGTCGTACCACTATTTAGGGCAATACGCTAACGCTATAAAGCTATATGAGTCCTATTTGGAAAAGTCAAAAACAATCAGAAGTGACAAAAAATACATTAAAAGTGCACAACAAAAAATTAAATATTGTAAGAATCCAGACTTGGTTTTATCAACTTCGGATTTAGAAATAATATATAAAAAACAGCTAGAGGTAAAACCGACTAAACAAGATTATGCATACAAAAATAAATTAAGCAACGCAGTAGAAGCAATGGGGTATGACCATCTTGAAGCCTTGATTTTATTTAAAGAAATGGCTTTTGACTATCCTAATGATCCCAAAATAAATTATTTTATGGGTATTTGTATGCTCAATTATGTTCCATACAATAAGTCAGCATTGGGAATGTTTGAAGTAGCCGATAAAATGATTGTTTCCCCTTCCAATCAATCTGGTTTGGTATGTCCTTCGATGAATCGTTATTACATGGCTCTTGCAAACCAAATGGACGGAGATCATGTTACAGCTTTGAAGCATTTTGAAGAAGTTGATAAAGCCTATCCTACAAAGTTTCTTGCATTTAGAGATGATTTTAATGAAAAAATGGAACTAAGCAGAAGGCTTACCAAAGTTCAGCCAACAGAAGAGAGTGGCAATCTTGCTTTGACTAGTTTTAGAAATAAATTAGAAATAAAAGCGCAAAAAGAACTGCACGTAATATTCCCTGAAACGAAGCCTAGAGTTGAGTTACAAACATCTGATAGGATGGAATATTCCAATTCTGGCTATTATTATACCATACAAATTGGTGAAGGGTTTATGAAAGAGGAGTATTTTGACAAAGCACCAGATTACCGCATTTCTCGCCTCAAAGGTTCAAAATATCCTCGCTATGTAGTAGGAAAATATTCTTCAGAATCCGAAGCTACTTCCAAAATGGAAGAGCTCAAAGCAGCTGGTTATTGCGATGCTTTTGTAACCCGGTATAAAGGCAGATTAAATTAATCTATTTGCAAAAATATTCTGAAACGTTTTTTTTTTGTTTAAATTTGGAAAGATAATAGGTGTTTTGAAAAAACAACTAAATTCAAAAGATTTAGGCTCTTTTAAAATTAAAAAAAATGATTCAATCTGTCGTAAAAGTCTTTTTGAAAAACAAGTTCTTTCGCTATGTTCTGGTGTTTATTCAATTTTTTGTATTGGCTTGGCTCACATTTACATACGATTTTGCAGAATTCAAAATATGGCATTGGGTTTTGCCAATTATTTTCTTGATCTTTGGATTTTGGTCACTGCTTTTTATGAAAATTTCAACAATAACACCATTGCCCGATCCTACTTCTGGTTCGCAGCTGATTCAAAAAGGACCTTATCGTTATGTGCGGCATCCCATGTATTTGTCGGTGGCAGGATATTGCTTTTGCCTTTTAATGGTCAATTTTTCCTTGTTAAATGCTCTGATTGTTGGCCTGTTTTATATGGCAATATTCTTGAAAATGGAAATCGAAGAGGTCTATTTAGTTAAGCACTATGCCTCCTATAAAGAGTACATGAAGAGAACAAAGCGATTAATTCCCTTTGTATATTAGTTTTGTTTTTTTGATTTCAAGAAACTCTTTGGCGAAATACGTGACAAAAAAAAAACCACTTTATTTAGATTTTTCACAAGTTATCAACATTGGATTCTGTATAAAATTTCAGTTTCCCGAGTGGTTTATACTTTTTCTTGATATAATTTTGTTAGATAGAACAAAACATTGATAAATGACCAAATCTAAATATATTATAAAGCAGGAAACGGATTACTCTTGTGATTTCCATTATGGCTCGATGGCTCTAAAAAGTCATTTGCCAGAATACAAGACCTGTAGTTTGCTTAATAATTTATTGAATATAGAATTGCACAAGATTCCCGATTTGTCGGTTTGGCATCCTTCCGAAATTCTGATTTATTTTCCTTTTTATCTTTATGAAGATCCAATTTCAAAAATTTCGGTTTATCTAATTTCAAATAGTGGATTTGAAGATGTAAATTCGGAAACTGATTCAGAAAACATTCTCTTTCAGGATGTTCCAAAGAAATATAATATGTTTGGAAAAAAACAGACCTCTGTTTTTTCAGTAAAGGATTTAAATATAGATTATTATTTAATTTTGAAACACCCAAGGGACGATAAAATTATTAATAATTTTGTTGATGTTTTGGCAACTCAAAATTTTATTCAAGCAGTTAGTGTGGAAGCGTCTGAATATGTAAAATATCATGATCAATTGCTGTACGAAATTGAGTTGAGTTTATCTGAAAAAAACTCAATGAAAAATAGAGATGTGCGTAGACGCAAAGAGATGTTGAAAAAAAAGGAAATAAAAAAATCAACAGAGATTTTTACAAAAAAGTATTACAATATATAATATGATACAGTCAGAATTATCCATTGGCATTGTTCAATCCGATATAATTTGGGAAGACAAATTTCACAATTTCGAAAAGTACGAATCATTATTAAGTCATCGGAAAGGCTACGATATTGTTGTTTTGCCTGAAATGTTTTCATGTGGGTTTTCGGTCAATACCGATAAATGTGCAGAGGAGCCTAAAGGAGAATCTTTTGAATGGATGCAAAAAATGTCTAAACAAATGCAATCGGCTTTTGCTGCTAGTGTGCCTGTACGCGAAAACAATAAAATATTCAATCGTTTTTATTTTGTAATGCCCGATGGCTCTTATTTTGAATACGACAAACATCATTTATTTAGCTATGGTGGCGAACATTTGCTTTTTAGCAGAGGAGCTGAACGAACGATAATTGATTATAAAGGTTGGAAGATATTTCCCATTGTTTGTTACGATTTGCGTTTTCAGGTTTGGAATTCAAATCGCTTTGTGGATGGCAATTACGATTACGATATGGCTATCTGTGTTGCCAATTGGCCTCAAAGTCGCAGTCATGCTTGGAAGACCTTGTTGCAAGCCCGAGCCATCGAAAATCAAGCATGGCTTTTGGCTTCCAATAGGGTTGGAGTAGATGGAATGGATCTTTTATATGCAGGCGATTCCATGGTGGTAAATCCATATGGGGAAATTCAAAATACCGCTTCGCAAATCGAAACTGTTTTAGAAGCAAAAGTTTCTTTGGATTTCCTAAAATCCTACCGCGAAAAATTTGCTTTTGCTGCTGATTGGGATGCGTTTGAATTGATATAAATTCAAATTCTTACTATTTTAGTAGTGCTTCGTAGAGTATTTCCACCGGATGCATCGCTGTTCGCTCGCTACCATCTTTAATTTGGTGGCGACAACTTGTACCCGTTGCAGTAATTAGCGTCGTTTTAGGAGCTTCTTTTATTTTTGGAAGCAATACCAAATTTCCAACTGCCATCGAAGTTTTGTAGTGTTCTTTTTCAAAACCAAAAGCGCCTGCCATACCACAGCATCCAGAAGCGATCTCTTCCACTTTGTAATTTTTGGGAATACTCATCATAATTTTGGATGGAGTTGTCGAAGCCAAGGCTTTCTGGTAACAGTGTCCGTGAAATAAAATGGAGGAGTGGTCTTCCGAAAAAGAGTCAGCACTGATGTTCCCTTTTTGAAATTCGGAACTGATAAATTCGTCGATCAAAAAGCAATTTCTGGATAATTTCAGAGCGTCGGTTTTTAAATTGTCATCTACCAATTCTGGATATTCATCTCTAAAACTCAAAATTCCAGAGGGTTCGATGCCAATTAGTGGAGTTTCGTTGCTAATTAAAGGAGTGAAAATAGTCACATTTTTCTGAGCTAATTTCTTGGCTTTCAGCAACATGCCTTTTGATAAAAAAGTCCTTCCGCTATATGCATGATTTACAATTTCGACATGATAATTTAAAGCATTCAACAATTTGAGAGCTTTAATGCCAATTTGAGTATCATTTATATCAGTAAATTCATCGATAAAAAAGTATACTTTTTTACTTGGGTTTTCTGGATTTTTCAAATTAACTTTTGCCCAATTTCGCAAGGTGATTTTGCAAACAGTAGGAATGCTTCGCTGGGGGGCAAATCCCAGACCAATTTTTAATAAATGCGAAAAGATTGGATGGGTGGCAAAAAAGTTAAAAACATGAGGTATTTTAGCACCAATTGCATTAAAGTAGGGAAAATATCCAATCATCCAAGAGCGAAAAGGAATGCCATTTGATTTGTAGTATTGTTGTAAAAATTCCGCTTTAAATTTAGTGATGTCGATGTTTGATGGGCATTCTGCCTTGCAGGCTTTGCAGCTCAAACAGAGGTCAAGGACCTCTTTAATTTCTTTATGATTAAATCTATTTCTCTTTTTTGAGTTGGTCAAAAATTCACGAAGAATATTGGCTCTGGCTCGAGTTGAGTTTTTTTCATCGAGAGTGGCTTGATAGGAGGGACACATGGCTCCACCAGCAAGTTCTGTTTTCCGACAATCGCCCGAGCCGTTGCATTTTTCAATGGCTCGTAAAATACCGGCTGTGGATGAAAAATCAAATACCGTATCTATTTCGGGAGTGGGTTGGTCGGCAGCATATCGCAACGAGCTATTCATCGGAGGCGTGTCCACTATTTTATTGGGATTAATAATCGATTTCGGATCCCATACTTTTTTCAGTTCTTTAAAAGTTTGGTAAATTTCTTCACCCATCATAAGAGGAATAAATTCACCACGGAGCCTTCCGTCGCCATGTTCGCCGCTCAGAGATCCTTTGAATTTCTTTACAATTTTGGCTGTTTCCAGAGCCACTTCTCGAAATAATTCTACGTCTTTGCTTGTTTTAAGATTTAAAATTGGACGAAGATGAAGTTCTCCAGTTCCGATATGAGCATAATAAATGCAGCTCAAGTGTTTGTGCTTGAGCATCTGGTTAAATTCCTCAATAAATTGAGGCAAAACGGCTGGATTTACGGCCGTATCTTCCACCACAGGAACTGGTTTTGCATCACCGGGCATATTGGAAAGAATTCCTAAACCAGCTTTCCGTAAATCCCACACTTTTTTCATTTCACTTCCGCTAACCAAAGGAAAATGATAGCCTAAGTTATCAGCTTTTAGTTCATTAATAATTTCCTCGGCTTTTTGCTTTACCGCTTCATCAGAGTTCTCCACAATTTCGATAATTAGAATAGCGCCGGGGTCTCCTTCGACAAAAAAGCGATTTTTGCGTTGTTCAATATTGTCTTTTGTCAATTGCAAAATTTCATTGTCCATAAGTTCCACCGCATACGGTTTATGTCGAAGAGCAATGATGTTTCCATAAAGAGCCTCTTCGATGCTGTTGAGGTGAACACAGAGTAGAGTTTTATGTTTGGGGGGAAGCGGGCTAAGTTTTACTTTGATTTCGGTGATTAGGCATAAAGTGCCTTCGGAACCAGCGATGAGCTTGCTGAAATTAAAAGTTTTGGAAGAATTGGCATCAAAAACGGAGGAATCCATTAATAAATCTAAGGCATATCCAGTGTTTCTACGTTTAATTTCAGGATCGGGATATTGATTTTCGATTTCCGTTCGAAAAGCATCATTAGACAGTGTTTTATTAATATGTCGATAGATTTCGCCTTCGGATGTTTCTAAGTTGCATTTTTGTAAAAAAGTAGTTTTATCAATTTCAGAAAATTCAACTTCGCTACCGTCGTATAGCAATGCTTTGAGGGAAATAATGTGCTCGCGCGTACTTCCATAGATGAGCGAATTTGCTCCGCAGGAATTGTTTCCAACCATACCGCCAATCATCGCACGATTGGAAGTGGATGTTTCTGGTGCAAAAAAGAGCTGTTCTTTGGCCACAATTCGGTTGAGTTCATCTCGAATAACGCCAGGTTCAACTACAGCCCATTTTTTAGAAGTGTTAATTTCGATAATTTTAGTCATGTATTTGGAAATATCGACGATCAGTCCGTTTCCCACTACTTGTCCTGCTAAAGAAGTTCCTGCAGCTCTAGGAATAAGCGGTATTTCATTTTGTGAGCAAAAATTCAGAATGGTTTTTAAATCCTGTTTGTCCTTTGGATAAACAACGCCCAGCGGTATTTCGCGATAAGCCGAAGCATCAGTGGCATACATATGCTTGTAAAGAGAATTGAAATAGAGTTCGCCTTTTATTTGTTCATCTAAATTTTGGAGTTGTGATTTCATGATTTCGCATTGTAAATAGAAGTGTAAAGGTATATTTTTTCGGTTAAAAAATGGACTTCTGCAAGTTTATGACGAAATTTTATTTAATTTCGCAAAAGGAAATAAATAAAACTAATAAAAAAAATAAACTATGAAAAGAACGTCGTTTTTTGTAATGTTGGGACTCAGTTTGACATTCATTCTGTCGAGTTGTGGCACCAAAAAAACAGAAGAAATTGTAGAAACAATCGATTCAACTATGATTAATAAAGTAAATGAATTTGCCTTGGTGCAATTGAAAGCGGACATTAGCCATTTGTCTGAAAAAGAGAAAGAGATGATTCCTATCTTGATGGAAATTGCGGACATAATGGATGAGTTATTTTGGATGCAAACCTATGGCAATAAAGAAGAATTAATGTCGAAAATTTCGGACGAGTGGGTTAAGAAATTTGCTGAAATCAATTATGGACCATGGGAGAGATTAAACAACAATGCTCCTTTTGTGGATGGATATGGTGAAAAACCAAAAGGATCTCAGTTTTATCCAGCCGACATGACCAAAGAGGAGTTTGAGGCTCTGGAAGATCCCAATAAATCAAGTCAATATACAATTGTTCGTCGCAAAGATGACAAAAGTTTAGAAGTTGTTTGGTACAGTGAAATATATAAAGCACAACTCGAAAAAGCCGCTTCTTTGCTTGAAAAAGCCGCTACTTTAGCAGAAGATGCTGGTTTGAAAAAATATTTAGAATTATCAGCCAAAGCTTTAATATCAAATAATTATTTTGAACGTGACATGGCATGGATGGACATGAGAGGTTCTAATATTGATTTTGTAGTTGGACCTATTGAAAACTACGAAGATGCTCTTTTTGGTTCAAAAGCCGCTTTTGAGTCCTTTATCTTATTGAAAGATTTAGATTGGAGTGCCAAACTTGAAAAATTCAATAAATTACTACCCAAACTTCAAGCGGGTCTTCCTTGTGATCCAAAATATAAAAAAGAAGTTCCTGCTGCTGAATCCGATATGGGCGTTTATCAAGCCATTTATTACAAAGGCGATTGCAATTCAGGAAGCAAAACCATTGCCATTAATCTACCCAACGATGAAAAAGTTCAATTGAAAAAAGGATCCAGAAAATTGCAATTGAAAAACTCAATGCAAGCAAAATTTGACAAAATGGTGATTCCAATCGCTGATGTTTTGATGGTTGAATCTCAACGTGCAAATATCAAATTTGATGCATTTTTCCAAAATACAATGTTTCACGAAGTAGGACACGGTATGGGAATTAAAAATACCATAACCAAAAAAGGAACCGTTAGAGAAGCATTGGGAGATACATACTCAGCCATCGAAGAGGACAAAGCCGATATTATGGGATTGTATTTGTCAAAAGTTTTGCACGATAACGGTGAATTAACCGAAGGTGTAGTAATGGATAATTATGTAACTTTTGTTGCTGGTTTATTCCGTTCAATTCGTTTTGGCACCGCCAGTGCACACGGAAAAGCAAATTTAGCACGCTACAATTTCTTAATGGAAAAGGGAGCAATTACCCGTAATGCTGAAGGAATGTATGCCGTAGATTTCGACAAAATGACTGCTGCTATGAATGAATTAATTGCCATTATAATGAAAATTCAGGGTGAAGGCGATTATGATGCTGCAAAAGCTCATTTGGCAAAATATCAAGTGTATACCGATGATTTGAATAAAGATTTGGAAAGAATTGCAAATGCAAATATTCCAAAGGATATTGTTTTTGAACAAGGCTTAGATGTTCTAGGTCTAAAATAGTAAAAATTTGTTTTAAAAGAACATTTTAATTCCAATTAAAAAAGGGATTGAGTCGCAAGACTCAATCCCTTTTTTTAATATCTAAAAAAAGTATTTTTCTTACCTCAAGTTTTTTATTGTTTTATTTCAATGTTTTAGTTGGATTCATACTGCCTGCTTTTTTACGTTTCGATTCATTTTGGGTGTAATTTTGCAGAAAAAAGAATATGAAACATAAAGTAGAAACAAATTGGATTGGGAATATGGCTTTTGAATCCCAATTAGGAGATCATAAAATAATGCTGGATGTAAATTCTGAAAAAGGAGTTGACGACAAAGGCCCTCGCCCAAAAGAGTTGCTATTATCAGCATTGGGAGGTTGCACTGCCATGGATGTAATTTCAATTTTGAAAAAAATGAGAGTGGAAGTAGATTACTTCAATGTAGCAATTGAAGCAGATTTGAGCGAAGAACATCCCAAAGTATATACCAAAATGCATCTTATTTATCAGTTTAAAGGCGATAATCTCAATGAACAAACGCTTAAAAAAGCAATCGATTTATCGCAAGATAAATATTGTGGAGTATCCGCCATGTTCCGAAAAGCAATGGAATTAACTTACGAAATTCAAATATTAAATTAATATCAAAAAACCAAAAACTATGTTATACACAAATCTAAAACACATCGAATCGGCTGAAGAGCATGCAAAAATACTAAGCGAAAATGAAAACGTAATGGTGATATGTGGTCGAATGGGACCCATGTGTATCCCCGTTTATGGCATTGCTGAAGAGCTGGAAAAAAAATATCCCCACGTGAAATTCTATGATATGGAATTTGATCATCCCGAAGCACACGTGATTCGGGAACTTCCCGAAGTGAGAGGTTTTATGGGAATCCCTTTTACCATTTATTATAAAAATGGAAAAGTAGTAAAAGCGACCAGCAGCATCCAAACGAAATCACAAATTACAACTATTCTCGACGAGCATTTTGCTACAAAATAAAAACCAAGCCTTATGAATACGAACTACGATACAATTATAATTGGAGGAGGTCCCGCCGGATTAACGGCGGGGATTTACCTCTCCCGTTCCAGAGTTAAAACTCTGATTTTGAATGAAGGAACCGTCGGTGGACAGATGATTTTGACACATGAAATTGCCAACTATTCTGGTGTAGAAAGCGTAAGTGGATACCAATTGGCAAATATCATGAAGAAACAAGCCATCTCTTTTGGTTGCGAAATTCAATCCAATATTTCTATTAAAAATATTAATTTTGAAGGAGATGAGAAATGTGTCATGCTTGAAGATGGCGAAAAGTTTACTTCAAAAAGCATTATCATCGCTACTGGTGGACGCTCTAGAACCTTGGGAGTGAAAGGTGAAGACAATTTTAAAGGACGTGGAATTTCCTATTGTGCAACTTGTGATGGCGATTTTTTTACAGATAAAGAAATTGTTGTTGTGGGAGGTGGAAATTCGGCGATTGAAGAAGCTGTTTCCTTAACGAAATATGCGTCTAAAGTGACCATTGTTCACCAATTTGACCACTTTCAAGCATTCGATCACGCTGTTTTGGAAGCGAAAAGAAATCCCAAAATTAATTTCATGATGGAATCCACCATTACTGCATTTAATGGCAGTGAGAATTTGGAAAGTGTTACCATCAAAGATTTAAAAACAAATGAAACTCAAGAGTTTAAAACCGATGGCGTTTTTGTTTTTATTGGATATATCCCAAATACTGATTTTTTAAAAGATAAAATAGAGTTGAATAAATGGGGTGAAATTGTTGTCAGCCCCGACATGGAAACGGATGTAAAGGGTGTTTATGCAGCAGGTGATGCCATTGCCAAGCGTTTTCGTCAGGTAACAGCCGCCGTGGGGGATGGAACTATTGCTGCTATGGCGGTGTCGAATTATATTCATGATTTAAAAACCAAACAAACAGCATAATGCAAATAACCTTGATAGTAATTGGTGTCATTGTAGGACTTATTGCGATTCTTTTCTTTGTTGCAAAACGCAAATTATCCAAAATTGAGCAAGTTCCCGACAGTCAAAAAATAATCACTTTGACCGATAAAAATTTTGCAAATCAAACCAAAAACAAATTGATTTTGGTCGACTTTTGGGCGCCATGGTGTGCTCCTTGCAGAATGATGGCGCCTGTCTTAAATGAACTTTCCAATGATTTGGATAAAGCTTTTGTTGGAAAGCTGGATGTGGAAA
>Ga0265295_1007816_pt1 | contig 12107 bp, 10 predicted proteins | sample Munlansysbiofilm_FD_192503 | JGI IMG/M metagenome (GOLD analysis project Ga0265295, IMG submission 192503) | Leachate microbial communities from a municipal landfill in Southern Ontario, Canada - Methane capture system biofilm | ecosystem: Engineered > Solid waste > Landfill > Unclassified ... | reverse complement strand
TGTCGAAGCGGTTCGTCGGGCCATCAGCCAGGCCAAAAGCATCGTGTTGCTTGTTTCGCCGAACTGCTCATTGGAACAGATGCGTGTGGTGCAACGTTTTGCCGAACAGTGCAGCGCTGCAGTCAGCGGGTACAGTGATGGGTATATTCAGCAGGGCGATGGCGACAATTTCCTCATTCAGGACGACAAATCCGCCAATCGGGCCTCTTTCTCCATCCTCGGTATCGACAGTGAAAAGGCCGCGTTCGATAGCGCCGTGGCAGGTGCCGACCTGCTGATCAACTTCCAGAATGATCTGGTTTGCAGTCTCGGCAATGATACCTTTCAAGCCCTGCTCGACAAGGTCCAATTCATCCACATCGGCAGCTACCAGAACGACTGCTCGGCCAAGGCGACCATCCAACTGCCGGTTGCGTCCTACAGCGAGGACAACGGACTGGTGATCAACTGCGACGGCATCCTCCAGCAGTACAAGGCGGCTGTTTCCAAGAACGCCCAGGCGCCCAGCTTGATCGAGGTCGTCCACCTGCTCGGCGGAGCGTTCAGCAGCAGGGAAGCCGTGCTCGCTGATCTGCTTGCCAACGTTGCCGCGCTAGGAACTGTCGATCTGGAGCACATCCCTGCCCAAGGAACCGCATTAACAGCTAACGAGGTCGCAAATGTCGCAGCTTGATATTCTCCTTATAGTGCTCAGGGTGGCGTTCGGTGCTTTGGTGCCGCTCTGTTTCATCGCTGTTCTCGTCTGGATGGAACGTCGAGGCTGTGCCTTTATCCAGGATCGGTCGGGACCGAACCGCTGCAATATTTTCGGGTTCCGTGCCGCAGGTCTGGTGCAGAACCTGGCCGATGCGGTGAAGCTGGTCACCAAAGAAGATGTCATCCCCGGCCATATACGCCATAAGTTCTATTTTGTGCTGGCGCCGGTGATCGTTTTCTCCGTCTCCCTGATTTCCTTTGCGGCGGTCCCATTCGCCGACACCTTGGTGATCAACGGCAAGCAGTACCTGATGCAGGCCATCCCCACTGATCTTGGCATTCTCTGGTTCCTGGCCATTGTCGGCTTCTCCGTGTACGGCATCATTCTCGCCGGCTGGTCCTCACACAACAAGTACGGCATGCTCGGTGGTCTTCGTTCGGCGGCCCAGGTGATCAGTTATGAAATTCCCATGGGGTTCGCACTGATCAGCCTGCTCGTGGTATACGGTACCGTGAATCTGACGGAAATCGTCCAGTTCCAGGGAAAATTGCTCTTTGGCTTTATCCCCATGTGGGGCGTGGTGCTGCAGCCCCTTGGGGCCGTTATCTTCATTATCGCCGCGTTCGCCGAGGCGAACCGTGTCCCCTTCGACCTTGCCGAGGGTGAGAGCGAGATCGTTGCCGGTTTCCACGTCGAGTACAGCGGTATGAAATTCGGCATGTTTTTCATGGGTGAATATGTGGCCATGTTCACCTCCAGTGCGATCATTGTCACCCTGTTTTTCGGCGGATTCCAGATTCCCTGGTTCACCACCGAAACTCTGGTGAACAATTCACGGGTTGTCACCTTCCTGCTCATGCTGCTGCTTCCGGCCTTTGCCCTGCTGTTTGCGGGCTGGATCAGCAAAAACAACCGCAGCCATTACCCACGTGAGAACGACCCGCGTGTGCGTGAAGCCAACATCTACATCAAAGTGCTGTGGGGCGTGGTGATCGCCCTGGAGTTGGTGCTCTTCATGTTCCTGATCGGCGGGTCCGGTGGCACCTCGGCCGGAATCTTGGCCGTCTGCCTGCAGATAGTCACCTTCCTGGTCAAGGTGACCTTCATGTGCTTCGTCTATGTCTGGGTCCGTTGGACACTGCCCCGTTTCCGGTACGATCAATTGCAGCGACTGGGCTGGCAGACTCTGATCCCCCTTTCCTTGCTGAATATTTTCGTAACCAGTGCAGTCGTCATTGCACTGAGCTGACAGGAGCCGGCATGAGCGCAAAAGTAAAAATTATCGAACGAAAGGGAGCCACTCTCGCCGAGAAGGTGTACTTGGTCGAGGTCTTCAAGGGTATGGTGACGACTTTCAGCCATTTTATCCGAAATTTTTTGGACACCTCCAAACTGTATATCCGCCACTACCCTGAAGTGAAGCCGGAGATCACAGCGCGATGGCGTGGACGCCATCGGCTGACCAGGCACGAAGACGGGTCGATGAAATGCGTCGCCTGTTTCATGTGCCAGACCAACTGTCCGGCCAAATGCATCACCATCGAGGCAGGCGAAAGGTTGGACGGCCGATCGGAAAAAATGCCGGTCAAGTTTGAAATCGATCTGCTTGAATGTATTTATTGCGGTTACTGCGTTGAGGCGTGTCCGAAGGACGCCATTCGCATGGATACAGGTATCTTTTCAGTCACCGGAAACGATCGAAATCAGTTTGTTCTGACGATGAGCGATCTGATGGAGACCAAGGGTGCATTCACCGAAGAAGAGTACAAGAAAGGGGGCGCTTGAAATCATGCTAGTCAACTTATTGTTTTACGGGTTCGCAGTGCTGGCTGTGCTAGGCGCGGCCGGGCTGATCTTCTTCCGGCACCCGATGAACGGAGCAATGAGCTTTGTTGTCACGCTGGTCTGCCTGGCCGGGCTGTACGCCCTGCTTTCAGCCAAACTGATCTTCGCGCTGCAGTTGATTGTTTACGCCGGCGCCATTATGTCGCTCATCGTGTTCATTATCATGTTCCTGAACATCCAGCCTGAGGACCTGCCCCGCGAAGAAACCAAGATCCCCTATATCCTCGGCGGCCTGGTGCTCGTCGCACCGGTGGGATTGCTTCTTGGCAAGATCGTCAAGACCATGCCGAACTTCAGTGTCGACCTCGTCGGCAACAATTTTGGCGGCGTCAAACCGGTCGGCTTGGTCCTTTTTCAGGAATGGCTGGTCCCGTTTGAAATCGTATCCATTCTGCTTCTGGTTTCCCTGGTCGGAGCGGTTGTTCTCGCAGGGAAAAGGGGGACCGGCAAATGATCCACAATTACCTCTTTCTCAGCGTTATCCTTTTCTGTCTCGGAATTGTCGGCGTCATCTCCAGGCGGAACGTTTTCACTGTGTTCATGTCCATCGAACTGATGCTGAACGCAGCCAACCTCGCTTTTATCGCCTTTTCCCGGGTGCATGAAAGTATGGATGGGCACGTGCTGGCCATGATGGTCATGGCGGTCGCTGCTGCGGAGGCTGCTCTCGCGCTGGCTGTCGTGATATTACTGCACAAACACAAGGGCAAGCTTGATACCAACGTATTCAGCCTGCTGAAAGGGTGATTTCCATGGAACAAAGTGCAACTTATCTAGGTCTGATCCCGCTTTTTCCGCTGTTGGGAGCAGTCGTCATCGGACTTCTGCATGTCTTTACCTGCAACAGGTACAAGCTTTCCGAAAAGTTCTATGGTTTGCTTGCGTGTGTCGGACCGGTCCTGTCGTTTGTCCTGGCACTCAAAGTGCTTTTTGCCCTCAAAGCACTGCCTCCCGAATCCAGGTATCTGACGCATAACGCCTTCACCTGGTTCAGTGTGGGCGATCTGCACATCAACATGGGATTTCTTGCCGATCCGCTCAGTTGCCTGATGATGCTGTTCGTCACCTTGATCGGCACCCTCATCCACGTCTATTCCATCGGCTACATGGGTGGGGACAAGAACTACGGCAAGTTTTTCGCCTATATGAACCTGTTCCTGGGCAGCATGCTCGTGCTTGTGCTCGGAGACGGTCCGGTCGTCATGTTCGTCGGCTGGGAAGGCGTCGGCCTGTGTTCGTATCTGCTCATCGGCTATTACAGTGAAGACCGCGAGAACGTGCTGGCCGGCAACAAGGCCTTCATCGTCAACCGTATCGGCGACCTCGGTTTCGTGCTTGGTCTGGCCTTCCTGTTCTGGGCCATCGGCGCGCAGGGCTTCGATTACATCTCGCTCAAGGCCAATGTCCACATGCTGGAACCAGCCATCGCCCTGACCGTCTGTCTGCTGCTGTTCGTGGGCGCCACCGGCAAATCGGCACAGATCCCGCTCTATGTCTGGTTGCCTGACGCCATGGCCGGCCCCACGCCGGTGTCCGCGCTCATCCATGCGGCTACCATGGTCACCGCCGGTGTATACATGGTCGCCCGCTTCAGCTTCCTGTACGCCCACGTGGAACTGGCCGGAACGATCATCGCCTGGGTGGGTATTCTCACCGCCCTCTTGGCCGCCATCTTCGGCATGTTCCAGGACGACATCAAAAAAATCCTGGCCTACTCCACTGTCAGCCAGTTGGGGTATATGTTTGCCGGTGTCGGCGTTGCCGCTTACTCGGCCGGTATTTTCCACGTCTTCACCCACGCCTTTTTCAAGGCACTGCTCTTCCTTGGGGCCGGTTCGGTCATCTACGCGCTGCACCATGAGCAGAACATCTGGAAGATGGGCGGTCTCAAGACAAAAATGCCCAAAACCTATATCACCATGGTCATCGGCGCCCTGGCCCTTGCGGGTTGCCCACCCTTCTCGGGCTTTTTCAGCAAGGACGAGATCCTGTACAGTGCCCTGGCCACCGGCCATTACGGTATCTGGCTGATTGGCGTCTTTGTTGCCGGCATGACGGCCTACTACACCTTCCGCATGATCTTTGTCGTCTTCCATGGCGAACCCCGTGACCACCATGCCTATGAGCACGCCCAGGAATCACCGGCCGTCATGACCGTGCCGCTGATCATTCTCGCAATCGGCGCCGTTTTCGCCGGATTCCTCAACTTCCCCGGCGTCCTGACCATCTCCCACTGGCTTGAGCCGAGTCTGACCGAACATCACCACAGTTCAGCCTTCCTGCAGATCATCGCCATCCTGGCCAGTATCGCCGCATTTGCCGTTGGTTTGAAAATCGCCTACGGCAAGTTCGGGCATGGAGCCCAGGAACCTGAATTCAAAGGCTTTGCCGATTTTGCCTATCACAAGTTCTACGTCGACGAGTTCTACAACACCGTCATTGTTCAGCCCTATAAGGCTATCGGCACGGCTATTTGGAAGACCATTGAACCGAACGTCACCGACAGTCCGGTTAAGGGGGCGGCACGCCTCTACATGGTGGTGGGTGCTGCCTTCAAAGTCCTTCAGGTCGGCTATGTCAGGGTGTACGCCATATACATGGTCGTCGGCCTGAGCCTCATGAGCCTTTTCCTCTCTCAATCGTTGAACTAGGAAGGTGAAAGAATGTTCGAACATGTCCTTTCCGTCATAATTTTTCTCCCCATCCTCGCCGGACTGCTGTTGCTTGCCAGTCCGGCCAGCAGGATGGTGGCGAGGAGTACAGGACTCTTCATCTCACTGGCCACTCTTGTCCTGAGTCTTGACCTGTATTTCGGTTTCCAATCCACCGGACATCTGGAGTTTGTTGAGTATGTCCCTTGGATCAAGTCACTGGGGATATCCTATCACCTGGGTATTGACGGCATCAGCCTGTTTATCCTCATGGCCGGTTCCGTGTTGCTGCCGATGGTGTATCTGGTCTTCCGCACCCGGGAGAAAGGGTATTACGCCAACCTGCTGATCGTCCAGGGGGCCATGGCCGGTGCCGTGTGCGCCGCCGACATGGTGCTCTTCTATGTCTTCTGGGAGATCATGCTGTTGCCGGTGTTCTTCATGCTTGGACTGTATGGCGGACCGAAGCGTCTTCCCGCCACCCTCAAGATCACGATCTACACCATTGCCGGCTCCCTGCTCATGCTGACGGCCTTGATCTATCTCGGCGTAAGCTACCATGCACAGTTCAACGAATGGAATTTCTCGATAAGTGAGATGGCGCGACTCAACCTGACCGGTGAGGTCGCCGCTGTCGCCTTCTTCGGGTTCATGATCGCGTTTGCCATCAAGATCCCGCTCTTTCCCTTCCACACCTGGTTGCCCGACGCCTATACCGAGGCCCCGACCTCGGCCACTTTTGTCTTGTCGGCCATCATGGCCAAGATTGGCGTGTACGGCGTCATCCGCTTTGTTGTGCCGGTGTTTGATGAAACATTCGCCCGATTCGCTATTCTCCTCGCCTACTCGGGCGTGATCGGCATGATGTACTGCGGCATTGCCGCCATCACCCAGAAGGATTTCAAGCGGATGCTCGCTTTCTCTTCGGCCTCGCACATGGGTGTGATCGCCCTGGGCGTGTTCTGCATGAACATGCAGGCCCTCACCGGCAGCATCTATCAGATCGTCGCCCACGCGACCAGCACCGGTGTGCTGTTTCTCTTTGCCGGTATTCTCGAAGAGCGGACCAACACCCGGACCATTGACGATCTCGGCGGCATTGCCGCCAAGGCACCGGTTTTCGCCCTGTACTTCGCCATCGCGATGCTCGCCTCCGTGGGTCTGCCAGGCACCAGCGGTTTCATCGGCGAGTTCATGATCATCCTGGGCGCCATCAAGTTTAACGTGGTCATCGGTGTCCTCGCCGGCACCACGCTGATTGTCGGGGTCTGCTACATGCTGTGGATGTTCCAACGGGTCTTTTATGAGAAAACAAGCACAGCGTCCGAAAACTTCAAGGATCTCACCTTGGTTGAAGGGTTGACCTTCCTGCCGGTCATTCTCCTTATCATTGTCATGGGTATTTACCCCCATCCATTCCTGAGCAAAATCACGCCGACCACGGCGTTGCAGTTCCCGCAGCAGACTCCTGTGGTCGCACAGGCTCCAGTAAGCAACGCTCAGGTTTCTGGGCTCACCTTTGAACAGAAATAAGGCTGGATTCCCATCATGACGAACGATTTAATGCTACTCATGCCACTGATTATCGTCGGCGCAGGGGCGATTCTGCTGATGCTCGCTTCCGCCTATGACAAACTCTCCCACGAGATTGCGGCCTACGGATGTGCTGGTGTGTTTGCCCTGGCCTTCCTGGTGCAACTCGGATCGTGCATCACCGGCAGCACCGCGTTGTTCGGTGAGGTTTTCAAAGGCCTCCTCGTGGTCAGTAATTTTTCCAAGGCAGCCGGGCTGATCATCCTCGCTTGCGGGTTTTTTACAGCCATGAGTTCCCAGTCGTACTTCAGACAGAACACCTTTTGCACGGCTGAATATTACAGCCTGACAGTGTTCGCCGCCTCCGGTATGCTGCTCCTGACCATGGCCCATGAACTTATCACTGTGTTCATCGCCCTGGAAATCATGTCCCTGGCCATCTATATCCTCGTCGGCTACGATCGCAGGAATGTAGTCAGCTCGGAAGCCCTGCTCAAGTATCTCCTGCTCGGATCTTTTGCCGGAGGATTCCTGGTCATGGGCAGCGCCCTTGTCTATGGTGCGGCAGGGAGCACCAAGTTCCCGTTGATTGGACAATACCTCGCCACCCATGGTTTTCTGCAGTCGCCGGCGATTATCGGTGGGGCGTTTTTCATCATGGTGGCCTTTCTGTTCAAGGCCGCTGCCTTCCCGTTCCACGCCTGGGTGGTCGATGTCTATGACGGTGCCTCGGTACCGATTACCGGTTACATGGCCACCGCTCTGAAAACCGCCATCTTTGCGGTTTTCGCGAACTTCCTGGTCCTTGATCCCGGTCTGCACGCCGGTTGGATCAAATACCTGTTCTATATCTCCATATTGACCATGTTCGGTGGCAACCTTATCGCCATCGGTCAGCAGTCACTCAAACGTATGTTGGCCGCTTCCGGTATCGTCCACAGCGGTTACCTGCTCATCGCCGTGGTTGCGATCAGCACCAAGGACTTCACCGGGAGCGTCATCGCCTTTTACTTGGCCGCCTATGCCGCCAGCACCTTGGGAATCTTTGCTGCACTCTCTTACTTGGGCGGGGCGGATGAAAAGCGCAAGACCTTTGACGATTTTAAGGGGCTTGCCAAGGCCAGACCGTATTCCGCCGCTGCGATCAGCATCTTCCTGTTGTCCATGGCAGGCATACCGCCGACCGCCGGTTTCATGGGCAAGTTCTACATCATTACCAGTGCCATCGATGCCGGTCAGGTTCTGCTCGCCGTTCTCGGCATCCTGAGCAGCATTATTTCCATGTGGTACTATCTGCGGCTCATCATTACCATGTACTTCTACGAGCCGGAAGAGCAGTTCAACGAGAGTTCGGTGGCTGGTTTTGCTCCGGTCTGCACCTTTGTTCTCGCTGTCTGTGTCTTCGCTATCAGCCTGTATCCGATTGCCATCTGATGGTTCCTGTTCTTCGTCAGGTAACTTTCTCCTGAGCGAAGTGCATCCAGCCAGCAAACATCTTTTTAAGGAGTCACATCCATGAAAGTGAAAGATATTCTCAAAGTCAAGGGAAGCAAGGTCTACACCATCAACGAGAACAGTACGTTGATGGCAGCCACGGCCAAGTTTTTCAGCAACAAGATCGGCTCGCTAATCGTGGTCAACGACAAAGAGGAAATCGTTGGTATCATCGCTCCCAATGATATCCTCAAAGCCGTGCACGAAGGATGTGTTGAAAACTGCAGCCTGCAGTTGGTCAACCAGGTGATGACAAAAAATCTCCTCTGCGCCTCGGAAGAGGACACCATTGATTACATCCAGGCCGTCATGACGGAAAACCGCATCCGCCACATCCCGATCATGGACAAAACAGAGTTGAAAGGACTGGTCTCCATCGGTGACGTGGTCAGTGCGCAGATCAAAATCCACGAGGTGGAAAATCACTATCTCAAGGACTACATCGACGGCAAATATCCGGGTTGATTCCGACTCGGCAGGGGAGGGCGTCCGCACCACTTGTCCAGGGCGCTGTGGCTGTTAAGTTCGCGTTCTCCAGATTCTGAACCTGCTCGTCACCCCGATTTTCTCCCATCGCGAACACGAAAAGCCCTGGCAACTTTGCCAGGGCTTTTCGTGTTCATGCGTTAGGGGCGAGGCTGAAAGAATATCAGGCTGGGACTCGCTGACAGCAATGGACCAGGGATGGTGTGTTCGTGACCTTCGCTCAGCCGGAAACAATGCGGTGGAAAGCCACCTCTCAGATGCTTTCGAGCACCCTGCGCCGGTTGTGCAGAGGGGAGATGATGCCGAACTTTTTCAGCATACGGAAAAAGACCGTTTCCGGCACGTATTCACGGACAATATGCTCCCAGTCGTCCGAACCGACCAGGCCCTTCACCAGGCTCGAACTGACTTCCACCAGGAAGCGGGGCGACATCATGAACAAGGTCTGGATGGTGTTGTTCATGTTGCTGTTGACGTAACGCATGCCTCGTTCGTAGGTGTAGTCCTTTTCATTCCGGATGCCGCGCAGGATGTAGTCCACGCCGATGGATTCCGCGTATTTCACCAGGAACTTGTTCTCGAACTGGACCACTTCGACATTGCTGAAATCGGCGCACAACTCCTGCAGCATCTCCACCCGTTCATCCAGGCTGAATGTGTATGCCTTCTGTGAGTTCTGGCCGATGGCCACGTAGAATTTGCAGAACAACTTGGCACCTTGTTCAATCATCCACAGGTGACCGTTGGTCGGCGGGTCGAAACTTCCAGCGTAGATTCCTATCATCGAAATTCCTGCACCAGACGTTAATTGGGATGTGGCCGTTTCGTCAGGCTGGCTGGAGCGAACGGCAACGCTTCCATCGCATTGCTGCCGTCCCATTGATGCATTTCTTTGCCGGGTCGTTGACCCACGCTCGACAACAATCCGTTCCACTGTCCCACGGAATCGATCTCCGCAGCATCCAAGCCATGCCATCCTGCTGAGCGAGCGCCGATGCCGGTGGGGGGTCAAGTGGCGGTCAGGTATAGCAAACAGGTTCCTTGACAGTCAACAGTATTTTCGGTCGTCTCCCGTTGGGAGCAATGATCAGAGAGACCTATGGTTATCTCGACGACCGCTGGCTTTGATTTGAACAGGTCGAAATTGTCGACAGCGAAAGCGGTTTAACTGCTTGCCCATCCGTTCTGGCGGCTGCCCATTGTTCGACAGACAGTCCGCTCGCACAGTTTACTGCTTGAACAATATCAGGATGTTGAGTAAGAACGATGATCAATACCGGCTGTGCCGAAAGGTCGCCAGCGGTAGGGGATAGCTTCTTCTGGGGGCATTCAGGCCGGTCATGCAGCAAGAGGCACCGTCGTCGGAGAGCCGGATGCACTCATGCTGCAACCCTGCGCACTCCACCAGAACGCTTCAGATCGAACCTTTAGAAAGGAGGATGCATGATGGGACAAAAAAGCACTCGGGGTATTCTTGCTCTTCTGTTCGCTTTTGTGGTGGCGTGCACGGTTTCCTGTGCGACACCGGCCGGCCGGACCACCGGCACCGTGGTTGATGACGCGACCATCACCGCGCGGGTCAAGACCGCGCTGCTCGCGGACAAGGATGTCAGCGGCGTGGCGGTTTCCGTGGATACCTTCAAAGGAGAGGTGGTCCTCAACGGTGCCGTATCGACCCAGGCTCAGGTGGACAAGGCCGAGTCCCTCGCCCGCGGGGTCAGTGGCGTCAGGAGCGTGAAGAATTTAATTCGCATCAAATAGCCGGCCGGAGATGCGCCGTTGCCCTCGCGGCGCGGCGTACACGGGAACGGAACGGGGTGGCGCCAGCCACCCTTTTTTGTTGAACCGCTCAGAGCGTGGCATCAGTGACCGTCGTCTCCCCTTGTCGGCACAAGGGGCGCAGCCCGTTACGGCCTCACTCCTCGTCCTTTTTGGTCATGCCCGGCAGATCGAGCGGGGTGACCACGGGTTTGCGCGGTGCGTTGGTGATATCGGTGACCCGACGCACTGCCCGGTTGGCAATGCGGCGACCCCGGGCGCTGGTTCCCTTGATGAGGTGGTCGTCGAGGTCGATTTCCACCGCGTTGTATTTGGCCCGCGGTGACGGCATCAGGCTGGCGCGGATCCGCAACCCCTCGCGACCGACCAGCAGCAGCAGGATGGCCGACCGCTTGTCCTCATCGAACAGATGGTAGTCGCGGTTAAGGATAAATTTGGGCATGGCGAACCGCTTGACGTAGGCCAGGTTTTCCGGGCCGTGGCGGTAAACGAGGTTGAATACCAGGTCATTCTGCACCACCCCCAGCCAGTAAATGTCCGGGCCGACAAAGAGCTTGTCCGGCACGGGCACCACCTTGTACCGTCCGTCCCGGAAGATCAGGAGCAGCCGGTCATACTCCGAACAATGCAGCTCCAGGTCGCTCTTCACGTTCTCGATCTTCACCTTGTGGCCGAGAAAGCCGCTTTCCCGGTGATAGCCGACGTGCAGGTTGGAGAGCGCCGCCGCCCGGGCATCGACCTCGTCGAAGGCGCGCAATTCGCTCCGCCGCGGATACAGCGGCGCGTACCTGGTGAACAGGTCCTCGAGAAATCTGATGGTGAAGCTGACCATGTCGGTCAGGTCTTTTTTGATCCGGGCGATACCCTTTTCGATCTCGCGCAGTTCTTTTTCCTGCCGGTTGATGTCGTAGCGCGAGATGCGCCTGATCTTGATTTCCAGCAGCCGTTCCACATCCTCGGCGGTGATCTTGCGCCGCAACTGTTCGGCGTAGGGTGCAAGCGCCTCGCGAACCGTGCCGGTCACCGCCTTGTAGTTGGTCTGTTCCTCGATCTGTTTGTACAGCCGCTCCTCGATGAAGATCTGCTCGAGCTTGCGGGCATGCCATTTCTCTTCCAGCCGGCCCAGTTCGATGGTCAGCTCGGTCTGCAGGTTTTTGAGCAGCCGGTCGGTGTTGCGGCGCAGCACGTCCTCCACCCGCAGCTGCCGCGGCATGTTCTCCTCGATGGCGATCAGGCTGGGCGACACGCTCAGTTCGCAATCGGTGAAGGCGTACAGGGCGTCGATGGTCTCCTCGGCGAGCACGCCGCGCGCCAGCTTGATCTCGACCTCGACCTTCTCGGCGGTGTAGTCGTTGATCGAGGCGATTTTCAGCTTGTTCGCCTTGGCCGCCTTCTCGATGGACTCGATGAGCGACTGGGTGGTGATGGTGGCCGGCAGTTCGGTGATGACAATGGTGCGCGCATCCGGCTGGGCCAGTCGCACCCGGCAGCGGATGCGGCCGTTGCCGTGGTTGTAGTCGGTGACGTCGATGATGCCGCCGCGCGGGAAATCCGGGTAGAGGACGAACTCCCGGCCGCGCAGGTAGTCGATCTGGGCCTGGAGCAGCTCGCCGAAGTTGTGC
>Ga0265295_1007815_pt1 | contig 12114 bp, 13 predicted proteins | sample Munlansysbiofilm_FD_192503 | JGI IMG/M metagenome (GOLD analysis project Ga0265295, IMG submission 192503) | Leachate microbial communities from a municipal landfill in Southern Ontario, Canada - Methane capture system biofilm | ecosystem: Engineered > Solid waste > Landfill > Unclassified ... | reverse complement strand
ATATATGGATTACCGATGATTTCAACAGGAGAACCTGTTTTTGCCGGTTCCGTTTAATAAGGCCGCTGAATATTCAACGTATAGCAACCAACTGCACCAAGAGTATTTTAATTTGGTGGTCGATTCTTTAAACATTATTTATGTGGGTTTTACACGCGCTGTTCAAAGTTTAGTGGTCTATTTCCCTCAAAAAGAATATAAAGGAACGGTTGGGATTTGGCTTAACAATTTATTAAACTCGGAATTGGCGTGGAAAGGCGATTTTGAGAAGACAGACACAGGCGCACTTTCAGTCTATACCTACGGAACGGTTTTGAATGCTGACCATAAAGCAAGTGAGGTGGAGGTTGAGATGAAATCTATAGTTGAACTGAAAATAAATACAGATCCATCCATTGCTGTTCGCACAGTCGATCGGCATTATCCAAAACCAGACGATGGCGAACTGAGCAAAGTTGAATATGGAACGGTGATGCACAAAATTATGGAGCAAATTACCACCGTTGATAGTTTAGACTTTGCCATTGAGAAAATCAAAGGTGCCGGTTTACTTCTCAATGCAGAGGCGGATTTGGTAAAGGAGAAAATTAAATCCTTAATTACTCACCCAGATGTTGAGGAGTGGTTTTCCAATGACACGCTTATAATTAATGAGCATGTTTTAATCGATGCTAAAGGCAAATTGCGTCGTCCCGATCGAATAATTCGAACAAAAGATGGTCGATGGATTGTGCTGGACTACAAATTTGGTATTGAGCAAGCTGAGCATAAAGAGCAAGTTCTTCAGTATGTTCAAATGCTCACTAAAACAGGAAGGAATGTTGATTCTGCTTATTTGTGGTATATGATGGGTTCGGGCATCGTTCGGGTGTTATAGTCTGTTTGGAATTAAGAAAATGCAAGGTTCACTCACGTCAACTATTGTTGTCGTTTCCGTTTTGACACGTTCTACTTTATTTGTTTTTGCTACCAAATGCTAAATCGCCGGCATCACCTAAGCCTGGTACGATGTACGATTTAGAGGTTAACTCATCGTCAACAGTTCCAATCCATAAGGTTACGTTGGTTTTTTTCATGTGACCTTAGATATTCTACGCCCTCTTTTGAAGCAATAATCGTTGCTATATGAACATGATTTGGTTCGCCATTTTTGAGTAATGCATTGTAGGATAGGAGCATACTGGCTCCCGTGGCGAGCATGGGGTCGCTCAATATAACCACTTTGTTCGACAAGTCGGGAGTGGAAATATGGTTAAATTCAATAGAAAAGGAACCATCGTTTTCATAGGCTCTGTATGCTGAAATAAATGCGTTTTCGGCTTTGTCAAAAAAGTCGAGCATTCCTTGATGCAAAGGAAGTCCTGCCCGTAAAATAGTTGCCAAAACGGGTTGTGTCGATAAAACAGGCACATCTTTAGTTCCGAGTGACGTTTGTGTGTTCCGATTTTCATAGGGAAGAGTTTTGCTAATCTCATACGCCATAATGCTGCCTATTCGTTGCATGTTATATCGGAAACGCATACTATCCTTTTGGATATCAATTTCACGTAATTCATACATAAATTGATTGAATATTGAATTTTGAGATTCCAGTACTTTAATTTCCATGATTATAAGTGTTTGTTTTATGGTAAAATGAGTGAAATTATTTTCGAGAAATGTTTTTATAAAATGCCTTCGTCAGCGAAACTTACATAGCTGTCATCGGTAATAATTATATGATCATGTAATTGAATATCGACTAAATTGGCGGCAGTTTTAATTTTCAATGTTATCGCTTTATCTTGGTTACTAATACTCCGAGTTCCCGATGGGTGATTGTGGCAAATTATTATTGATGTAGCATTATCCAGAATCGCTTTTTGTAAAACTAATCGAATATCAACATACGTGGCAGCAATTCCTCCCTGTCCAATTTTATGTTTGGCAATTGTTTTCAGCGATTGCGATAACGAGATCATCCAGAACTCCTCATGATTCAACCCAGTTAACACGGGTGCAATTACTCTATGTGCATCGGATGATGAGCGAATGGCTTCGGGAGCTTTTCCTTCTTTGGCTGTATTGTATCTGCGAGCTAATTCAAACGAGGCTACTATTGTTACTGCTTTTGCTTCGCCAATACCCTTAAATTGCTTTAGTTCTTTGATTGTAGTTTTGAAAAGAGAGGCAAGATCGTTGTTGTGACTTTGGTAAATACGTTTTGCAAGGTCAACAGCGCTCTCTGTATTATTTCCTGAACCGAGTAGAATGGCAATCAGTTCAGCGGTGGTTAAGGACATAGATCCTTGGTAGAGAAGCTTTTCGCGAGGCCGATCTTCTATGGCCCATTGGGTTATTGAGAGTTTTTTATCTGTATCCATGTTTTAGATAAAGCAATGTGTTTCAAAGCTACAAAAAAAAGGGACAACCAAATGGCTATCCCTAATATATTTCATCATCAAATAATTACAGTTTATTGACAAATTTTGTCATTTTCGACTTTAAATTTGATGCTTTGTTGCTATGAATTACGTTTTTCTTAGCTAGTCTGTCAACTAGTGCTATTACTTTTGGTAAAGCTTCTTTGGCTTCATCTTTATTAGTCATAGCGCGTAAGCCTTTAACGGCATTACGGGTTGTTCGTGCGTAGTAACGGTTGAACAATCGTTTCTTTTCTGTTTGGCGAATTCTTTTCTTTGCCGATTTGTGATATGCCATGTTACTTGATCTCTTTATGAATACATATTGTAGCCCGTAGGGGAATCGAACCCCTGCTACCAGAATGAAAATCTGGCGTCCTAGCCGCTAGACGAACGGGCCTTTAGTTCTTTTTACAATCACGTTCTCTTTGATTGCGGATGCAAAGGTAGATATATTTTCTTTTCTGCAAAATATTTTGAGCACATTTTTACGTTTATTTTCAACTCTTTTCATTTTATGTTGATAATTAGAATTTTGCAGGTACTTGGAAAGTATTTTATTGTTGATTGTAATGTGTTGTGCTACTTGGTTTTTAAGTTTTCACGCTCTTTAATAATTTCTCACATCTTTTTACAAAGTCATGTAAACTACTTTTTTCTCGTGGAAAAATGTTTCGCTGTAATAATCGATAATTTCAAATAGTTCGTAATATAGTTTTGTGTTCTTTAACTCATCCGTAAAATCGCCCCCTTTCAGGTACAAAATGCCATTTGGAAGTGCATTTTTATCATTTTTCGAAATCAAATGTTTTGTGAAACCAATGAATTTAGGGATTTCTGTTACTGCTCTGCTGACTATAAAATCATACTTTTGTTTTATCTCTTCGGAGCGAGCGTGTGTCCCGACCACGTTTTTGAGTTTTATGGCTGCTGAAATTTCGTTGACAACCGTTATTTTTTTACCTATACTGTCAACTAAGTGAAAATCGACCTTTGGGAAAATAATGGCCAAGGGGATGCCTGGAAATCCGCCACCGGTGCCAACATCTATAATGGATGTGTTGTCAACAAATTTTATGGTTTTGGCAATTGCCAGGGAGTGTAAAATGTGCCGTTCGTATAAGTTTTCAATGTCTTTTCTTGAAATGACATTAATTCGTTCGTTCCAATAGCTGTATAACTCTTTTAGTGCTGAAAACTGCTTAATTTGAGTCTCGGTTAGATCCGGAAAATATTTAAGGATTAATTCCATGGAGTTCTATATGTTCTGCTTTTTGTCGCGTAAGATATTAAATAACAGTTCACGGGCTCTAAACAGTTGTGCTTTTACCGTGCCTAGGGGGATGTCAAGAGTTTTAGCTATTTCGTCGTAACTAAGCTCTTCAAAATAGCGGAGTTCAATTAATTTCCGATATCGAGGTTTTAATTCTTTTACAATGTCTCGCAATATCTTCCCCTTTTGTTTGCTGATCATAAGCTCTTCTGGGCTTAAATCAGTAGCCTCTATTTGTACATATCGGAAACTACTATTGTCCCCAGTTGTTTGGCTAATGTCTTCAGAGTTTGCTTCATGCTTATACCCAATATCCCGTTTGCGACGTAAAAAATCGATGCAGTTATTGCTGGCTATTCTAAATAACCAGGTGCTAAATGCAAAACGGGGTGAGTATCTGTCGATACTTTTAAAGGCTTTCCCAAATGCTTCAATGGTTAAATCTTCGGCATCGGTTGCGTTATTAACCATTTTTAAAAGCATGTAGTATATGGAGTCTCGGTAGCGTTTTAAAAGTAATGTGAATGCTTTTTCTTCGCCTGTTTGGGCGCGCTTTACCAACTCAAAGTCTTCCAGCGCACGTTTCGAAAAGTTTGGATTTACTTCCATGAAATAGGCTTTTTATTGGTGTGATTTTTAATGATAAACCATGCAGAGAACAGAGGCAAAATAATGTCAAATATGGGAGACAACAACCATAAGCCTCGTTCATTTAATTTGTACATGTTTAGTTTTGTAATTGTTATGAATATCATAAATCTTGCCAAAGAGAGTATTAACGCTGGTATTTGCCATTCTGGTATAAAATATAAAGGAATTGGAGCAAACCACGTTAAAAGCCGTGTTGTTGGTTCTAATGCTAGAAGAATTTTATCTGTTTTTTTGTATAAATGTGCTGTCGTTAGGTGTCGTCGTTTTTGTTGTTTCCACTTTTTTAGGGTTTTTGGCGCTTTTGTCATGGTATGCGCTTTATGGTTTATTTCAACGATACAGTTTTTACGTTTGGCAGCAGCATTTATTAAAAGATCGTCGTCGCCGGATTCGATGTGAGCATGGCTTGAAAATCCTTTCTGACTGGTGTAAATATCTTTTGTGTATGCCAAATTACGACCTACTCCCATATATGGAATACCCGCAAGGGCAAACCCGAGGTATTGTTGAGCAATGAAAAATGCATCATAGCGGATTAGAGGATTCAAAATGCCTTTCTCTGGTTCGTATTTGCCATAACCAAGTACTATTTTACGCTCTTTTTCAATGTGCGAAGTCATATACTTTATCCAATCCGTTGATATGGGATAACAGTCTGCATCGGTTAGTAAAAGAGTGTTGTTTTGGGCTCCTTTGATGCCAACAGTGAGTGCTAGTTTTTTGCCATGGCTGAATTTGGAATCCTTAACAATAGTTGAATATCGTAAATTTGAGTTTGTTTTTATTAAGTTCTCCATTACGTAAAGCGAGTTGTCAGTACATGCATCGAGAATTACAAAAACCTCATGGTTTGGATGATCTTGATTGCAAATAAGAGGTAAATTCTTTTCTAAATTCTCCTCCTCATTGCGAGCACATATTACGACCGATATTGGATTTTGAGTGGTACTGTAGTTTTTGTTTTTGTGTAATATAACACGAAAATAAATGAACAAATAAAACATTATCTGTATAGCAACTGCCGTGCAAAAGGTGGCAAATAATAGGAATTCCCAATTACTGGTGAGGTAATTAATTATTATTATGGTGTAATCGTACATCTGTGCTTCAATTTAGCTACAAGTTTATCAAAGATTTTCGAAGTTACCAACAAAAAATGATCTGACCGTACATTTTTATGATCAACTAAATCTTATCATTTCTCAAAAAGTTGAATTCTTTATTTTCTCAATTATTTTTGTATCTTGCTCGCCTTACCCAACATTAAAATATGAAAGAAATACTAAAATCGATTCGGTTTTCAAAATCAACATTACTCTATGGTGGTTTATTGTTTTTGGGTCTTGTGATTATTGTTTTAATAGTTGTTTTTAGTAACAAAAAGGCGTCGAAAGTGCACACTGCCTTGTCAAGATACGAGGAAATATTGGCGCGAGATACCCTAATTGCCGTTACCGACCATAGTTCCATAAGTTATTTTAGTTACAGAGGACAGCTTATGGGATATCACTACGATATGTTGTCCATATTTGCGAATCAGTTGGGGGTTGAGTTGAAAGTGGTTGTTAGTAACGACATTGAGGAGTGTTTTATGATGCTTAATCGGGGGGAGGTTGATATTTTTGCTTCAAATTTAACGGTTACTAGAGATCGGGCAAAAAGAGTTGCCTTGTCGCGTCCCTATGGTTCAACACGGCAAGTTCTTGTTCAGCGCAAACCCGAAGGATGGGAACGAATGTCTCAATCTGAAATTGTTGCTGGCGTGCTAAGAAATCAAACCGACTTGGTAATGAGGGAGGTATATGTCCAAGAGGGGACTGTTTATCAACGGCGACTTCAAAGTTTGAGTGAGGAAATTGGCGATTCTATTATTGTTAAGACCATCAATGATTTTTCAGTAGAGCAACTCATAACCCTTGTTTCGCGGGGCGAAATTGATTTTACCATTGCCGACGAAAACGTAGCTATGATTAATCAAACATATCACTATAATTTGGATATAATAACTCCCATCAGTTTTTCTCAAAATTTATCTTGGGCGATGGCATTGGGTTCCGATACACTAAAGGCAGCGGTGGATCGTTGGTTTAATAGTTTTCTTTCGTCATCGTTACACGCCGTATTATATAATAAGTATTTTAAAAGCAATAAAGCCATAACACGAATAAATAGCAATTACATATCGGTTAATTCAGGAAAACTGTCCAATTATGATACGTACTTGCGTGCCTCCAGTAAAATTCCAAATTGGGATTGGCGGCTAGTGGCAAGTTTGGTGTATCAAGAGAGCCGATTTAGTCCCAATAGAGTAAGTTGGGCTGGCGCTTTTGGTTTGATGCAATTGATGCCGGAAACTGCCAAAGCTTTTGGAGTTTCTCCTAGCAGTGCCCCTGCATTACAGATCCGAGCAGGATGTCGATTTTTAAAATATCTCGATGACTATTTTAAAGAAATGGTTCCAGATTCGGCAGAGCGTATCAAATTTGTTTTAGCCTCCTATAATGTGGGGCATGGACATTTGCTTGATGCTCGTCGATTGGCCGAAAAGTATGGGAAAAATCCTTCCATTTGGGAGTCGAATGTAGATAGTTTTTTGCTGAAAAAGTCACAATCTGAATTTTATCTAGATCCCGTAGTGCGCAATGGCTATTGTCGCGGGGATGAACCTTTTTTCTATGTGCGTGAGATTATGGCACGATATGATCATTATAAAAATCTTGTGGATAATTAGGTTCTATTATTGCGCTGAAAATTATTTTGAAATGCCGAGAATTGCGTATGCAAAAGTTAGAATCGGGGCTCTGTAAATAATGAAAACAAGGGATTGAGAATCGTTGTAGACTACCCAACTCAACCATCAACAACTATTTCTTTAGGCTTCTTTCTGAATGGATTTCCCGAACCGTCAAAAAAAAGACCGCCTATTTTAATGCGTTGGGGTGGAATGTTTTAAGAGCGATTTCGTTGCCATCAAATACAGCATACGTGAAATGAGTGAGCCAATCTCCTAGGTTTAGGAATCGGCTTTTTTTATCGTTAATTTCTATATTTGCAGGACTATGGCGGTGACCAAAAAGATAAAAATCATGATGCGCTGTTTGTTCAATACTCCGCGCATAATTTACTATTTGGTCCTTCTCAACATCAATCTCTTTGGCAACAATCCCTTTTGAGTATCGGCTCTTGTTGCTCCAGGCGTGTGCCATGCCTAAGGCGAAATTTGGATGAAGTCGTGAGAAAAGCCAATGAAGGGTTTTGTTTGTAAATATCCATTTTAAAATCTTGTATCCTTTGTCGCCCTTTCCAAGTCCATCGCCATGCGCCATGTAGAATCGTTTGCCATGAAGTGTGGTGACGAAAGGTTCACGATGGAGAATCACTCCAGCCTCTTTAGTTAAATAGTTGGTAACCCACAAGTCGTGATTTCCGGTGAAAAAATGTACGGGTACTCCATTATCTGTGAAGTCGGCTAAACGACCAATTATTCGGGTAAATCCTCTAGGCACCACATGTTTATATTCGAACCAGAAGTCGAAAATATCGCCCAAAAGGTAGAGTTCTTCAACGTCAGACTTAATTGAATCGAGCCATTTGGCAAATATTATTTCCCGTTCCCTTCCTGCAATTAGATCAGGAAATCCCAAATGTGCATCGGATGCAAAATATATTTTTTTTCCCAAGGTTCTTTTATATTGGAGCGTTTTTATTGTACTTCAGGTTGTACCTGTGGTGGTGTTGTTTCTACGGGTGCTTCAATCTTTTTTGGGGCACGATATGGGAATAGTTCTCTTAGTTTTTCCGTTAAATCGGCTCCTTTTAAATCTTTTGCAATAATGCGACCTTCGGGATCAATTAAAAAGTTCGATGGAATCCCTTTTATAAAGTAATCTTTTGCGGCTTGACAATCCCAAAACTTTAGATCGCTCAGGTTTGTCCAAGGTAAATAGTCGCTTCTTATGGCTTTAATCCATTCGTTTTTGTCTTTGTCGAGCGAGATTTGCAGAACCGTAAAATTGCGCCACTGATACATATTGTAGTTTTTGCGAATATTGGAATTCTCCAAACGACATGGCTTACACCACGATGCCCAGAAGTCGATTAATACATGTTTTCCTCTTAAAGATGATAAAAGAACGGTATCACCGTTGATATTGGGTAATGCTATTTCAGGCGCAATTTGCCCGACACTTAACTTTTGTTCTTTTGTTATGTTGTTCTCAATGCGAGCATTGTTTATCTCAACGTATTTGCGAATCGAGTTGGCAATAGTGCTCTTTGGATAGGCCAACGCCACAGAGGAGTCAACCATATTGAACCAATCTTTGTCTTCCGTTATTGAGAACATTTCGTGTGCTCCCAATCGTAGCGATAATACAATGTAGGAAACCAAGGGCGATTGATTGTTTCGTATAGCTTGTTCAAGATATTTGCGATGATTTTGTTTAATAATAAGTGCTTGTTCATGCAACTCATCCATTATTTCAAGGAGTTTATAGTTGTTTTCGTTGGCTCTGTAAACCATATTTAGGCTGTCTATAATGATATTCTCCTTTAGGTTTACCGAAATTATTTCATGTAATTCTTCGGAAGTTGAACTGCCTTTAACTTTGTAGGTAGCCAGTAAATCACTTGCGTCGGCAGTAATTTCTATAAACTCGTTGGGCAATAATAACAGCCGTATATAATTTTCCTGATCAAAATATAGGAGGAGGTCTTTGGGTTCGTCGATCTCCATGAAAAACTCAAAGTCGCCATTTACGCTCAGGGTTGTGCTGTCTGGTTTTACTCCTTTTTGAGTTAAATCAAGCAGGAAAATAATTTTATTGCTTCCTTCGTAAATTGAACCTTTTATTTGTGGTTTAACTACTTGTTCTTTACATGAATAGGCGAAAGCAATTATAATGGACAGGATTAATATACGAGTAAAGTTCATTTTTATTCTTTAATTCTAGTTTTGAAATTAATTACTATTGTGTAAGATGCAAAAATAGAGAATTATATTATAATTGTGGTGATGTAGATCTAATTTTTGAAGATTTATACCTTTTCGTTCAATTTAGCCGTTAATTCGTGTCTGTTTTTTAAAATTTAGAAAATAATTAATGAATCTATGAAACGTGAATTAAATATAGAGGCGCTTCGTAATTATTGTATTTCGAAACCGTTTGTTACCGAAGAGTTCCCTTTTGACGAAGTTACTTTGGTTTTTAAGGTGGCGGGTAAAATGTTTGCATTAATTCCTCTTGACGAGAGTAGGCAAATAATTTCATTGAAATGTGATCCTGAACGAGCAATTGAGTTGCGGGAACAATATCCTGCCATAAAAGCGGCTTATCATATGAATAAAAAGCATTGGAATATGATCGAGATAAATGGTTCTGTCAATTCTGAGCTCGTTTATGGATTAGTGGATCATTCTTATGGCTTGATTTTCAATGCTTTGCCAAAGCGGACTCGTGATCAACTCCTTTTGGATAAATAAAAATAGGGGTGTTATTCCCGCAATTGTTCGTTAAACAAGGGTATGATTGGCGCATAGCATGTCTGATAACAAATTATACTTAATAAACGAGGGTGTTCCAAAAAGCAGTTTGTCGTCTTTTTCTTGATGCCGTAGGCATAGTGTTTTCTTCATTCATTATTAAAGAAAAAAGGTTCCTCGATTTCAATGACGTTTTTAGTGCTTTTTTGAACACCCTCTTTTGGGTATAATGATGTTTTTACGGTTTATTTGATCGCCGTTCGTGCTTAAATTCTTTTTTCTCTTTCTCTATACGGGGTCTTCTTTTTTTCGATTTCTCCAACTCTTTCTCTTCCGATTTGGATTTTCCAATCAGCATGTGCAGTTGGTTTACTTCGTTTGATTCAAGGAGTCTCCAAGTGCCACGAGGAACCGATTTTTTTGTAAGTCCGGCAAATGATACCCGATCCAAGCGCACAACTTCATATCCTAAATGCTCGAACATTCGTCGTACAACGCGGTTTCGACCACTGTGGATCTCAATGCCAATTTCGTTCTTAACGTCGTTTGCATAACTTACTACGTCGGCCTCTATACGTCCATCTTCCAAATCGAACCCCTCGAGTAGTAAATTCAGATGATCTTTTGTAACATCCTTATTTAGAACTACATGGTATAGTTTTTTGATGTTGTTCGAGGGGTGAGTCAAGGCTGCAGCCATGTCACCATTGTTTGTAAATAGCAAAACGCCCGTTGTGTTTCGATCCAGTCGTCCAACAGAATAGATTCGCTCTTTTGTGGCATCTTCGATGATGTCGTACACCGTTCTGCGTCCTTCCGGATCGTCAAACGTTGAAAGGGTATCTTTGGGTTTATTTAAGACTAAATAAACTTTTTTCTGTGCATCGAGCTTTCGTCCACGGTATATAATTTCGTCGCTATAAGATACTTTGCACCCAAGTTCGGTTACCACTTTTCCGTTCACAGTGATTTCTCCAGCCAAAATTAAATCGTCGGCACCTCTGCGTGAGCAAACGCCCGCATTGGATATAAATCGATTTAATCGAATTGGTTTTGCATCGCTGTATGGGTTGTCCGACGAGCCTTTTCCTTTGTAGGGCGGACGTTCATTCCTTTCCGATTGAAATGATTTTTTGGGTTTGTCGTATCTGGAGTCTCTATCGTCGGGACTTGTACGTCGATCTTGTAATGAATCGCGACGCGTATCGGTTTTATCGTAATGGTTTTTTTGAAACCGTCTGTCGTTTTCGTCTCGTTCGCCAAGGGGTTCCCGTCTATCTCTTTCGTCTCGTTCGGTATATGGTGTTCTTTTTTCTCTTTCGTTTCTGTCAAAGGGTTGACGTCTCTCTCTATCTTTCCCGTTGTATGGTTCTCGTTTTTCTCGTTCTCCTCTTTCGTTTCGGTCATTGTGCGATTCCCGTCTATCTCTTTCACTTCTGTCAGCATACGGTGTTCGTCTTTCTCTTTCGTTGCCTTCATTAAAAGAGTCCCGTTTTTCTCTATCATTATAGGAGGTTCGTTTCTCTCTTTCGCCTCGGTCGCTAAACGATCCTCGTTTTTCTCTCTCTCCTCGGTCGCTGTTTGGTTCACGGTTCTCGGTTCGACGAGTTCTTTCTCCGTGCGATTCTCGTCTTTCGTCACGGTCTGCATTATCGCGATTTTCGTAACTTGATCTGTCGGTGTAGGGTTTACGCTCCGCCGCATTATCTTCGTGTCTTATGAACGATTTGTTGTTTTTCTTGTCAAAACCTCTATTCGAATCGTTGCGGTCTTTTGAATCAAATCGAGGTGAACGATTGTTTGATCTTTGCTCGAAAGGTTTCCCGTCGTCATTATATCGACGCTCTTTTTGATCTCGATGGTTTTCGGGTTTGGCTGATCGGGGACTTTCCTCCTCGTTGAAGATCTCTTTTTCGATTTGTTCCCAAAAGTTGGGATTGTCGAAGTCGATTTTCGTCTCGTTATCGTCTTCGTTTTTCTTTTTGCTGCGACCAGATTGATTCTTGTGGTCTCCGTTAAATGGTCTTCGTTCCTGTTCGGAAGACCCATTTTCTCGCTGATTTGAATTCATTGTCTAAATGTAATCTGTTGGTTATATATGGCGTACGACTTCACAATTGTCAGGTTTTTTTCGTAAATTGCGGCTGCAAAAATAAACAAAACAATGGCATTAATAGTATCAATTTCAGGAATTCGTGGAACAATAGGAGGAAAACCAGGTAACGCCCTCACTCCTATAGAGATAGTGAATTTCAGTTCGGCCTATTCAAGTTGGCTATACAAACAAGAACAGTACCAAACTCAAC
>Ga0265295_1007814_pt1 | contig 12116 bp, 10 predicted proteins | sample Munlansysbiofilm_FD_192503 | JGI IMG/M metagenome (GOLD analysis project Ga0265295, IMG submission 192503) | Leachate microbial communities from a municipal landfill in Southern Ontario, Canada - Methane capture system biofilm | ecosystem: Engineered > Solid waste > Landfill > Unclassified ... | reverse complement strand
ACGGTGGCGATCACCGCCCCGGATGTGCTCATGGCGCTTCAGACGAACCTTCTGGATGTGGTGTACAATTCACCGTACTATGCGCTGGTTACCCAGTGGCACACCCAGCTGAAATACATTACGGACCTGCCCCTTTCCTACATAGGCGGTACCTTGCTGATCGATAAGAAAAGGTTCGATCGCCTGCCCCCGGAGCTTCAGAAGACGATGAAGACCGTCTGCGCCAGGCACTTGAAGCGCCTCGTAGAAAAGACCAGGCAGGACAATGCCGATGCGCTCGGTGTCATGCTCAAGCGGGGCGTTCAAGAAGTGAAGCCTAACCCCGATCAAGTGAGGGAATTCAGGAACATCAGCAACGCAGCTGTGGCGGACCTCGGACCGAAGGTTATGCCTCGGAATACGCTCGCCAAAGTCGAAGCGGCCCTTGCCGAATTCAGAGCAAGTCATCCGGAAGCGCAATGAGCTTTCTTTTCGCGGAAGGCATACGTCGGACGGGAAGGCTCTTCAAACACCTGGAGAAATGGACCCTCGTGGGGCTGGTCGTTTTCCTTGCCGTCTTCTCCCTTATGCAGATCGTGCTGCGCAATTTCTTCTCCACCAGCTTTGTATGGGGGGATACGCTCCTTCGCCATGCGGTGCTCTGGGCGAGCCTTCTCGGGGCCGCGAGGGCGACCGTCGAAGGCAAGCACATCCGAATCGATCTGCTGCCAAGGATAATGCCCGGGCGCACGGCCAGATACGTCTCCTTTGTCACCAACCTCTTTGCTTTGAGTATCTCCATTCTGCTTCTCTATGCTTCGTGGAATTTCGTTAGTGACGAACGTCTCGCAGGAAGTATTGCGTTTCGGGAAGTCCCCTATTGGTGGCTCGAAGTGGTGTTTCCCTTCAGTTTTGCGATGATGGCGCTCCGGTTCGGATTCAAAGCGGTCGAGGATCTGGTGCGAAACGCAAAGGAACTGGAGAGAGGCCTGCGATGACGATCTTCCTCAGCCTCGCGCTCGTACTCCTCGCTTTGGCCGGTGCGCCTCTTTTTCTCGTTATAGCCGCCGCGGCGCTGGTAAGTTTTTACGTTCTCGGCGTCGATCTTTCGATCGTCATAATCGAAATGTATCGTCTGGCGGCCAATCCCATGCTGAGCGCTCTGCTCCTCTTTGCCTTCGCGGGCTACCTGCTGGCCGAAAGCGGTGCCAGCAAGCGGCTCGTAAGGCTTTCTACGGCGGTTTTCGGGAACATGCCTGGCGGTCTCGCCGTGGTCTCCCTCTTTGTCTGCGCTGGCTTCACGGCGCTCACAGGGGCTTCGGGAATCACCATCGTGGCCCTTGGCGGTATTTTGCTTCCCGCCCTCCTTGCCGACGATTATTCCGAAAGGTTCTCTCTGGGGCTGCTGACAAGCTCGGGCAGTCTGGGCGTTCTTTTTCCGCCGAGCCTTCCTCTGATCATCTATGGCCTCGTGACGGAGACGAGTATCCCGGATCTGTTTCTGGCGGGCATTCTTCCCGGGCTCTTCGTCCTGTTCCTGCTTTCGGCCTACAGTATGTACAGGGGCGGACATTCACGGCGAAACGATGGCCTCAGCTTTCGGGAGCTCGCCGGCGCCGTTCGGGAGGCCTTCTGGGAAATGCTGCTGCCCGTGGTGGTGCTTGGCGGTATTTTCGGTGGATTCCTCGTGCTGAGCGAAGCTGCGGCCATTACGGTCTTCTATGTTCTCGTCGTGGAAATGGTGATTCACCGGGAGATAGGATTCAAGGACATGCCCGGAATCATCATGAAAACAGTCGTGATGGTCGGGGGCATCATTGTCATTCTCGGGGCTTCGCTTGCCTTCAACAGCTTCTTGATCGACCAGCAGGTGCCCAACCGGATACTGGACGTGATGCAGACCCACGTGCAAAGCAAGATTCTGTTCCTGATCATTTTGAATGTCTTCCTGCTCATCGTAGGATGTATGCTGGACGTTTTTTCGGCGCTGGTCATAGTCGTCCCTCTCATTGTACCGCTTGCATCGAGCTACGGTGTGAACCTTCTCCACCTCGGCATCATCTTCCTCACCAATCTCCAGATCGGTTATTCCACTCCACCGATCGGCATGAACCTCTTCATCGCCAGCCTGAGATTTGAAAGGTCCATCCTCGATCTGTCGCTGGCTGCCCTGCCGTTTCTGGCCATTCTCCTGCTCTCTCTTGCCGTCATCACTTTCTTCCCGCCTCTGACGCTCTTTCTGGTCAGGTGAAATGCCGACGGCCGCTCATGCAGGCGGCAAGAACATCAGCGATGAACTGTAAGGACGCCAGGAGCGCAAAGAGCGCAGAGCAAAACCGAATCCTTTAGCGACGAAATTCATATTGGTATCACCGCCGCTTTGGAAAAGTGAGTCAGAGACTTACATTTATTAAGGACTGTGTGAAGACTTCCTTATCAAAGAGAATGCAACGGGGAGTAGAAAACGAGGGTAATCATGAAAGTCGAAAAGCTGAATTCTTTGCACAAAGCGACTCAAGCCATTCACGCGGGGGGGCTGCCGAGCCCCGTGTATGGAGAGGTTTCCGTTCCGATTTTTCAGAGCTCAACATTTGCCTTCCCCAGTGCCGAGGATGGAGCGGCACGGTTTCAGGGGAGGCAGTCGGGATACATCTATACGCGGCTGGGCAATCCGACCGTAAATGCACTGGAAGAAAACGTGGCTGCGCTCGAGAACGGCACGGGAGGCATTGCCACGGCGACCGGCATGGCTGCCGTCGCCGGTGTTTTTCTGGCGCTCCTGGAAGAAGGGGCGCACGTAGTGTCTACGGACGCCGTTTATGGTGCGACCCGTGTGATGCTGGAGGCGCACCTGTCCCGGTTCGGAGTGGGGTCCTCCTTTGTGGACAGTTCGGATCTGGAGAACGTGCGGAGGGCCATGCAGCGGAACACTCGAATTGTCTTTATCGAAACCCCCACGAATCCCACCATGCAGATCACCGATTTAAGGGGAGCGGCGGATGTTGCCCATGAGCACGGCGCCCTGCTCATGGTGGACAACACCTTCGCGAGCCCCTATCTGCAGCGGCCGCTCGATTTCGGTGCGGATATCGTTATGCACAGCCTCACCAAGTTCCTCAACGGCCACAGCGACGTGATAGGGGGTATGATCGTGACGCGCGACGAGGCATTGCACAGGACCGTGAGAAAAACCGTCGGCCTGTTCGGATCGACCATGGACCCTCATCAGGCGTGGCTCATATTGAGGGGTATCCGTACGCTTCCGCTTCGCATGGAAAAGGCTCAGCACAATGCCATGAAGCTCGCAGAATTTCTCAGCCGCCATCCGAATGTGACCTGGGTGCGTTATCCCGGTCTTCCGGACCATCCGCAACATGAAGTCGCGAAAAGGCAGATGGACGGCTTCGGGGCGATGATCTGCTTTGGAGTGAAAAACGGTCTGGAAGGCGGGAAAACGGTTTTGAACAATGTCCGGTTGATCACTCTGGCCGTGTCGCTTGGCGGGGTGGAATCGCTCATCGAGCATGCCGCGTCCATGACCCACGCATCGGTGCCCCGGGAAGAAAGGGAGAAGGCGGGCATTCTGGATGAGCTCGTTCGGCTCGCCGTAGGCTGCGAAGACTACGAGGACCTGAAAAACGACCTCGATCAGGCGCTCAACAAGATTGCCCGATAGCCCTCAAGGTCTTGTTGGCCGTCTTGCAGCGCCTGATCAGACGCTTGAAAACGAAAGACACAGTAAATATCGTAAAAAAGTATTTGTTCGAACGGAACATATATGAGCATACGAGCGTATGACCTCAAGACTTCACTCAAGATGCAGATGTCAAAACGAAAGGAGCCGTATGGCGTCGGAGAGTCTGCTCGAGGGGATTTATCTGAATTCTTTGGATGAGGCACTTTTCAGCTCCTTCCAGGTCTCCTGCGATCTTCAGAAGGTTGAAAACCTGATCGTGAAGTTTCGTGGGATGATGGCGGAATATCCTTCGCGCACGATCGAGGATGAAGGCAGAGTCCCGGAAGAGATGTTGAAGAAAATGGGAGAGATCGGCCTTTTCGGCATTTCCATCCCCGAAGCATACGGCGGCCTCGGATTCAACCTCTGGGAGTATCTCAGGGCGATCGAAGAGATGGTGAGGCTGGACATATCCGTGGTTCTCGCTTCGCTGGCCCACCTTTCCATAGGCGTCAAGGGCATCGTGCTTTTTGGAAGCGAATCTCAGAAGAGGCGATATCTTGTCCCGGCGGCTTCGGGAGAGATGATATTCTCGTATGCGCTCACCGAGCCCAGGGTCGGGTCCGACGCGCAGCACATCGAGACCGCGGCGGAGCTCTCCGAAGACGGTTCGCACTACATCCTGAACGGTCAAAAGACCTATATAACAAATGCCAACTATGCCGGAGGGCTTACGGTATTTGCGCAGTTGGATCCGAAAAGGCCTGGGTACATGGGGGCTTTTATCGTCGAAACGGCGTGGGACGGCGTCAAGATCGGAAAAGACATGCCGAAAATGGGGCTCAAAGCGAGCTCGACAGCCGCCATCCAGCTTGAGAATGTCCGTGTTCCCGTCGAAAACCTTGTTGGAAAACCCGGTGAGGGCTTCAAGATCGCCATGACGGTCCTCAATTATGGGAGGCTTGGCCTGGGGGCGGCCTCGGTTGGGATGATGCTCCAGTCGCTCGACGACATGAAGAAGAGGTCGTCGGCGAGGGTTCAGTTCGGCGTTCCGATCAACAGCTTTCCCCTGATACAGGAGAAGATGGTAAGAGCCAGGGTGCACAGCCTGGCGAGTGCCGCGATGAATGATTTCTCGGCATGGCTCTTGGAATCCAGCCCCACTTCCAATGTGGCCATTGAAAGCTCGCATTGCAAGCTGTTCGGCACGACCCGCTGCTGGGATGTACTCTACGATGCTTTGCAGGTGGCCGGTGGGGCCGGCTACCTTGCGACCCAGCCCTATGAGAAGAGGCTCAGGGACTTTCGAGTGGCCACAGTGTTCGAGGGAACCACTGAAATTCATTCCATCTATCCCGCGCTTTCTCTGATTCGAAGGATTACCAAACAGATGCAGCAGGAGGGCGGGGGCTGGTTTTCCCAGGTCCCCTTCCTGGTCAAGGGACTTTTCAGCCGTGTGAAGTGGCCATTCAGGTTTGAAGAGAGGGTGTTTAAAGAAGCATCCCGCCTTGCAAGATCGAATGCCGTTGCGGTTCGAAGGATGCTCTTTCTGGGACTTCTCCTCTTTGGCAAGGAGATATCGCGAAAACAGTTTTTCCTGAGGAGGGTCACCACGTTGAGCGTCTATGCTTTCGGAATACTCTCGATCCTCTCCAGGCTGACAGCGGAGCGCAAGGCCGGCAGGATCGGCGAAGAGGAACTGGATCTGCTTCGCTACTTCCTGGAAGAGGCGAAAGAAGAAAGAAAAAAGAACAGACGTCCGTTCGATTCAAGAAAAGAGAAGCTGAGCGCATCGATATTCAGGCGTTTCCTCGCATAGCCCCGTGCGTTGGATGCCATGCCTTTCACTTCTGTGCCGGCCCGACCGTGAATTCGCTGAGGGTTGGTCATAATCTCCGGGCTGACTCTTCTCACCGCAGAGGCGCAGAGATCGCAGAGGAAAAATTAAAGATAGAATGCTTTCTCAGCGTCCTCTGCGTCTCTGCGGTGAATCAGAAAAAGAGGCATTATGACCAACCCTCAATTAGCTTCCCGACCCGAGTTACGCCTGGACCATGAGCCTCGACCAGCGGATTTCTACGAGTTGTTTTCACCAGGTGCCATACCTCCCTGTCATTTCGACCACTGCCATCCTGTCATTTCGAGCACAGCGAGAAATCTTCCCGGGTAAGCAAGGCAGCAAGATCTCTCCCTCCGGTCGAGATGACATAGCTCATGCCGAGATGACATGGAATTGGCGAGAGAGCCACTACGGGCCAATCGAAAATTTCGTTCAAGGAGGGCTCGTGTACAAGGTCGTTCTTGCCCGCCGACTTTCCGGCAATCATTTCAATCACGAAAGTTTACGCTGCCGAAATTTGGGATATATTTATAATGGATAGATACGTAGGAAGGCAGATAGGATTGCCGTTCTGCTGGAGAAAGGAGGCCGACAATGGCTCGCAAGAATGATTCCAAAGAGGAGCTTAGAGCAGCGCTGGCTGAAGCTCAGAAAAGAATCGGGCAGTTGGAAGCCCTTGAGTCTCAGTGTGAGCTCACCAGACAGAGGGAGCTCCAGCAGAATAGATTCCTGCACCATGTCATTGAATCTTTGCCCCATCCATTCTACGTTCTGGATGCCGCTGATTATACGATTAAATTGGCCAATTCTGCTGCCGGATTCGGTGAGCTGAGCCAAAATACCACCTGCTATGCACTGACGCATCGCAGAAGTAGTCCCTGCGGCGGATCCGACCACTCCTGCCCGCTGCAGGTTATCAAAGAAACGGGAAAACCTGTGATCCTGGAGCATGTTCATTATAACAGTGAGGGAAGGCCCAGGAACGTAGAGGTTCACGCCTCTCCCGTTTTTGATGAGGCCGGCAACGTTGTTCAGATCATCGAATATTCACTGGACATAACCGAACGGAAGCAATTGGAAGACGAGCTGAAAAACTATGCGGAGAAAATCAAGCTTTTCGCGTATTCAATATCTCATGATATCAAGAGTCCGGTGATTGGAATAAACGGCCTCACAAGGCTCCTGCACAGGCAGTACCGGGATAACCTTGATGAAAGGGCGAAACGATACTGCGATCAAATCCTCAAAGCCTCCGAGCAGGTTTTAACGCTCATAGAGGAGATAAATGCCTACATAAAAGCCAGGGAATGGCCGCTGAGCGTTGAAGTCGTCGATCTGGAAGAAGTCTTGCGGACGGTTCGGGGTGAATTTGACATCATACTCCGAGACCGCCAAATCAGCTGGTACGAACCCGAGCCCAAGAGCATCCCTGGAATAAGAGCTGACAAGACCTGCATGCTGAGGGTATTCAGGAACCTTGTGGACAATGCGCTGAAGTATGGAGGCGAGCAGCTCAGCGAAATCCGAATTGGATATGAGAAGATGGGGGACTTTCACACCTTTTCTGTAAGGGACAACGGGGCAGGAATTCAGAGGGAGGCCTGCCAGAGAATTTTTGAGCTCTTCGAGCGTCACGAGTCGGTGAGGGGCACTGAAGGCACAGGCCTGGGGCTGGCCATAGTAAAGGAAATAGCTGAAAAGCACGGCGGCAGGGCCTGGGTTGATTCCGATCCCGGGGTTGGGGCAACATTCTTCATCTCCCTTTCCAAGGATCTTTGAGCTTTCCCTCGACCATGCATCACCTTCGAGGATGAGAAAGCCGATTCCTTGCGAATCTTGTCTCTTGGTGGCTTTTCAGGTAATCGGGCCAAGATCTTCATGCCTCAGAATTTCGATCGACCCTCAGAGGAAAGCTCTGTGAGCACCGGCATCAATTCGACCTTAACGCAACGTGATCAACGGTGATGCTGTTGAAATCGAAGGAGCTTTTCAATTTGATTTTTTGCGTCCGAGACAGTATTTTTTCGAAAGTCATTTTGAATACCCTGACCGGCGTAATACCGGGTAGAATGTGATCGAAACTGAGGGCATATCGAAGTTGAAAATGCCTTCTTTATGTAAAATGCGATAGCATGCCTGGGTGGTGGAATAGGTAGACACAAGGGACTTAAAATCCCTTGGGGCTTAGCCCCGTGCGGGTTCGATTCCCGCCCCAGGCACCAATCTACAGAGATTGGCTGATTTTGGTTCTTTAAAATCCTGAGTTTGTCCCACGTTTGTCCCGCATTTTGAAAACCGCTCCACAAAATTTGCCGGCGTTCTTCCGTGTAGCTTTTCACCAGACGCAACCACTTGAGCAAAACCCCGGTTTCGAATATCGCACAGATGAAAAAGAGGATGCCGGTTGGCCTGTCGAAATGAACCGCCAGAATTCCAAGTACAGATGTGGCGAGGATGAAAAGGATGAGAGCAGTTGTATATTGACCGGTCTTGGAATTCATTCACCGTCTCCATGCCGTATGGACTACATGTTCAGAAATGACAAGCTGAAGAAGAAAGATTGAGCTTTGTACTCGCCTGAACTTGTAGCCTGCCGATGCGGTCAGACGCAAGATAAAAGTTCTCCGGGTTGCACCTTGGCAAGTAAGGAATACTTGATTGGCAAAAGATAAGAGAGAGGGTGGCATGCAGTTTCAATCCACGCTCCCGCATGGGGAGCGACGTCTTTCGCAGCTTCATTGTGACCTTGATTTTGGGGTTTCAATCCACGCTCCCGCATGGGGAGCGACGATTAATCATGGGTAAATATTTTTGTGGGATTCCGGTTTCAATCCACGCTCCCGCATGGGGAGCGACTAATCAGTTTGTAAAGGAGTATAAACATTTCAAAGTTTCAATCCACGCTCCCGCATGGGGAGCGACCAAGGTTGAGGTCATAAACGCGCCGGCTGCCGGGTTTCAATCCACGCTCCCGCATGGGGAGCGACTAGGCATCATCTTGCAAACGGCCACATCCCCCAGGTTTCAATCCACGCTCCCGCATGGGGAGCGACCGTATCCGTTTGTGCAAGCACACCGTTGACCTGTGTTTCAATCCACGCTCCCGCATGGGGAGCGACCCGATACTGGCGAAGTGAGAAATATTGGTAGTGCGTTTCAATCCACGCTCCCGCATGGGGAGCGACGAGCTGTGGCGAGCGGTGGGTGCGGGTGCTGAAACGTTTCAATCCACGCTCCCGCATGGGGAGCGACGGGTGCCGAGGCTGTTGGCAATGATCGTATTGCCTGTTTCAATCCACGCTCCCGCATGGGGAGCGACACTCCACTCGCTCAGAGAGCGTTTCACGGCCAATGTTTCAATCCACGCTCCCGCATGGGGAGCGACCCGTGGGATTATCCGCCGTCGCAACGAGCACGCGGTTTCAATCCACGCTCCCGCATGGGGAGCGACCTCGCGGCTCTTGTCGCGCTCTTCCTTGGTGATGGGTTTCAATCCACGCTCCCGCATGGGGAGCGACAACGCATCGGTCGGCTGAGTGTCGCCCGAATCCGGTTTCAATCCACGCTCCCGCATGGGGAGCGACAAATAACCAAGGGCAATCCAAAGTATCTGAACATGTTTCAATCCACGCTCCCGCATGGGGAGCGACGCGATCTGGCACTAGAGATCTTCCTGAAACAGTGGGTTTCAATCCACGCTCCCGCATGGGGAGCGACTGTATATTGCTTATAATAATTACTGAGCAAGTTGTTTCAATCCACGCTCCCGCATGGGGAGCGACACGATGGGGGCGAAGGCAAGCTTCACCGATATGGTGTTTCAATCCACGCTCCCGCATGGGGAGCGACTTCATCCTCACGTCAATGTGATCGCCCGGTTTGAGTTTCAATCCACGCTCCCGCATGGGGAGCGACAGCCAGCTCTTAAATCTTTACTGGCAACGGTTCTAAATGAAGCATTTCGCGAAGGTCTTGGATCGGGTATTCAGGATATTCTGTTGTCAAAGAGCATATATTTGTAAGTGCCTGGGATTTCAAGACATAAAACGCGCGCGAACCATCGCTCTACGCAACACCTTTCAAGTCCCAGCACAGAAAGAAAGAAACTGAAAAATCACAAATGTGAGCTTGAGGTTCGCAGTCATCTTTTAGACGACCAAAGGCTCATCAGGATCAATCACCTTCTTCGCCCCAATATGTTCCACGCGGCGGCGCCAATTGGCGCCCAGAAAGTAGAATCTCAGGCTATCCTGTTCGGGATCGATGATCTTGATCAGTCTGTCGCGAAAGAATGCCCATTTGGCAGGGTCAACGGAGCACTCGAAGACCGAGAACTGGACCCTTTGCCCATAGTCCTTGCAGACCTTTGCGACACGCCGAAGCCTGCCCTGGCCCGCCTTGTCAATCGTTGAAACGTCGTAGCTGACCACAACCATCATGGCGAAACCTACTTCCAGATAAACGGAGGATATGCATCCAGATCGCCCCTGAGAAATCTGCTCAGGAGGAGCGCCTGGACAAAGAAGAGCATGCCCACATGCACTTTTTCTCCAATGAAGGGGTGCGTGATCTCTTCCTGTTTTCTGTTCTGATAAGTGACGAGCACCTCCTTTCTGGTTTCATCGGACATGACTACGGCCCCCGTGTCAGTCTTCTTGAAGCCTCCTTTACGGACTTTCTTCAAGTTGATCAAAGAAAGAACGAGTCTATCAGCCAGAAAGGGGCGAAATTCCTCCATAAGATCCAGGGCCAGCCCCGGCCGGCCCGGTCTGTCTCTGTGAAGAAACCCCACCGCGGGATCGAGCCCCACCGATTCGAGCGCGGACCGAACATCATGCATGATCAAAGTGTAGACAAACGAAAGCAGGGAGTTGACATTGTCCAGAGGCGGACGCCGGTTTCTCTCCTCGAAGGCGAAGTCTTCCTTTTGAGCGGTGATGAGCTCGTTGAACACGCTGAAATACTTGTGAGCGGCGTCGCCTTCCATCCCCCTCAGAGTCTCGATGTTCGTTTCCCTGCCAATTCGCTCCAGATAGTGACTCAGCCTGGCCGAAACTTCTTTTATCGCCTGCGCGTTCACTTTCTCACCGTGATCTCTGAGCACTCTCTGAAGCACGGTCCGGCAGTTGGCCAGCTTCCCGGTGAGCACACTTCGCACCACGTCCACAGTCGCTTCCTCGTCATCCGCTCTGCGGTATTGCTCGCGCCTGAGAAGCACATTTCCAGACACCGGCCCAAGGACCCTGGCAAGAAACCTCCCACGCTCGGTAAGAAAACTTATCGCTACGTTGTTCTCGGCGCAAAACCCCATCACAAAAGGGCTGCACAACACATTTCCAAAACAAACGATGCCACCTATGGTGTGGATCGGCAAGCGCAGGCGCACCTCGCCTTCCACCTTCACGACAACCGTCTCCCCCTCCTTGCTGAGGTAGGCGCCTTGAGTCGTGACAAACAGCGTGTTGAGATGCTTTTTCATTCGCCCTCTTCCAAAACTCGGTCCAGATAAGCCCTCACGGATCGTTTCTTGTGAAGCACCTGGGGAAGGCATTCATCGTTGAGAGAACAGTTCCTGCATTTCTTCGTGTAGACCGGCTTCGGCGTGGCCCCTGTTCGGACCAGCTCATGGAGCTTTCCGGCAGCTTCTTCCGTCCGCCCGCGGAGCGCTCGATCAAACTCGACATCCAGGCGATGCCGGGTCCGCCCGTAGAACACCGCCCCCGAAGGAACATCAACCCCCAGCATCTCTTCAAGGCAGAGCGCCTGTGCGCATAGCTGAACCCTATCGCTTTCGTCAGGCTTAGGCTTCCCCCGCTTGTGCTCCACAGGAAACGGCCGCCACTGCTCACTCCCCGCACCATGTTCCAGTTCACATTCGCGCGCAGAGGACACAGACGACAATACCAAATGAAATTCCACCACATCCGCTTTCCCTACCAACCCCAGCCTCAGCGACCGAAGAGCGACTCCCCTTGCAGTCCGAACGTTCCCTCGTGATTCCTCGCCCACCTCATGGACCCGCTCGTGCATGATGTGCCCTTCCGCCGTAAAGCGGTTTTCATCCCAGATCTGTTCGACATGGATCAGAGCACACTGGCGCTCACAGAAGATGAGGTGCTGAAGGGCTGAAAGAGGCAGGAGGTCTTCTTCAGCGTACATCGAGTTCCTTTTCTATGCTCACTCCACTCGGTTTGGCGTCCTCACTCACCTTCACGACATAATCAGCAAACATTCTGGCCGGCCCTGAAGCCCCATTGATCCGCTCCACCTTCACCGAGTCAAACAGCTGATGGGCAGGGGCCATTCCCAATTTGGAATCGTGCTTGAAAACAATTAGCCTGCGTGTCGCCATCTGCCCGCGCGCTGCCGACCGATCATGCTCAAACAAGTTTACGAGAGCCTCCCAGAACACCTTCAGGTCTTCTTCGGAAAATCCGGTTTGTTCGGCAAGAGGTGCGGAAATGAAGCCATGGCAGCGGTAGAGGCCATAGGGCACTGTGAACTTACGACCCATGGTGCGGTTATCGCCCTGCTGCTTCTCCGCCTCGGCCTCAGTAGCAACAGCCATTCTTGTGATGCTATGTTCCAAGGGAACGATGGGTTCGATGCTGCGGGCGAAGG
>Ga0265295_1007812_pt1 | contig 12116 bp, 7 predicted proteins | sample Munlansysbiofilm_FD_192503 | JGI IMG/M metagenome (GOLD analysis project Ga0265295, IMG submission 192503) | Leachate microbial communities from a municipal landfill in Southern Ontario, Canada - Methane capture system biofilm | ecosystem: Engineered > Solid waste > Landfill > Unclassified ... | reverse complement strand
CCCTGTAAAGATAAAATCAACTCGTCAAAAAAACAACCTATCAAAGAACTTATTTTGTTTATTTTATTAATGATCAGTATTTTGTGCCAGTTTGTTAACTAAACGACATTGATTCATTATTCATTATTCAGCGTTCATCATTCCTTTCAAATATCGAATATCGAACACTGAATTTAGAATGATGAAGTTTGGTGGGGATTGGACTTCGTCATTTTTGCATTGTCCTCTAGTTTCCCCCACTTCAATATTCGTTATTCATTATTCAGTGTTCATCATTTCTTTTAATATCGAATATCGAACACTGAATTTAGAATGATGAAGTTTGACTTGGAGTGACTTTCTCCATATTTTACAATGACTATCCATTTTCCCTTTACTTCGTTACTCATTATTCAGCGTTCATCATTTCTTTTAATATCGAATATCGAACACTGAATTTAGAATGATGAAGTTTGCTTTGGAGTGGTCGTTACCACTTTTGCATTGCCCTCTCGTTTTCCCCTTACTTCGATATTCGTTACTCATTATTCAGCGTTCATCATTTCTTTTAATATCGAATATCGAACACTGAATTTAGAATGATGAAGTTTGCTTTGGAGTGGTCGTTACCACTTTTGCATTGCCCTCTCGTTTTCCCCACTACTTCAATATTCGTTATTCATTATTCAGTGTTCATCATTCCTTTCAAATATCAAATTTCGAACACTGAATTTAGAATGATGAAGTTTGCTTTGGAGTGGTCGTTACCACTTTTGCATTGCCCCCCGATTTACCCTTACTTCGATATTCGCTATTCATTATTCAGCGTTCATCATTTATTTTTAATATCGAATATCAAACACTGAACATCGAATGATGAAGTTTGATTTGGATTGGTCGCTGCCAATTTGCACTGACCGCCCATTTCCCCACTACTTCAATATTCGTTATTCATTATTCAGCGTTCATCATTTATTTTTAATATCGAATTTCGAACACTGAATTTAGAATGACGAAGTTTGCTTTGGAGTGGTCGTTACTCCCTTTGCATTGCCCCCGATTTACCCTTACTTCGATATTCGCTATTCATTATTCAGCGTTCATCATTTATTTTTAATATCGAATTTCGAACACGGAACATCGAATGATGAAGTTTGGGAGGGATTGGACTTCGCCATTTTTGCATTGTCCTCTAGTTTCCCCCACTTGGTATTCGCTATTCATTATTCAGTGTTCATCATTTCTTTTTCACCTTTATTAGTAACTCAAAGCTCATCATTTCTTCCTCCCAAATATTAATCACTCAAAAAACTCCTCCATCATCCGCTTTGCCTCTTCCCAATTTTCCTTTTTAAGGCAATACTTAATTTTAGGAGGGTTAAACTCTCCCTGAATTAGCCCTGCCTCCTTTAGCTCATTTAGATGCTGCGAAAGGGTGCTGCGTGCTATGGGCAAATCATTGGCAATATCGCCGCTGTAGCAACAGCTTTGGTTCGAGAGAATTTCAAGTATTTGAATCCTTGCAGGGTGGCTTAAAGCCTTTGCATATCGTGCCAGTTTTACCTGTGTTTCTGTGTACTTCTTTTTTGTCATCTTGATATTACTTTAGAACTATTTCGCAATATTACGAAACGTTTTTCATTTCGCAAAAATACGAAATGCATTTTTTGTAAATTTTTGAATAAAAATCATTGATGTTTGGTTAATATTTATAGATTCCTCCCTACGGTCGGAATGACAGGGCGTTGAGTTATATTTGGGAGAGGAGGGCTTGGCTAGCGGCTTTGCCGCTAGCCAAGCCCTCCTCTAAAAACTAAACATTTGTCATTGAGAAAGGCATTTCTATTTTCAACGATTTTGTCGAACATACGTTTCAGAGCGAAACGAAGTGAAGCGAAGAATCTATAATATTTAACGATGTTTTTACCGGACAATAGTGAATAAAAATACAAATGCGATACGACCTAACGCCCCCTCACTAAATTTAGAGCGATGTATCTCTATATAGTGAAGCAAATTATTACCTTTGCTGTTGTATAGTGATGATTAAAAAAACAGCATGAGAGTTCACTACATACTCTCAAAGGGCTCTACTAATCAAAAACTTATGTTCAAAACAGAGAATAATAGGATTACATTTATTTTATAGCGGGATGAACAAAAAACCACTATTTGGCCTTACCCTGCTGCAGCTAACAGACCTTGTGCTAGCCGAGAACTTACCTAAATTTGCTGCCAAGCAAATAGCCGACTGGCTTTACAAAAAGGATATTGAAAGCATCGACCAGATGACAAACCTGTCGCTTGATGCCCGCAATAAGCTTAAAGAAAAATACCGAATTGGGTTGGTAAAACCCTCAAGTGTTGCCGAGTCGACCGATGGCACAAAAAAGTACCTTTTCACAACAGAATCGTTAAATTTTGTTGAAGCAGCTTATATCCCCGATAACGATAGGGCAACGCTATGCGTTTCGTCGCAAGTAGGGTGCAAAATGGGGTGCCTTTTCTGTATGACAGGTAAGCAGGGGTTTCGGGGGAACCTGTCGGCTGGTGAAATAGTAAACCAGCTACGTAGCATTCCCGAGTGGCACAAGGTAACCAACATAGTATATATGGGGATGGGTGAACCGTTGGATAATCTAGAAAATGTGCTTGGCTCTCTTGAAACCTTAACTGCCGATTGGGGTATGGCAATGAGTCCACGTCGTATTACGGTGTCATCGATAGGCGTAAAACCTGCCATGACTAAGTTCCTGGAACTTAGCCAATGCCATTTGGCAATTAGCCTCCATAACCCTTTCGAAGAGGAGCGCAAAGCGCTTATGCCCATTGAGAATGTGTACCCAATTCAGGATGTGGTTGACGAGATTAGAAAATATGATTTCTTTGGCCAAAGGCGTGTTTCGTTTGAGTACATCATGTTTGATGGCGTAAACGACACACCATTTCACGTAAAAGGATTGGTACAATTACTCAGAAACCTAAAATGCAGAGTAAACCTAATTCGTTTTCACTCTATCCCCCATAGCCCGCTTAAGGCTTCATCCGAAGAGCAAATTATCAGGTTTCGCGATGCGCTTACCGCACGTGGTATATTTACCACCATCCGCGCTTCACGCGGTGAGGATATTCAGGCAGCCTGCGGATTACTTTCAACAAAAGAGCGACAAAAAAGGGGCAACAACTAATGGCACAGCCTTTGCATTAAAGTATTGTCGATATTATTTGTTAAATTTGGGCTCTAATAAAAAACATTAAATATGAAAACTACAACACTAACCATGGCCTGCTTGCTTCTACTTACAACTACCAATGCACAAACAAGCCAATATACTGCATCGAATGCTAATACTTTTGCACTTGAAGCATACAAGCAATTTGCTGACAAAGACAACAAGAACATATTTTTTTCGCCAATTAGCATCAATATGGCAATAGGAATAACCTATGCTGGAGCTAAAGGCGAAACTGAGGAGCAAATGGCAAGCGTATTTAATTTCCCTAAGAATAGCAGAAAGTTTCACAAGAATATGGGAGCCCTACAGAAAAACATTATGGGGAAAGCATCAGAAAAAGTGGAAATTTCTTTAACCAATCAGCTTTGGGCTGACGAAAACTATAAGTTTAAATGTCTGTATCTTCGGAAAGCAAAAAAGTGCTATAATGCCCCTGTTAAAAACCTAGATTTTTATTCACATCTAAACGAAAGTCGAATTACCATAAACAATTGGGTTGAAGAGCAAACAAAAAAAAGAATTAAAAACCTTTTGCCAAAAGGTTCACTATCGAAGGAAACAGAAATGGTAATTACCAATACCATTTACTTTAAAGGCCAGTGGGAAAATCAATTTATTAAAACAAATACGCAAAACGAAGACTTTACTATAATTGGCGGCGAAAAAATTAAAACACCTACCATGAACGCCACCACAAAGCTAAACATGTACCAAGGCGATGACCTTAAATTAATTGAAATTCCTTACGCAGACAAACAATTCTCGATGCTAGTACTTCTTCCCGACGAAAGGACTTCCCTTGCTTCAATCGAAAAGAAGCTAAGCATAGAAACGCTTAACCATTACACTAGCTTAATGACCGAGTTGGATGTAAGGCTAGCCTTACCAAAGTTCAAGTTTGATAAAAGCTATAAGCTAAAACAAACTCTCTCGGAAATGGGAATGCCCCTCGCGTTTAGCAATACTGCCGACTTTACAGGAATGTCGAAAAAGAAAGACCTGAAAATTGACGAGGTTTTCCATAAAGCTTTTATTGAGGTCTCCGAGGAAGGTACCGAGGCTGCAGCAGCCACAGCAGTGGTTATTGTACGCAAAACATCTGTGATATCCAATGAGTTCAGGGCAAACCGCCCTTTCATGTTTTTTATTCGTGAAAACGAGAGCGGAAATATTCTATTCCTTGGACGTATAACTAACCCTCAAATGTAATTTTACTAGTGAGTAAGCATATTGCTAACCTTATTGAACAGGGTGAGCATCAGCAACTCGACTTTAAGCACTCCATTTCCGATTCGAAAAAGATAGCTCGCTCGCTGGCCGCCTTTGCCAACACCGATGGGGGAACACTCCTAATTGGGGTTAAGGATAACGGCAACGTATCAGGCGTAAACTCCGATGAAGAATACTATATGCTTGAGGGTGCTGCCCAGATATACTGCAAACCCGAGGTTAAATTTGAAATTACCCGATGGGAAATAAACGGTAAGGTTGTACTTGAGGTTTACGTAAAACCCAATAAAAAACACCTGTACAAAGCACCCGATAAAAACGGCAAATGGAAAGCCTTTTTCAGGGTTCACGACGAGAATATGGTAGCTTGGCCATTGCAAGTTAAAATCTGGAAAGCCATTCGTTTTCGCAAGGCTATTGTACTTAGCTTAACAGAGCAAGATCAGGCTCTTATTGAGTTTATAAAGAATAACAAAGAGGTAACCGTTGATGAGTGCAGCCGAGCGGCATTCCTTCCCCATCGCGAAACCGAGAAAAGATTAATCAACCTAACGGTTCTGGGAGTTATTAACTATTCTGCCACACCTAAGGGCGAATATTTCTATATTGAAGAGTAAGGGAATTGCTGGCGTACTAATCGCACTTTTTTACCTGCTAACATCAATTTGATATAGTTACCATGTCTTTCCTAGTTTTATAACAAGCAAATATACGCTGCCACAAAGCGGCTAAATCTCAATAACCCCGTTGAAGGATTTAATCAAACTTACTAACCTGCATTATTCATCAAATTTGTTAAAGATGAATGCGAATGCGGGTTACCCCAACCTAGTCGAACCCAACTTCGGGTAACAAAATTGGGGGTGAAACTAAGTTGCTGTCGGAGGCACATCAATTATTCGGATGAATAATTGGGCTAACGGACTCTCTGTATTTTATTGCACTTACCTGCTTTTCACTAAATCAGATTGTTATCCCAAAATAACGCCCACAATTGTAGCTGAAAGCAACGAGGCCAAGGTGCCGCCCAAAAGAGCTCTCATACCATATCGCGACAGGAGTACACGCTTACCTGGAGCCAATGAGCCGATGCCACCTATTTGAATACCTATTGATGCAAAGTTGGCAAACCCGCAAAGCATGTAGGTTGCCATAATAATCGATTTTTCTGATACAAAAGCGCCCGCAGCCTTAAGTTCTGCTAGACTTACGTATCCAATAAACTCTGTCATAATTAACTTTTCGCCAAGCAACCGCCCCAAAAGGGTTATATCCTCCTTTGCCACACCAATCAGCCACATTACAGGGGCAAAGGCATAACCCAGTATAAATTCGAGCGACAGAGAATCATACTGCCCATTAGTGAACGAAGCAATCACGCCGTTTAGGTTAGTCCAATCGCCAATTTTAAACACAATATAATTAAACATGGCAATAAATGCGATAAATGTCAGCAGCATAGCAGCTACGTTAACGGCTAGTTTTAAGCCTTCACCGGTTCCGTTCGAGATAGCATCGAGAACATTATTCCCTATTTTCTCCTTAGGGACCTCAATATCAGTACTTATTTCTTTATCCTGAGGAACAAGTATTTTCGATATAACCACCGCACCAGGTGCTGCCATTATTGATGCAGCCAATAGGTGCTTTGCAAAAATAAGGCGCTGAACCGGATCATCGCCACCTAAAAAACTTATGTATGCGGCCAGCACGCCACCAGCAAGTGTTGCCATACCACCAATCATCACCAGCAGTATTTCCGAATTCGTCATTTTCTCCAGGTAGGCCTTAATCATTAGGGGCGATTCGGTTTGGCCTAAAAATATATTCCCTGCAACGGATAAACTCTCTGCTCCGGTTAGCTTCATAGTTTTTGTCATAACCCAAGCAAATGCCCATACAATCTTTTGAATTATCCCAAGATAGAAAAGGAGGCTGGTTAAAGCTGAGAAAAAGATAATGGTGGGTAACACCTGAAATGCAAAAATATATCCAAACTTATCTACATCTAAAAAACCGGAAAAAAGGAACTCGGTACCCGCTTTCGTAAAGTCAAGAACTTTAACAAATGCTTTTCCAAAAAAATCGAAGAACATTTGCACGGGAGGAAACTGTAAAATGGCAACAGCAAGTAGCACCTGAAAACCCAATCCAATAAACACCACTCGCCACGAAACAGCTTTCCTATTCGAACTTAAGAGAAAAGCGATACCAATTAGTACAACCATTCCCAATAAACCACGCAGAATGGAAAGAAAGTCAAAAGTAAATGGTTTTCGGTCAACTACCAGCTGACCCATTTCGGCCTCATCGTCATTTTGCAGAATTGAGGCTTCTTCAGGTTGAGAAACATCCGAAATAGAAATGGTATCACTGGGAATAGTATCCGTTTCATTGGCAACAACCACCGCACCCAAGGCTACTAAACATATAGCAAGGGCATACAGTATTTTTTTTATCATGATTTTGAAATTAGGATCGTTTGGATATCTCATCACGTATGCGTGAAGCCCTTTCGTAGTCCTCCCTCGAAACGGCATCTTCAAGTAACATGTTAAGCTCTTCGGTGGAAAGCTGCTTTAGCGCTTCAGATTCGCTGTCTCGCATTGAAGAGTCATCATCTTTAGTAGGCTCATCCGACTCAGCCTCATCAATATCTAAAACAATTCCTGCCCTCTTCATTATATCATTCGAAGTATAAATAGGGCACCCAAATCTTAGGGCAAGCGCAATAGAATCCGATGTGCGAGCATCAATAAAAACTTCTTTCCCCTCATTATCACAGCGTAATTTCGAGAAGAAAACTCCCTCTTCGAGCTTGTATATATGCACATCGAGTATCTCGATACCGAAAGACTTTGCAAAATTCAAGAATAAATCATGTGTAAGCGGACGTGGCGGCGTTAATCCCTCTAGCTGAATAGCTATAGCTTGTGCCTCAAACCCGCCAATTATTATGGGGATTCTTCGTTTCCCACCCTCCTCGCTTAGTACAAGCGCATATGCCCCTGACTGGGTTTGGCTATATGAAATTCCCAACACGTTTAGCTTAACCTTGTTCATGAAAATTATATACTTTTAAAGTTTTTATCCTTTGGTTTGAGAACGTACAAACCTAGTTTAATTTATGAAATATTACAAGAGTTAAAACCATTAACAAGGCATTTTAATTCCACATACTAAAAAAACAGTCCTAGATTTAGCACTAAGATTTTACCCCATGGTGTAGGCTAAGTGATCTTTAATCCGAATGTTCCCGATTAAGCAATCTTACGCAGAATAAACATAAACAACGTTTTAACCGTTTTTCAAAAAACATATAGTTAAGATGCATGTCTTAGGATATTTGCCCGTCCCAAAAGGCTAGAAAGAGGATAGATAGTAATTTAAATCACACACACCTGTGATTGGGCAATAAGCCCTACAAAGGATACAGAACAGTTTTAAAAAAGAGTCTAAATTCCTCCTCAAATCCGACCTAAAAGAAAATTATTTGTCGAACTTTGTTATACTCTAAAATGGAAATGCGAATAGTCACACATCTGCCCATATTTTATCCGTTAATAATAAAGTGGCGTTTTTTTAAGGTATAAAGAGAATAAAATTCAAACTTTGAACTTCGTTAATCTCTAGAGGATGCTTTCAAAAGGTTCAATTATTTTCATTGTGATTTTCATTTCCCTCCACTTTTCATTTTACTCATATGGTTATGGAGTGGAAAGAAAGAAATTTGACAGTTTATACACTGTTGGTATAAGTAAAATACGTATAGACATCAGAATTTCGGATAGCTGTATTAACAAGCTCAACAAAATCGAAACCCTTAGCTTTACCCAAAAAGCCAAGCTAAACTATTTAAAATCAAAGGTTCATGCACAAAAAGTAAAAAATCAACCTAAAGGCTTTGTCGTGCAGGATGATATGGTTGACCCTGACTCTTTACTTGCAACCGGCATATCCTACATTGAGCATGGGTATGCATCTAAAGGGCTAGAGATTATATATAATTATATAGAAACAAATAGGAATAGTATTAAAGACACTCTGCTTGATTATCTTAATATAAAAATTGCAGAGGGATTACGCATGAATCTAGAATATAAAAAAGCAGTTTATATTCTAGAGGAAGTGTTGCAAAGCCCAAAAATAAATTCCTTTAACAAGTCATACGCATACAATAGGCTCGCTGCAATTTACGACGTAACACCTGAGCTCTCATTTCAACAAAGAGTCGACTCCGTTAAGAAATACTCTGATCTATCCATCTCCATATCAAAGCCACACAATTTTTTATATCTACTCGGATTATCCCAAAGCGAGTTGGGCTCTTTATATCGTCTTTCCTCTATGAATCTGGATTTGTCAGAATTGTATTGCACTAAAGCGATTCAGAATTTCATTGAAATAAAAGCTTACCGAAATGCTATGAACACCTCCATTATTTTGAGTGATATTTATATTCGTCGTGGTGAACTTCAAAAGTCAAGAATTCCTTTATATAAGGTTCTTGATTATTTAAATGTTATTGGAAACGAAGACATGTTTATGAGGGTTTACCTGCAGCTGGCAAAAAGTCATTACCTTTTAAAGGATTACCATAATGCGTACGAATTTTTATCTGTAGGACGCCTACTTGAAAAGCTGCTTTTTGAATTTGCTATGGATGAAAAGATTAGCGAAATGTCTGCCAAATACAATTTAGCGTTAAAAGAATCGGAAATTTCAAAACGGGAAAACAAAATAAAATTACAACGAAAAGACATTAGATATCTGGCAGCTGTTTTAATGATTACGTTAACAACCCTAATTATTAGCATTCTCTATTTTTCAATAAAAAGGAAGAGTCTTAAACAGCAACACGATTTGGAAATACTAGAGAAAAAAAATCTTCAAATCCTATTTAAAGCTAAAAACAAAGAACTTGTACAGTCTTTAGCTCATAGCATAGACAAAAACAATGTTTTAAAGACCCTTAAAAAAGAGATAGCAGCAGGAAAAAGTAGCAATGAGCTCACATATATTATTAATTCAAATATCGATACAAGCCACAATTGGAGAGAAATTCTGCTTAATTTTCAAAATCTTTACCCTGATTTTTTTTCAAAATTATCCGTCCAGCATCCTAATTTAACACAAAATGAAATTAAGCTGTGCGCCTTACTTATTTTAAAGCTATCAACGAACGAAATTTCTGAAGTTTTATCTGTTTCCAGTAGCGCAATCAGTAAGAGCCGACAAAGATTACGAAAGAGGTTAAATCTTGATAAAGAAGCAGACCTACACACATACCTTCAAAAATTTATTTAGCTTTTAAAGCATCCAGTCTTACTAAATGTCCTACCCCTAAACACCTAGTGCAATAAGAAATGCCGTAATTTTGGATGAGTTAACAAACTTTAAAAACCCAATAATTATGAAACATTTCTTACTTTTAATTACATCAACCCTATTCGCCTTAATTACTATTTCGTTGCACAGCTTCAGCCAAAATTTAACCCCCGATTCGACTGGCACTATATATGTAAAAGTTGATGGAACAGGGAATGGCTCATCATGGGAAAATGCTACTTCCGATTTACAGGGTGCAATTGATGTATATGGCGTTACGCAAGTTTGGGTAAGCAAGGGAACATACTACGCTACGAAATTATTACCAACAAATGAAGTTAATTTCAGAATGAGAGCCTTTCAAATGAAAGGTGGGGTAAATGTTTATGGTAATTTCAATGGAAACGAAACATCCATTGATGAACGCAGCAGGATAGACACCTCAATGGTAGGTGCGGAAAACTCTGTACTTACTACGAATAGCATTTCATACCATATTGTAGTTTCCGATACGAGGGAGCATCCTTATGGAGCCATTCTTGATGGTTTCGAAATAAGAGGTGGAAAAGCAGATTATATCGTCAATCCACCCCACAACTTTGGTGGTGGTATAGTACTAACCAAGCGTACCAAGGTTCAAAATTGTTACATACATAGCAATCAGGCAGAAATTGGTGCCGGAGCAGTTCTATATCAGGGGGGAACCATTGACAGCTGCTATTTTATGAACAATAGTGCTTCTCATGAAGGTGGTGCCATTGTCGTTATCGAGGGAGGAACCATTGAGAATTCATATATTTTTAACAATACCACTTCGGGAAGAGGCGCAGGAATATATATGGAGGATGGAGGTTCTGGAGTTATAAAAAACTGCAAAATCATAGGTAATAGAGCAGATAATTATGGAGGAGGAGTATATTTTAGAAATGTGGAATCTGCAAATATACAAGGTTCTTATATTGCTAATAATATAGCGAGTATATCTGGAGGAGGGATATATGTATACAACAGCTCTGCTGACATTTACAGCTGTACCGTTGTAAATAATGAAGCCACAAGCGGTTACGGCGGAGGGATAAACTCATACAATAATGCTAGTGCAAACATAGTTAATTCAGTATTTATTGGAAACACGGCATCAACGGGAAACAATATGCATCAATGTAATGCTGGATGTACCCTAAATGTAAGTTATTCTGGAATTGAAGGTGGATACGAAGGTGAAAACAATGTGAGTATTTCTAGTAATGATTTTGTTGATAGTGATTATGATGATTTGTACGATGGAGTTGATGAGGTAAGTGCGCCATCGAAATGTTTAAATTCAGGAGATAACAGCATCGTTGATGCAAGTGATCTTGATTTAAATGGGAATACACGCATAGCGTTTGGTATAGTAGATATGGGTGCTTTTGAAAGCATTACGTGCATAACATACCAGCTTACATCAAGTGTTTCATCTGAAGGAGGCAGCATTTCACCCGCCTCGGTAACACTTGCCCATGGCAGCAGCCAAATTTTTACGTTAGCCATTGACGAGGGCTATGAGCTAGACGAGGCCACATTCAGCGGAAGCGGAACGGTTGTCAATAATACAGACGGAACCCTAACGCTGGGCGGGGTTACGTCCGCCGGCCAGCTGAGCGTTGCATTCAAGCTAAAACAGTACGAAATTACCACATCGACCAGCATCGGAGGGGGCATTTCACCCGCCTCGGTAACACTTGCCCATGGAAGCAGCCAAACTTTCACGTTAGCCATTGACGAGGGCTACGAGCTAGACGAGGCCACATTCAGCGGAAGCGGAACGGTTACCAATAACGAGGACGGAACCCTAACGCTGGGCGGGGTTACGTCCGCCGGCCAGCTGAGCGTTGCATTCAAGCTAAAACAGTACGAAATAACCACGTCGACCAGTGCCGGAGGCAGCATTTCGCCCGCCTCGGTAACACTTGCCCATGGCAGCAGCCAAACTTTCACGTTAACCATTGACGAGGGCTATGAACTCGATGAGGCCACATTCAGCGGGGGCGGAACGGTTACCGATAACGAGGATGGAACCCTAACGCTGGGCGGGGTTACGTCCGCCGGCCACCTGAGCGTTGCATTCAAACTAAAACAGTACGAAATTACCACATCGACCAGCATCGGAGGGGGCATTTCGCCCGCCTCGGTAACACTTGCCCATGGCAGCAGCCAAATTTTTACGTTAGCCACTGACGAGGGCTATGAGCTAGACGAGGCCACATTCAGCGGAAGCGGAACGGTTGTCAATAATACAGACGGAACCCTAACGCTGGGCGGGGTTACGTCCGCCGGCCAGCTGAGCGTTGCATTCAAGCT
>Ga0265295_1007811_pt1 | contig 12116 bp, 12 predicted proteins | sample Munlansysbiofilm_FD_192503 | JGI IMG/M metagenome (GOLD analysis project Ga0265295, IMG submission 192503) | Leachate microbial communities from a municipal landfill in Southern Ontario, Canada - Methane capture system biofilm | ecosystem: Engineered > Solid waste > Landfill > Unclassified ... | reverse complement strand
GGAAGACGGCGTGTACGACAAAGAGATCGTGCAAGAGACCCGTTTGTTCGACCAAATTAAACAAGAGACCCGCTCTATGCGCGGTAAAGAGGAAGCGGCGGATTACCGCTATTTTCCCGAGCCCGATTTATTAAAAGTGAGCGTGAGCGACGCGATGCTTGCGCAGTATATGCAAATTCCCGAGCTTCCCGACGAGAAGATGGAGCGTTTTATCAAAGAGTACGGCATGAACGAGTACAACGCAAACGTGGTTACCTCCACGGTGGAATCGGCGGCATTTTTCGAGACGATGATGGAGGAGGGTATAAGCGCCAAAAATGCCCTCACGTGGCTTACCGTAGAGCTTCAAGGGAGATTTAAAGGGGACATAAACGTCACCAACTCCCCCGTCGATGCCAAAACGTTGGGAACCCTTGTCAAGCGCATAGAGGACGGCACCATCAGCGGTAAAGCCGCCAAAGAGGTTTTGGATTATCTTATGGAAAACGAAGCGGACGTCGATAGCGCCATAGAGAAGCTCGGTCTTAAACAAGTAAGCGACACGGGAGCGTTAGAGGCGATTTGCGATGCGATCATCGCCGCAAATCAAGACAAGGTCGCCGAGTACCAAGGGGGCAAAGAGAAACTTTTCGGCTTTTTCGTCGGTCAGGCGATGAAAGAGTCTAAAGGGAGTGCAAACCCGCAAACACTCAACGAGATTTTAAAAGCCAAGCTGGGATAAATGGGTTTTGCAAAACGGTTGTTCGTCGATTTTTTCTACTTTTTGCAAAGTTGTAAAAGCTATCGGCAAGCGCGCCGTTTTGTCTATAATTTTTTAGAGAACGAGAGATCGAAAGCGAAAAAATATTTCGATCTTTTTATGATGTTTTTGATACTCGTGAGTGTGGTAACGCTTATTCGGGAGGTCAAACACCCCGTCGATGAAAGCTTTTTATTTTTCAACTACTACGTAATCTCCATCATCTTTTTTATCGAATATCTGTTGCGACTGTGGGTCGTTAGCAGCGTTTCGGACGTGATCGTATCGCGCTACGAAAACGACGTTGCCACGGGGCAAGAGTTTCGTTTTTTTATGGCATGTAGGGAAGTTGCGGCTCTGAAACTGCGCCATATTTTTTCGTTAAAAGCGATCATCGACCTCGTTGCAATTTTGCCGTTTTTCCATCAGTTGCGGCTGTTGCGCATATTTACCCTTTTTAGGGTTTTTAAACTTTTTCGCTACGCCAAAACGTTTCAAACCTTCGCTTCGGTTTTTCGTGCAAAACGTTTTGAATTTATCACCCTTTTTATCTTCTCAAGCATCGTAATCGTTATCTCCTCGGTTTTAATCTACGTTATGGAAGCCAACAACCCTGCTTCCCCCGTAAACACCCTTTTTGAGGCGTTTTACTGGTCGATTGTAACCATCGCCACGGTGGGATACGGCGATATCGTCCCCATTACCGAAGGGGGGCGCATCGTTGCGGTGTTTGTCATTGTTGCGGGGATAGCGGTTTTGGCATTTACCACTTCGCTCGTGGTTTCGGCGTTTAACGAAAAGCTTGACGAGGTGCGCGAAACGAAAATACTCAACAACCTCACTTCCAAAAAGCGCTACTACATCCTTTGCGGTTACGAAAACATCGCCAAAGAGGTAGCGAAAAAACTCTCTAAAAGCGAGCACGGCGTGCTGATACTCGACGAAGATGCGCACCGCATCGAAGAAGCGCGAAAAGAGGGGTTTGAAGCGCTCAATTACGACCCTGGAAGTATCGAGAGCTACCACAAACTCAGACTCGATCTGCACGCGCAGGTAAAAGCGGTGCTGTGTTTGCGCGAAAGCGACGTAGAGAATGTTTACACGGCACTCACCGTACGTGCAATCAGCAAAGATATTTTTATCCTCTCGCTGCTCAATCAACATGCCAACCGAAAAAAGCTGGAGTTTGCAGGGGCAAACGAGATACTTTACGATAAAGAGATTGTAGGGATGGTTTCTCGTGAGTTTATAGGGCAGCCCGTCGCCTTTGAAGCGATCCATGCGCTTCGCAGCGAATACTCCTACATCAATATCGAAGAGGTGGTACTCACCCAAAGGATACTCGAGCGCTTTGCAACCGTGGGGGAGTTACATGCCACACGGTTTCGCGTCGTACTTTTGGGGATCTATAAAAAAGAGCACGAGCGGTTTTATTTTAACCCGATCGATAGTACGTTTTTGGAGGAGGGGGATTGTTTGCTTTTGATTGCAAACACCGTTTTTATCGAAGAGTTTGTCAAATATTTAAATAAAAGATAGCAGATGCAACGAACCAACGGACTGATTTTCGGATACAACGACTACGCTAAAGAGATCGCGCGCAACATCGACAAAAAATACAAGCGCGTCACCTTGTTTGCCCTCAAAGGGGAGGAACATGCCGCCGAGGAGAGCAAATACCCCCTTTGTTTTTTCGATCTAAGCGATGAGTGGGAGGAGCTGCAAAAAGAGTACGATATGGCGCAGACGGTAGCGTTTTGCGCCCTTGAAGACGATGCGCAAAATATCTTCTTGACCATCTCGCTGCGCGCTACGTTTAAGGAACTTACCATCGTGGCACTTGCAAAGAGCAAAGAGAGCGGCAACAAACTTATGATGGCGGGCGCGGATAAGGTGATCCCCCTTGTGCAAACCACGGCGGATATGATTGTCGATCTGCTGGAACGCCCCGTGGCAAGCAACATTCTCCACGGCATCCTTTACGAAAAAAGCAATCTTAAAATCGTGCAGATAGAGGTGCAGGATGAAAACTATTTCCACGGGCAATACCCCGCGGATATCGACTGGAGCAGAAACCACGGTATAATCGTTCTTTCGGTTATCCATCAGGGGAAGGCGGGGGAGTTTATCTACTCCTCAAAAGCCAAGCACCATGTGATAACCAGAGGGGATATTTTCGTCGTGGTAGGGTACGACGAGGATTTAAAAGCATTTGAAAAATTAATCGGGAGTAGAATGGCATGAAAATAGGTGTGATAGGTGCAGGAAAATGGGGAAGCGCGTTGGCGTTTGCTTTGAGCGAAAAAAACGAGGTGTTTATAAGTTCGAGAACTCCGAGGGATTTGCCCAATTTTCTCCCTATGCAAGAGATTTTAAAGCTGGAGTATCTCGTTATCACGGTGCCTGCCCAAGAGGTTTCGGGGTGGCTTGAGGAGCACTTTGTGTTTCGCGGGCAAAAAGTGCTCGTAGCATCCAAAGGGATCGAAGCCTCAAGCGGAAAGTTTCTCAACGAAATCTACGAAAAACATATCCCCCATGCCAACACCGCATTTTTATCGGGTCCCTCTTTTGCCGCGGAGGTTATACAGTCTTTGCCCACCGCTTTGGTGGTGAACTCGCTTAATGAAGAGTTGAGCGCTACTTTCGCAAGCGCGTTTCCCTCATTTATAAAAACCTATACCTCCACCGATGTTACGGGCGCGGAGGTAGCGGGGGCATATAAAAACGTCATCGCCATTGCCGCGGGGATTTGCGAGGGGCTAAACCTCGGCAAAAACGCAGCCGCCGCGCTTATTTCGCGCGGTCTTGTAGAGATGCAGCGCTTCGGGCTTGCCTTTGGAGCCAAAGAGGAGAGCTTCGTAGGACTCAGCGGTGCGGGCGACCTTTTCTTGACCGCATCTTCGACCATGAGCCGTAATTTCCGCGTAGGGCTAGGCTTGGCATGCGGCAAATCTCAAAAACAGATACTCGAAGAACTCGGTGAGGTCGCCGAGGGGATAGGAACCGCCTACGCCCTCAAAGAGATATCCCGCCAAAAAGACCTCTACCTCCCCATAGCAAGGGAGGTACATGCCATGCTTGAGGGGAAAAACCCAAAAGAGAGTTTAAGAGATTTGCTTTCGAGATAGAGGGTATACATGGAAAAAGAGAAAAAAGAACATGATACGATAGCGGTACGCCTTTCATCAATCCTCTCCAAACTTTACGGCGGCGAGAAGGTGCAAATCGCAGAGTTGGCAGAGGAGTTTAACGTCACCCCTAGAACGCTCCAGCGAGACTTCAATGTGCGCTTAGCGCACTTTCCGATCTACAAAGAGAACGGTTGTTATTTTGTCGAGCCGAGCGCGTTAGGGCATTTAACCCCTGAAGATATTAAACTTTTTGCTACCCTCAGCGGTATTAAAAAAATGTATCCGCTGCTCAATCGGGAGTTTATTGCCGACCTCATAAGCGTGCGCACAAATAAAGCGTATTTGGTGAAAAATCAAGGGTTTGAAGATATTTCCAATAAGTATGATCTGTTTGAAAAGCTCAGCGGAGCGATCTTGCGCTCTTGGCATGTAGCTTTTGTTTATAGCGGCAAACAAAGAAAAGTACACCCTTACAAACTTGTTAATAACAACGGCGTATGGTACCTTTTAGCCGATGAGAACGGTACTCTTAAAAACTTTAGCGTCTCTAAAATAGAGCGGTTGCGTTGCGATGAAAAAACCTCCTTTACCCCAAAAAAAGAGTTTCTTCAAATGATACAAAAGAACGATACCAATTGGTTTTCTCAAACAAGTTTTGAAGTGGTATTGGAGATAAAAAATCAAGCCAAAGAGTATTTTTTTCGCAAAGATATTTTGCCAAACAAGCAGATACTTCAAGAGCATAAAGAGTATTTCGTACTTTCTACGCTTGTGGCTTATGACGATGAGATTTTGCGTATGGTAAAATATTGGCTGCCGTTTATCCGTATCGTTTCCCCGATGCACCTGCAAGAAAAACTTAATCAAACACTGCAAAATTATTTAGATACCTTCTGAAAAACGACATCACCTGTCATCCCCCTATGCCATACTGTGACAAACCAAAACAAGGAGTATGGCATGTTACCTTACATCATAGGGGGCGTAGCACTTGCGGCTACGGGATACGGTGTGAAGAAATTTTTAGCAAAAGACGAAAACTATCAAAAGCTCGAAGATTCTCTCATAAAAGGGTACGATTGGCTCGATGAAGCGGAGAAAAAAGCAGAAACTGTTTTTGAAGAGGTGGATCAAAAGATAGAGGAGTTTTTTACAGCGAAAGAGGAGCAGAAGGGAAAAAGTTTTTTTCTTGATTTGTCGGATGAACAAGAACACCACCCCGATCTTCAAGAGTGTATACTACGATACGAAACCGCAAGCTATGAGCTGTATAGATTCTCTTTTATGGAACTGCAAAAAGCACTCAACGAGATGAAAAATGCTCCAAGGGAAATCGACATGCCAAGTTTTGTTTCTAGGAGTAACAATAAATTTTTTTCTGTGGCAAATGATGATACAAAAGCTATTTTTGAAACATTTATTACTACACTAAAAAACACTAAAAACTTTTTGGACAAACGTCTGGATAAGTTGGATGTGATACTCATAAGTTCGGATGATTTTACAACCTACGGCGATGAAGATAAAGCGCTTGTAAAAAATCTTTGTCAAATCGAACGCATGGTTATAAAAGCAACGCAATCGCCTCTAACCTATGACACGGAAACGGTAGCAAGGGATGTGAGACGAGCGTTTGGGAAGTTGAATGCGATTATAGTTTCAGAGTATTCTTAAAAATTGCATAAATTAATCACTAGAAGTTAAAGTGAAAGGATGTTAATGAGATATATTGATTTGTTTATGAAAAATAATGTTTCCCTGTACTAGCTGCGGACTGTGTTGTCAAAACATAGCTCATATTCAAGAATTGAAGGGTTTTGACTTAGGAAATGGGGTTTGCATGTATTTTAATGAAACAACTAAGGAGTGTAAAATATATCAAACTAGACCCAATATTTGTAAGGTTGATTATATGTTTGAAGTTCAGTATTTTAAATATTATAGTCAAGAAAGATTTTATCAATTAAATGCAGAAGTCTGTAATAGGCTTCAAAAAAAGTTTAATTTAGATAAAAAATATAATGTAAATTTAGGAGAATAAAAAATGCCATTACCATTATTAGTACCAATAGGATTAGGTTTGACTGCGCTTGCTACAGGTGCATATGGAGCAAAAAAAGGTTATGACGCTATTAAAGATAATAGTGAAGCTAAAGATCTGAATGAAGAAGCTTTAGCAACTTATTCAAGTGCTCAGAAGTTTTTAAATATCTCAAGAGAAGAAACTAATATCAAGATAGAAAGTTTAGGTAAATTAAAAGTTGAACTCTACATGGATATTTTAAAAGAATATGTAGATATTTTTTCAAAAATAAAAAATATTGATTTTGACAGTAAATTGGAAAAAGAACTTGGATTAGGTGATTTGGAGTTTGAAGATTTACTTGAAATAAAAAATCAAGTATTGAAAATAGAAGAATTAGCTGGCGGAACCATTGCTGCACTAGGGAGTGGAGCATTAGCTGGATTTGGTGCATTTGGAGGAGCTGGAATGTTGGCAACTGCTTCAACGGGAACCGCAATAAGTAGTTTGTCAGGTGTTGCTGCAACAAATGCAACATTGGCATGGTTTGGTGGTGGGTCTTTAGCAGCAGGGGGGTTAGGTATGGCTGGAGGTATGGCTGTTTTAGGTGGAATAGTAACAGGACCAGTTTTGGCAGTTGCTGGTGGAATATTCGCAGCAAAAGCAGAAGAAGCAAAAAATGAAGCACACATCAACCTTAGTAAGTCAAAAGCTTTAGCTCAAGAAATGCATACTGCTAGAGTTGTTGTTGAAGGTATAAAAGAAAGAGTAGTTGAATTTATTCAAATACTTATTCCTTTAACTGAAATATTTGAAAATGTCATGGAGGATTTAGAAAAAATAGTAAAGAAAAATGCAGATTATTCTTCGTATAAAGACGAACAAAAAAAATTAGTATTGACTTCATTATCAATTGCAACAACTCTTAAAAATCTTTGTGATGCTCCAATTATTGATGAGGATGGAAAAATAACAAGAAAATCAAAAAGAGTATTGCAGAAAACAAGAGAGTTCGCATCACTTTTAGGAGAAAAGCTAAATGGTTAAGTCAAAATCTTTATATGAAGAAGTTATAAATGAAATAGGAACCCAAACGTTAGCACGGTTTGGGTTGAATATATTTAGTTTAAATACTTATGGTGCTTATAATGCTAGCGTGACGTCTACAAATATTGTTTCTGATTCTTATAATAGACATAAGAACAATGCACAAGGCTTTGGACAATATTTTGAAGACATTGATGTGGGGCAAAAAAATATAATTAGTGAACTTTTGAATAAAGGTGAAAAAACGTATACAACAGATGAACTAGCAGATATAAAAAAAGTAGCAGATATTATTCGTTCAAATAAAAAAATAGAACATTTAAACTCAAAAGATAAAGCTAAATTTGACTTCGTAATGAGAAATTATGAGAATGAAGTTAAATCTATACATAAAAATCAAAACATGTTAAGCAATGCAAATAAAAATGACACTGCAACAGATACAGTAACATTTGATGCCAATGGAAATGTGATTCAAAAATCTCAACATAAAGTAATAAAGAATACAAAAGATTTATTAAAAGATAGATATTTGGAAAATAATGATGTGCTAACTATGCCATTTGATGATTATAAAAAGCACAAAAAAAACCTTGAAGAGATGATTAACAATCCGAAAGGCAACCCAGAGGAACAAGAAAAAGCACAAAAAGCACTAAATATGTTAAATAAAAACAATGTAACAAATAGACTCATGTGTGAAAATCCAAAAACGACAGCTGTTATTACTCAGTCTATAGCGGCTTCTGGACATGTAGTACAGGCGGGATTATCAGACGCAATCGTAGTTGCTTTGTCAACTTTAGCAAATGGCGCAATTTGGGAAATAAAAGACGCATTCAGTGATAAAAATTCTGATGTCCAACCAATAATAAGAATACAACGACTGCTCAAAAAAGTTTTAGAAGATTTTAATAAAAATTTTAAACGAGGTGCTTCTTTTGGTGCTATAGATGTGGGAGTAGGAATATTATCGCAAATCTTTAAATCAATCTCAAATAAGCTAAAACATTTATGGAAAACTATTCGTACATCATTTAAGTCAATATATAATGCAATATATTCATTTATTACAGGGGAGATAAAAAGCTATCAAGAGTTGATTTCAACTGTAATTAAAGCACTTCTATCAGCTGTTGTAATTGCGGGTACTATTGCACTAGAAGTTGAATTGGAAGCTTTTTTATCTCCTATAGTATCTCCAATTGTAGCCTCATTTTTATCACCAGCATTGTCTATCGTAATTGGTTCCTTAGCTGTAATAAGTATGAGTAAAAGTGTAGATTTGGCTTTAAATACTCTTTTTGGGGTATTTGCACAAAGAGACATTGCAGAAATGAAAGCGGAAAAAATAAGAGAACTCTATGAAGAGTTGCTTCCGTCGTTAATCGAAGAGCGAGAAGAACTTCAAAAACTTATAGAACAAACATATAAAGAAAGAAAACTATCTTTTGAAAAGTCGTTTGATGATTTTAAAAATGGTTTAAATAGTCAAGATATTAATTGTGTGATTTGTGGGCTTATCGGTATTAATGATTTATATGGAAAAAAGCTGCAATTTCAAACACAAAAAGAATTTGATATCTTTATGGAAAGTAATTGTAATTTGAAGTTATAAAGTGAAATGTGTGTAATATCTGTTAAATATAAGAAAAGGCAATAAATGAACGAAGATAACACGATACTAGAAGCTTATGAAGAGCTTCTGTCGTATCACGGGCAAGTGCATGGAAAAATTGGAAGCGTAGCGCTGGATAGGTTTGTAACTAGTTTTGATGAGACTTTTAAAACTGCATGTAAAAAGGCAAAAGGCTTTTTTGTAGAGTTTGCAACCCATCCTGATACGTCTATGCTGCACGTGCATGATTGTTTAGAATATTTAGAAGAGCTAAAAGCGCCCGATGTCGAGATTCTTTTTGCACTGACCCAAGAGAACAGATACGATATAACAGATATAGGCTATAAGATAGTGCTAAGCGGTATAGAAGCCTAAAAAATGCACAATCTTCTTATTCTTTATAACCCCTACTACCAAAACGATGTAATCGAGCAGCATTTGAAAGTTTTGATTGAAAATGAAAAAGTTGCCTTTGGCAAGATTCGCTCAAAGCTTAAAAATGTTGAACACGGTTTCGAGGATGTTTTGCAAAATATCTATGCGCAAACCTCCGCTACAAATCCTATGCAGCTTTTTTTAACCGATTATGCGAATATGTTTGTCGCAAAGGTGATTGAAATAACAAATGAAGATATGTCGCATATAGCACCGCCGTATTACAAAGAAAAGGGCTTGGAGGTTGAACAGTGGTTTGTCATTGGCGATATAAAAGAGTTGGTTCGCAACGATTTTGAGACGGTACGCGATCACTATCTAGCCAACTTCACTACGCCCAATTTCGGCAATCACACCTATGCGACATACGGCAACAAGTACGTGTATCCGCTAGTGGTAGAGATGAAGCAGCCGGTAAACTATTTTGAAGACAGTGAGCAGCTTTATTATCCAAACGTGTTTCAAACCAAAGAGTTTTTGGAGATTAAAAACAATCTGATGCTCTATAGTTTCGGAAAAGTTTATGTCAATTATATGCACCCCGATACGATGAACAATATCATTTCGGCGGAGATGGAGTACCAAGCCAACTGCCACAACCCGCTTTATGATATGAGCAGCGTCGTGATCAAGTATGCTAAAACGATTGAACAGGAGATCTATCTGTTTATGAAAAAACTTTTTATGTTCTTAACGCAAAAAAATTCGGAAATTTTGAAGATTGGCTATAGTGTGCAGTCGAAAGAGTACGTGCTCGAAGATATTTTTAGGCATAAACCAAATTTAGGTACCTACAAATTTTTACTCCGACATCCGCTTGTAGAAAATGCACTTGAGAGCTATTGTAGTAAAGGGTTGAAGTTTTACATCTCAAAAACGGTTCCTTATTACATCAATATGATTCAAAATATACGCAACGAAACCGTACATGCCAAGCCCCCCTTACATGAAGACGTGGAAAAATTGCGAGAAAAAATTATAGGCGTATCGGGGGAAAGTATGGTGCTAGAGCTTGTAAAAACGAGATACAAAGAGTTGCATTAAAAAGTTGTTATAAAGGTGAATATTTTTAAAGATGAGTAAGCAATATGCCAAGGTTTACAACTATTAACTATTAAAATTGACACAGTAAACAAATTTGTATAATTTCCGATATACAGATATAATGGTAATGTTGATTTTAAAGAGGAGGGAAATATGACAACCGCTGAAATCACGAAGATGTTTCAAATTGCCGATAGCACCCTTAGTGATTGGGAATCCAATCCAAAACGTCAAAAGCTCTTTACCCTTCTTCGAACTATCAGCGTTGATGAGGCTGAAAAGTATTTACAGCCTAAAAATATACCGCCGAAATTTAGCCCTAAGACTCGTGTCATCAAACTTCGAAAAGAGTGGTTTACCATCGATCTTTTGTGGTCGCGGCAAGATCATTCGCTTATAGAGATTAATAACCTTATTTCCATTTATCTCTCAACCCCAAATCAAGAGGACACACAAACATTGATCCGTCTATTTGGAATTGAGAGAGTCCGTTCCATCTTGATGAAACTTAGAGATACAATGTCGCTTGAAGATTATAACGAGGCTTTAGAGCAGATAGAATTTGCCATAGACTCGGAAACTTATTTTAAGAATCACCCCTTACCTGCACTCGAGGAACTTTTACGCCATCCTAAAAAGCGTTATATGACCTATCTAACCAAGCAATACACTGCCGATGAGTTGGTAAAAATGGCTCAAGAGAGAAGAGTACCCTTTAGCGCCCTCTTTCAGATTAAAAAAATGATAGGATTGAGTGCATGACCGAAGCCATCAAAGAGATTTTACCGATCATCCAACATCACGCGATTTTCAACAAACATGATTTCAGATTGGTTGGCGGAACTGCTCTTTCGTATCATATCGATCACCGCATATCGGAAGATTTGGATTTTTGCCTTACACAAGAACTTCCACTAGAAGAGATTCAAGCATTCATAGAGTTTTGCGTAGAAAAATTCGGGATGGACAATGTCGATTACATCGAACCCTCACAAGCAATCAAAGAAGATTTTTTGCTCGGCGGGGACGATGTCGAGTACTATCTCCAAACATGGATGGTCAACGGTATTAAAATTCAATTTTTCGACGGCGGAAGTAATACGGGTACAAGAGAATTTCTTGCCGATGATATATATACAACTATGGGAAAGATTAAGATAGCCTCGTTGGAAACGATCTTTAAAATGAAATCATTGATGTTCTACAAACGAACCAAGTCACGTGATCTCTATGATATGCTTTGCTTTTATGCACTCAATGATGATCGTTTTACACCCGCTATGACAAAATCGCTGATTATGAAGCATGAACCGCTTTATAGCACAGAAGAGTATTTCCAAGCGATGTGGAGTGAGAGTTTCAAAACAAAAAAATATTTGGCGGAACGTGACGAAGGGTTAGCGGGATTGGTGGGTGAACTCCAAACGTTTGAGGAGATGCGCACGAAATTAGTAAAACTTTTTCAATAAAATGCAGAACAATTAACCCCAACTCCCTCCGCTCGATCGTTTGCAATCGATTGAGGGGATAGTGAAGTTCATTTTTGCAAAACAAACTAAAAACACTATAATTGAACCCTCTGAATAAACCCAAAAAAATATTCATAAGCACCGATGAGATAAAATAAGAGAAATAGAAAACGCAGGAAGGTCAGTATGCAGCTAAGTTTTTTCGATTACGCACTGGAGTATCAGGGAGGTAGACGCAGCACTCAATTTTTGAGCGAGATGAAACTCTTGATTCCCTATGGTGCTATCGAAGCAATATTAATCGAAAAAGGGATATACAAACCCAACAAAGGCAAACAAGGGCGTCCTTCCATCCCTGCATCCGTATTGGTAGGGGCGTTGTTTTTGCAAAGCTGGTACGGACTAAGCGATCCTATGACGGAAGAGCTAATCCATGATCGTATTTCGTTTCGGAAGTTCTTGGATATCAAAGATGAAGATACTATTCCCGATGAGACGACGATCTGTAAATTCCGTAATGCTCTTATACGAGAAAACCTTCTTGAGGTACTCTTCAATCAAGTAAAGTCACAAATGATAGAAAAAAGACTTATCTTAAACGAAGGCACAC